>Ga0315281_10000620_pt1 | contig 50116 bp, 43 predicted proteins | sample YL17G07_0_MG_FD_204540 | JGI IMG/M metagenome (GOLD analysis project Ga0315281, IMG submission 204540) | Sediment microbial communities from Yellowstone Lake, YNP, Wyoming, USA - YL17G07_0 | ecosystem: Environmental > Aquatic > Freshwater > Lake > Sediment | place: USA: Wyoming | collected...
TGCTGAGGTTGACCATCACGTTTCTTGAACGTCCATGTTGCTCCGTGCCGTTGACGTCGTTCTGCCGTGGCGGGTTCATCGGTTCACGGTGCACCTTCTCCGATTCTCTTGGCAAAGCAGTCGCTGCGGGTTCTAGGCAAGGAACTTTCCGTTCCTGAAAAACGGTTTTCCGTCAGCGCAGATTTCCGCGTTTTTCTTCATGTCTTTCAGTATGTCCCAGTGAATGGCCGACTTGTTCTTTCCCCCAGACTCCGGATAGGAGGCCCCAAGCGCAATGTGTATTGTTCCGCCCATCTTCTCGTCGAACAGCATGTTCTTCGTGAAGCGGGTTATCCCGTAGTTGGTGCCGATGGCCACTTCGCCGATGCGGTCTGCACCCTCGATCTTCAGGATCTGCTGAAGCAGGTCGTCGCCTTTGACCGCTGAGGCTTTGACAACTTTGCCTTCCCTGAACTCGAGCGATATGTCCTCGACCTCTCGGCCTGAGAGTATCCCCGGGAACGTGAATCTTATCTTGCCGTTTGCCGAGTTTTCTGTTGGGGCGGTGTAGACTTCGCCGTCAGGCATGTTCTCTTTTCCGCTGCAGTTGATCCATTTGCGGCCTTTAACGCTGAAAGTCAGGTCGGTGTCATCTCCAACGATGTGGATTTCTTCTGCCTTGGTGAGGAAGTCGCTGATCTTCCGTTGCTCCTGATTTATCTTCTTCCACTCGGCCGCAGGGTCCTCCCGGTCAAGGAGGCAGCTATCGTAGACGAAGTTTTCGTACTCCTCAAGTGCCATGCCTGCTTCCTGCGCCTGAGCGTTTATGGGGAAGGGCAGACCGTTCCATCGAAGTGTGCCGTCAGCGACGCGTCTGAAGAATATGTCGCTTATTTCCCGTCTTGCAGAGGTGAACGTTCTCACTTTGGCCGGGTCGATGTTGGACAGTCTCTTCGGGTTTGGGTCGCAGAATATGCTTATGCTGACGTCGAAATGTTCGGACGCGAACCTGTCGAATGGTGAGACGTACTTCAGCTGATGTTCTTTCGCGTGCTTGTAGAACGTGTATTGGGTTTCGAGGCTTGGCAGAATAGTTGGGTAAGCGTCGCTCAGGAGACATTGCTTGTAGAGCTGATTGATGAGAGGATGGGCCATTGCGCTTCCTCGTATCGCTACCGTTTCTTTTGGCTTCACGTCTACACAGTGGTGGATGCATAGTTTTGCAAGTTTCTCCACTCTCTGGTCGGTCATCAGGCTCACCGTTTGAGGATGCTAACACGTGGAGTTTGACTTAAAAGTTTGCTGTGCGAACAGGACTGCTGAGACTATCCGAACCGCAAGCTTGTGTTGCTGTCCTTGTTTCTTTTCGCTGGCCGACTGAAGCACGAACGTACGTTTGGGTTCTTGATGCATGGACATAATTCGATCTTAGAGGGAAGTTTTATTAGCAACATTAGCGTGTCATAGTGGCGTGCAAGGAGCAATTTTTGCACTCAAATAGCAAAGGAGTTGAAATCGTAAATGGCCGAGAAAGAGACGCACAAGGCAGTCTGTTCTGAATGTGGCAACGAATGCGAAGTCCCGTTCAAGCCAGACCCTAGCAGACCTGTTTATTGCCGAGACTGCTGGTCCAAGAAGAGAAACACAAGAAGAAGATTCTAGATTAAGCTAACAATCTTCACATAATCATCATCGTTTTTTTTATTTTCTACCCCATACAGCAGATACCATGCAGATGGACGCCTGCACGTTTTCCGGAACAGTTATCCACACAACAAGCACTCTGTCGACGTTTACGGAAGACCGAAAGCTCTAAATCCGCTCGCGGTGGTTCTTTTCTGAAAGTGCGCCATGGGCCGGTAGTTCAGTTGGTATGAACGCCTGACTTGCACTCAGGAGGTCTGGGGTTCAAATCCCCACCGGTCCACCATAAGTTTTATGTTTGAAGGATTTGTCCAAGAATTGGAAAAGGCGCGCGCTTCACGACAGAGTTGTATGCCATGGTCGCTGTCATTGTTGCCGTTTCTGTCGGAGCTTTCTTCATTTATAGATCTAGAGGATTCAAGAAATCATGAGTGGACTTCGTTTAGAGAAAAAAAAGCTACGTGTCAAAATTGAGCAAGGAGGTGAGGTCAGAAGAAACCGTTAGGGCTCTTCGGAAAAGCTTGCAGACTTCGTCATTCTTTCTTAATCAAGTGGCATGCGACAAGATGATCCGGAGTCACGCGAACCAATTCTGGCTCTCTTTCTTCGCAAGTCTTTTCCGCGTATGGGCATCTTGTGTGGAAACGGCATCCTGATGGCACGTGTATGGCGGAAGGCACCTCTCCTTTAAGCTCAATCATTTTTCGCCTCCGCTCCGGATCAGGGACAGGTATGGCTGACAGTAAAGCTTGAGTGTACGGATGTAATGGTTCATTGAACAATGTCTTCTTATCACTTAGTTCTATTATTCTTCCAAGATACATGATAGCTATTCTATCGGAGATGTACTTAGCAACCGCTAGGTCATGAGTAACGAAAAGGTAAGTGATGCCGAGCTCCTTTCTGAAGTTGAGCATGAGCCCTATTATCGTTGCTCTCAAGGATACGTCGATCATTGAAACTGGCTCATCCGCCACCATGAATTCCGGTTCAAGAATAATAGATCTAGCAAGGGCAACGCGTTGTCTTTGGCCACCGCTCAAATTAAGTGGATAGAGATTGATGAACTGCTCAGGAGGCGTCAATCCTACTTTGCCTAGAACTTCCAACACCTTTTTCACCTTTTCTCTGCTTCTTGCGATTCCATAGATCTCCAAGGGATGGCCGATCGAATCGCCTATTCTCATCCTCGGATTGAGCGAGGCGTACGGGTCTTGGAAGATCATCTGCATTTTTCTTCTCAGCAGTCTCAGCCTTTCGCCTTTGAGTTGTGTGATGTCTTGATCGTTGAAGAAGATTTTGCCCGATGTCGGTTGGAGGAGTCTAACGAGCAGGCGTGCGGTGGTTGTTTTGCCACAACCGCTTTCGCCAGCCAGAGTGAGAATTTCCCCTCTTTTGATCGAGAAAGTGACGTGGTCAACCGCCTTGACGTAATTGACTTTCCTCGCGAAAAACTGTTCGAGAAGGCTTTTCTGAACTGGAAAATACTTCACTAGGTTTTCGACTCTTACAATTTCACTCAACCACTGCACTCTCCTTGTCAGCTGCGAAACATCTGACGAAATGGTTGTTCCCCACATCGATTAATGAAGGCTCTTTCAAACTGCATTTCTTTTCAGCGTGTTTACAACGTGGGCTGAAACGGCATCCTTTTGGCGGATTGAGCATGTTCGGTGGTGAACCTGGTATCGCAGAAAGTCTTTGGTCCGACAGCTCTATGTTGGGTACGCTTCTCAAAAGTCCTTGAGTATAAGGATGGATTGGGTTCTTGTGCAGTTCTGTGCTGCTTGCGTATTCAACCATGTTTCCTCCGTACATAACTACTATCCGGTCACATCTTTCTAGAATTATGCTAAGGTCATGCGATATGAGGATGAGCGCCATGCCGTAGACTCTGCGCAGGTTTTCCAGAAGATCAAGTATTTTCGCCTGCACAATCACGTCAAGGGCGGTGGTTGGTTCGTCGGCAATCACAAGGTCAGGATTCAGAGTGATGCCTAAACCTATCATTATTCGTTGCCGCATCCCACCGCTGAACTGATGCGGAAAGTCGTTCATACGCTCTGGCAATATGCCAAGTAGACCTAGCACTTTTTTCGTACGTTCTAATGCGTCCTCTTTTTTCGTACTCGGTTCATGCGTCTGTATTAACTCAACAAAATGAGCTCCGATTTTTTTGATGGGATTTAGAGAAGTCATCGGGTCTTGGAATATGTAAGCAACCTTCCGTCCTCTTATGATGCGCATTTTGCTTTCTGGAAGTTTTACGACATTCACTCCGTCGATTCGTATGTCACCTTTGACTATTTTTCCAGGAGGTGGAATGAGGCGGATCAGGGACAGCCCTAAAGTGGATTTTCCCGAGCCAGATTCACCAGCCAAACCCAGAGTTTCACCCTTCTCCAAAGAAAACGACACGTTCTCAACAGCCCGTATTGTTCCTCCGCGCGTCCGGTAATCGACAGTTAACGAGTCAACTTCTAGCAAGGGCAATGTTTTCACCTCATCTTTGGAGCTTCGGGTTCAGCAGCTCGCTCAATCCTTCTCCAACAAACGTGAATCCCAGAGCAAGCAAGATTATCATCACGCCAGGGAAAGTGATAACCCACCAGCCTCCGCTGGACAGCAGTTCCCTTCCCTTTGTCAAATCGTACCCCCAATCAGGGATGCTTACGGAGACCCCTAGACCGATGAAAGTCAATCCTGCAGCTGTAAGGACAGCGTCCGCAAAGTTCACGGTTGCAACCGTCACTATTGATGGAACAACGTTTGGCAAAACGTATTTGAGAAGTATCGTATGCCATTTTGCTCCAATTGATCTGGCTGCTTCTACATAGGTTAATTCTTTTATGCTGAGAACTTGGCTTCGAACAATCCTGAAATAAGACGGAATGTAAACCACAGCTATTGATAGAGCCATATTGACAACACCTGGCCCAAGCACCGCGGCTATGGCTATTGCAATAACCAGGCCAGGGAAAGCATAGACGGCGTCAATGATCAGAGAAACAGTCTTGTCCAGATTCCCACCAACATATGAGGAAAACAGTCCTATAGGAACACCTATGGCGAAGCAAATGAGGACGGAAATTGCAGATACTTGAAGCATCGTAGATCCGCCGAACAAAATGCGACTTAGCATGTCTTGGCCAAGAGCAGTCGTTCCCATCGGAAATTGCGAGCTGGGCGGCGAGGCCAGCGGACCGACCTTGGACTTGATCGGATTATATGGTGCAACCCATGGCGCAATGGCAGTCATGACAACTATTGCCAAGACGATCACCATTCCGATGATGACCATCCATCCTGAAGGCCCGCGTTTCGTTAAGGAAACGAGACCAGGTATGAGTCGAGTCAGAATGCTTCGCCTTGTTTCATTTCTCTCTTTCATTTTTGTTCTTCCTCATAGTCTTATTCGCGGATCTAGGTATGCGTAAAGAAGGTCCACCACAAGGCTTACGAGTGTCACGAACAATCCAAACATGACAACCGCACCTTGAATAGCGGTATAATCCCTGAAGTTTATTCGGGTGACTACGTATCTTCCGAGCCCTGGCCATGAGAACGTTGTCTCTGTAAGAACTGCTCCGCCTAGAAGCAAGGCAAACTGTAATCCCATCATTGTCAGTATCGGGAGAAAGGCGTTTCTCAACGCATAGCGATATGTTACTGTGCTTTCTTTGAGCCCTCTTGCTCTGGCTGCTGTGACGAATTCAAGTCGAAGGGTTTCGAGCATGTTGGTTCTTGTTAATCGGACAAAAACGCCGGAAAGGATTATTCCGAGAGTGAATGACGGTAGCAGAAGAGCTTTGACTGACTCGGTGAATTTGAACAGATTGCCTTCAATGAGGCTGTCGATGGTGTACAGGCCTGTGACTGACGTTGGAGGGTCAACTGTGGGGGCGATGCGCAAGCCAGTTGGAAGCCAATGAAGGTAGACTCCGAAGATCAGTTGGAGGATTATGCCTAGGAAGAAGATTGGAACTGCATAGGTGATGATGCCAAACCCTCTTATAATGTGGTCAGGAACTGAATTGTACTTCTTTGATGATGCTACTCCAAGCAGCACTCCGATGACCACGGCAATAATGATCGCCCAAATAGCCAATTCGAGGGTGGCTGGAAACGCCGAGAGTATTTGTCCTCCAACATCTTCAGTGGTTACCTGCATAGATTTTCCCAAGTTGGGGTAGCCGTGTTCGGCCAAGTATCCAATGTCAATTACTCCCCAGACATAGTCCAAATACTGTTGCCATATTGGCTTGTCTAACCCCAAGATGTGCCTGAGTGCTTCCATGGTTTCGGGAGTTGCCTTCTTTTCGAAATGTAGAGCCACGGGATCGCCGGGCAGAACGCGCATGATCAGGAATACTGCGGTTAATAGCAGTAGGAGAGTTGGTATTGTAAGAATAATTCTTGTTATAATGTACGAACGAAGACCCATTGTTCTGACACAGACTGTAGTTTTGTCTGCGATTTAATAAGACTTATGAGAAAAATGGAAGGAGAAAGGGATGGACTGACTATTTGGAAATTAGCCAGTAGCGCATGTCCATGGTGATGTCTAGGTACACGCCGTAGACGGTTGGCTTCGTTACAGCCAAAGAAGTGGATACGAAGAGCGGAACAACGGAGCACTGTTCTGCTGCCATGTTGTCAATCTGAGCGTAAAGCTGTGTTCTTAGAGTTGTGTTTGTCGTGGCGCGTGCTTGATCATACAATGACAATTGTGTCGAGTTTGAATAGTTGGTGTGTAGCCAAGAAGCCCAGTACAGGAACGCGTAGTCGTCTGGGTCAAGGTAGTCTGGGTACCAGCCATATACGTATGCGTCCATTATTTCTTGATCCCTGTTGAGTTTGTAGCTTGCCCAATCCGCGTTTTTCAATGTCACGCTTATGACACCGCTTGCCTCAAGTGCTTCCTCGTACAAAAGAGCCTGTGCGTCGCTTTGCGGGTAGTGTCCTGAAGACTCGTACCAAAGTTGGAACGTCAATGGGTTAGTGTCGTTATATCCTAGTTCAGCGAGCAGGCTTCTTGTGTATGTGTAGTTTGCGTCTCCTAGCTTGCTGAAGGCTTCAGTGTGTCCGAGCATACCTGAAGGGATTATGCTGTAGGATGGGTTTGCGGTGCCGAGGAACACTGTTTCGGTAACTGCCGATCTGTTGAGGGCTGCAGCGACTGCAACCCTGACTTTTGTCTCATTGAATGGTGCACGTTTTGTTTGGAAACAGAAGTATTGGATGAATGTTCCTTTTCCATGCCAAACTTTCACGTTGGGGTTGGTTTCAAGGTCCTGCGCGTCTAGCGGCGATATGTGCCTGTATGCCATGTCAACGTCACCCGCGTCTATTGCCAGCCGAAGGGTCGATGGGTCACTGTAGAACTTGAAAATGATGTGTTTTATCTTTGGATATCCGCTGGCGAGATTCCAATAGTTGGGGTTGGCTTCCAACCTTATTTCCAAATCTCTTCCGGCAACACGGTCCCATTTTGACAGGAAATAGGGGCCAACGAATGCTAGGGGTGTGCTGTTTCGGGCGTTGCCTGCTGTATAGTTTACTTGTGCTTGGGGACCGTATTTTGGATCAACTATGGCTGATGATCTGGTGGCTAATATTCCTAGGAAGGGGGCAAACGGAAAGTTCAGGGCAAATCTGACTCTAAATGTGCTTAGGACTTCAGTGCGGTTTATGATGAGGTCATAGCCGAGGCCTGCGGGTGCGCCTTCGGGAATGTTAGGTATGAGTGCGATGGCTCTGTCAAATGAGTATTTCACATGCGAGGCGTTAAACTCCACGTTGTCTGATAGACTCACGCCAGATCGCAATTCGAAGTCCCACGTTTTCAAGTCACTGCTTGCGTTCCATGCGGTGGCGAGTTCTGGGATGAAGTCAGTTCCTGTAGCTGAGCCTGGACTGACGCTGATGAGCGTGCCTCCGACTTGTTGCATGATGTTCCATCCGAAATAATCGTATGCTTGAGCAGGGTCCAGAGTCAGTTCGACGGAGTCGGTGGTTCCGACAACCAGGGTTGTTTCAAGTGAAGCCAGTTTCGCTTCTAATGCGTCTCTTAGGGATGTCACTTGGTCTGACAGTGAGATTATATTGGCTAGCAGGTTGGTGGAGTAATATACGGTAGCAGCTGAAACTGCGATGCCGATGAGAACTAGCGCTATTATGATGGTTTCCATTCTACTTGCCATTTTTATTTTCTCCTCTACAAATTAACACAATTGGTATTTGAAAGTTCAAATTATTTAAGACTTTACCCTAAGGCCGATTCATGAGGCATTTCCTCGCTGTTCTTGGGCTAACGGCGCAGGTTTGGATCATCGAGAATGTGTGCGAAACGCATAAATCTGAAGTTCATATTTCAGGGATTTCGGTCAGGCAATAGCTCAACTTGACAGAGCTGCCGAGCCAGCCAGACGACGTCGCGCGCTACAAATCCTATTAGAATGAATTCTATGTGGAGACCCACCGGTCCATCGAACCTTCTTTGGCGAAAAAGGCTTCACTAAGAATCTGGCTTGATCTTCCAAGACCCATTCAAAAGCACTCGGCCGTATCTCCTTGTATATTAGTTCTGCAAAGCATGCTTCAGCTTCCAATCGACACAGAATGGGTGTGACTGTCTGCATCAAACCGCCGTCCAAATCATGGGCAGCTCTTTACATAAGCGTCTGAATAGCACGCATCATTCCGTCCAATGTCATTCTTAGATCCTTTTTTGCGGAAAAATGTATTACCTCAAGTAAACAATGAGTCATATTCTGCTTCGTTCTCAACCGAGCTACCTTTATGTTAGCGCCGTCAAAAAGTGTTCAGGCTGGTCTATTGTGATAGTCGAGAAGGACGAAGGCTTGATCATCAACGTCTTTGTCAAGCCGCGATCAAAAGAATTCAAAGTCACTTTCGAGTCAAATGAGATTGTTGTCTACTGCACCGAGGAACCAGTAAAAGGCAAAGTCAACAGGGAACTCATCAAGGGCCTCCAAAAGCTCTTTGGCAGGCAGGTCGAACTTGTTGCTGGTTTCACTTCCCGACAGAAGACGCTTCTCGTAAGAGGCGCAACAAAAGGCGACCTTGAACACGTGCTTCTTCAAAGATAGGTTTCTGGCTTACTGTTCGTGGAGTCTGAAGCGCAGCAGCGCGGCTATGCCGCCGAAGGAGTTCTTGAGCATCTGGCCTTCCTCAGTCTCCTTTGATATTATCTCCACCTCAGCGTTTGTGTATTCGGCCAGCTTCGCAAAATCATCGATCAAATCCACTCTGTCAGCGACGGATAACGCTGGCGCGTTGCATTTTGGGCACGGCTTGTCCACGAGACCCTGTTCAAAGCTTGTCATCGCCTGTTCCTTCACGGTATGCCGCTCCTGATACCCGCATGCGCTGCATTTGACCGTGACTCGTTTGATGTCAAGCCCTTCTGACAGCAGCAGCTTACTGACTGCGCCGGTCTCCAGTGCTTTTCTCACGTCTTCCTCTCCGTAGGTCACCTTGCCAGTGTCGTGGCCGATCTCGTAGAGGAACTGCTGCACGATTCTCTTCTCCTCAATGTAGCGGACTTTCCGCATGACTTCGGGAGCCTTATCCACAACCTCTTTCACTCCCTGCTCCTCAACATAGGCCGTGTCTATCGTGTCGATGATCTTTTCCTTCAACATGTAGTTCAGGAAGTCGCCCTTCTCAAAATCGTACTTCGTCGGCCCCGGACCAGCAATGATGATCCCCTTCAGGTTCTCGATGGGCAGAAAAACCTCGTCCGCGTGCTTGCCCACCCGCGTAAAGTATTCCTGAAGCCTCATTTCCCTCAGCCGCTCGTATCTGCGGGCTGACTGTCCGCCGGCGCGCGTCTTTCCAGGCACTCCGGAAGTGAGTTCCCTCACTATCTCGAGCCTCCTGCCCTGAAGCGTCGCAAGCGTCGCCTTAGACGAGTCTATCAAGAGTATGCCGTACGTCTCCTTTTCCCGCAGCATCTCCTGCAGGTATTCCGTGTGGAATCTGGCGTCGCACCTGTAAAGGTAGACACGTATCGGCTCAGGCGGCTCAATCACGTACGTCTCCATTCTCTCACTTCCCGGGCCGTTTTGAGGTATGGCTCCGCAGAAAATCACCAGCCCGGTTGGCGGAGGTTCCCTGAACAGCTTGAGTCGCTGCTGAACCTTGACAATGGCGTCCTGAACGTTCTTGCGGGTGGTGGTTGATTTTATGTTTGAGGCTGTCCCATACTCGTCTCTAAGCATGTTGACGACGTCGCTGATCTGCTTCCCCGGCGGAACATACAACGATATGAGCTCCGTTCCACGTCCTTCTTTGCTGGCCAGCGTCATCAGTGTCTTCTTGAGCCTGAACAATTCCAGAGAGGTCTTCTGTTGGATGCTCAAACGTTTTCACTGCGAAATTTGATGAGTGGAGTTACTATGCTGCTGCCAAAAATAAGAGTTCCTGTCACGATACGCGCACACACGTGTTGGAGCATCGTATTTTCCACTCGTCAGTTTCCCAAGATCTCTTTCAAATATGCCTTGTATGGCCCGATTTTTCCACCGTAGTTGCCAGCCGATATCCTTTCCACGCCGTCCACTGCCGCCGCAGCCTTCAATCCTTCAGCCATCGCCTTCTTGACTGCATCCACAGTCAGACCATTGACGACAATTTCGTAGACCGACGAGACTCCTTCGGGCACTTGGGAATCTGACACGACAGCCCTGAGCCGTGGACAGTAAATGTGGTTCGTGGAAGCCTTGAGCTTGTACTTTAGCGAGCCAACCTTAGAGCCTGAACGGCAAATGCCGCCGGGAAAAGGCAAAATCACATCGCTCGCCCTTGCCTTTATGGCTTTGACCGCTTCCTCTGCTGCCTTGAGACCAGCAAGCTTGTCCCTTGCAAGGATCAGGAAATTGCCTCCAGCAACGGCCTCAGCAACCCCAAAAGTATCCTCCACCACGAAATCACCTTCCATGACTGGAATCTTCCAGACCTTCCTGTCTGCGACAATGCCTTTGCGCTGGAAACCGTCGCCGAACAGACGCAAGCTCCGCCCGACCTTCAGTCTCCTTTTTGCGTTTCTCATCGCGTCGAAGGCCGCCGTGGTCGGGCACGTCATCACGCACTGTCCGATCCGCAGAATCATCTGCGCCTTCAAGTCGAATCTGCTCCTGTTGTACACCTGAACTAGGGCACCGGCACGTCCATCGGGCGTCTCGCCTCCGGACACGGTGCCTTCTATGCCTGCTTCGGCCGGCGACATTATCACGCTGGTTCCCAGACCCGTTGCTGTCGCGGCAGCGGTCAGCGCCCATTTTTCGCTGTCGGCCGTAATCAACACTCTTCCGCACCACATGGGAAACATCTCGGCAAAGGTGTCGGAGATTTTCAGAACGTGCCCCGAAGAAGATTTCACCACGAATGCCCTGTCCTTCTCATCGTAGCCGACGACTTCAAGGTGGCTTGCCGTTGTCTCGTTGCCTAGCATACTTGAACCCTCTCTTGTGTAGCTGCTCATGTTCCTTAAGGATTTCTGCACCTGCAGCCAGCGCCTTCAGCGTCCTGTGCCTAGAGCCTGACGCGGCCAGTCCTAGGACTTTCTATGCGGTTTCAAGTTTTCCTGACTTTCTCGCCATGTTCTCAAACCTCTGGAAGAAGAAGTACCCAAGCATCATCGCCGCGGCCCCAACTGCCAGTTGAAGGCCTATTGTGGGCAGAATGCCGAGCAGGTCCGTGCCTGCAATGGCGTTTCTGGCAGCGTCCACCCCGTAGGTCAGAGGGAAAACATATGCTACCGGCTGCAGTGCTGCCGGTAGGTCTTGAACTGGGAAGTTTATGCCGCAGAACAGCAGGAGTATGTACGTGAATATGTTGGCGAACACGAGTGGGTTTCTGAAGCGAAACGCGAAGCCTCCCACCAGCAGGCCGAAGCCCGTCATTGTCAAAGCTGTGACGATTACTGCCACAGCCAGGGCAAGGAAGTTTGCCTTTCCAAAGTCCACGCCGAAGAGCAACGTCGCGAAGGCGAATGAGACCACGACGCTGATCATTCCGTCAAACACGTGGAGCATTGCTCTGCCAACGAACAGGGGCAGCCGGCTGGCCGGGGTGGCCAGTAACGCCGGCAGAGTCCCATCCCACTTGTCGTGGCTAGTTATTTGGATCACGGAGAAGACGGTGTTCCACGAGACTGTCTGCAGGGCGTTGCCTATTGCGATGAACGGGATCACGCTTGGCCCTCTTATGAAGAGGCCTACGAACACGAAGAACGCCATCTGGGAGAGACTCAGCACGAACTTCATCGTAAGCCACATCGAAGGGTTCAGCCAAGAGAACTGTGCCTTGAACGAGAAGACCGCGCTGCTCAAGAACGTTCTGATCTGCCTCATGCTTGCACCAGCGTCCCAAGAGTTCTGACACGCTTTTCCACAAGCTTGAACAACACTGCCGCGGCCCCAACGTAGATAATGGTCACTCCGATCATCACGGCCAAGTCCAACGCTATGGCTAGATTCGGACTCAACCCCGTCCAGAAGGTCTGCGACGCGTATTCACTGCTCGTCGCCAGCCTTATTGCGTCCACGCCCCATGTCGGTCCCAGAACATAGGCCAATGGATGAACCCAGAACGGTAGCAGAGCAACGGGAAACATTGAGCCTGATATGATGTAGAGCGGCGTCTCCAGCCCGTTCGTCAACGCCTGCGTGGACCTTGAAAGCACGAAGCCTGACGCGAATATCAGCCCGAGAGTCGACATGGAAAACAGCGTTAAGGCGAGGGCCAGCGTGAACACCAGAGGGTTTGCGACTCCGAGAGATATGTTGAAAATTGTGGTGGCTATTACGAAGACCGCCACCATGTTAATGAGGCCAAACAAGGCGTTTGCGATACATCTTCCGGCGATCACGTGCAGCAATTTTGAGGGTGCGGCAAGCACTTCTTCCAAGGTTCCCTGCCACCTGTCAAAATCGATTGAGTATCCGGAGGAGTAGATGGTGTTGCCCCACATTCCCATCATTCCTCCGCCTAGGACCGCGTATAGCCCGAACGGGCCTGAGGAGTCCCGGAACAGCGTGAGGGCCACCATGGTGAAGACGAACGGCGCGATAATGTTTGGAATCACCCATTGTGGGTCAGCCATCCAGTGAAGCATTCCCATCCTGAACGCGGTGTAGACGACTCGGGTCGGTTTCGGTTTTGTCATTTGCTTTCCTTCCTTTCAGCTTGCTATCAACCTCAAGTAGGCGTCTTCGAGCGTGGGCTCCTTGATCTTGATGTCGTAGATGCGGCTGTTCTTCAGTATCTCCTGCACCTCGGAGATTATCTCCGACCCCTTGGCTGTCTGGATCTTCAGCACCTGCTTGTCTTCACCCAAGTCCGCGCTGACTGAAAGAACCTCCGGTACCTGTTTGAACCTGCCAACTTCCGTTTCGGTGATTCCGAACCCTTCAACCTCAACCACGCTGGCGTCCATCACGTACTTTTTGAGTCCAGAAGGCGTGTCGTACGCGACAATTTCCCCTTTTCGCAAGACTGCAACCTTGTCGCAGAGTTCTTCAGCCTCGAACATGTAGTGCGTCGTCAGCAGTATGGTCTTGCCGTTTTTGACCAGATCCTTGATCATCTTTCGCGTTTCCCTGGCTATCTCAGGGTCCAGCCCGATTGTGGGTTCGTCCAAGAATATGATTTCCGGGTCGTTGATCAATCCCCTTGCCAAATGCAGGCGTTGCTTCATGCCTTTGGAGTACGTTTCCACGCGGTCTCCGCCCCTGTCCCAGAGTCCCATGAACTGCAGTAGTTCCTTCACTCTCTTGTCTCGAATTTTTGTGGGCACTCCATACAGGTCCGCGAAGTATCTGAGGTTGTCTATGGCGCTCACCCGCGTGTAGAGTCCTCTCTCGCCGCCCAGAACTATGCCTATTCTCTCGCGGATTTTCGTCACGTCCTTGTAGACGTCGTGTCCGAGAACAAAAGCTCTTCCCGAGGTTGGAATGAGCATCGTCGTCAGCATCTTTATTGTGGTTGTCTTTCCGGCGCCGTTTGGCCCCAGAAGCCCAAAAAGCTCACCATAACCTACTTCCAGTGACACATCCTTGACCGCGACGATCTGACTCTTCGTTCTCGCCAAAAACCCTTTAGTGCTAGTGAACACCTTGCTCAAGTGTTCCGCCGCAATCGCTTTTTCGGAGCCGGAATCGTGCCCTTCACTGTGACCGCTCATGCCAATTCAAATCCATTAACTTTAAAGGTTAAACCAGTGAATACAGAAACCCAACATAAAAACCTATCTCAACCCGCCAGACGGCCTCCCCCGAGAGCGTGACAATAGAAGCATTGCCTTCAAAAGCTGAATTCTACGTAATTTGTCGCGTGAATCGGGATTTCGCTTGGTACGCCGTGCTTTTTCAGCCTGTCAGGGCAGCCAGTATTTCGGGGCCTCCACTGTTTTAATATGTTTCGGCTCAGTCTTTGCCAGCACCATTTTCTTGGCAATCTCATATGCTGTTTTGAAGTCAAACACTCCCCGAGTCTCTTGCACTGCCTTTCTTATCATCTCAACTTCAATCTTGTTCTTCAGCTTTCCAATGGACAACGCGCCGATTCCAAATGTCTGAGGCAGCATCTCCTCACCGTCACATTCCGAATCAAGCCCCTCAACGCCCAAGGGCGGAATCGCATTGATATCCGCAACTATCCTGCACTTTTTGCCATGGCTTCTCAGAATGTTGAGCGGCAAAATCTGGGCACCGGCTGCTCCTGCAGACAGTATGATTTGGGCGTTTTCGATGGCTTCTCCGATTTGTTCCGGCGTCTGCGCCTCGACTCCTCTGACTCTTTCCGCATTGCATTCCTCGTTGATCTTGGAGGCTTCGGATGAGGCTTTCTGCAGTGACCGCGAAGTCACGATCACGTCTGCGTTTTCGGAAGCATAGAGACGCGCGGCAGTCTGCCCGACGGGTCCTGTCCCGGCAAGTATCGTTATGGCTTTTCCGTCCAAGCCTCCCAAGTTGTTCTCGAGGGAAAGTTGCAGGGTCTTTGCGACCGCTGCAGGCGCCGTTGTGTAGGCTCCTCTGGGGTCGATTATGACTGCCAGTTCGAAGGGCGGGAACATGCACTGTTTTGCTTTTTCCAGAATCTCATTCGCGCGTTTGAAGTCATGACCATTTATGAAGATTTTCGTATGTTTGGCTCCTTCGGGTCCTCTGGGAAACATGGCGTCGTAGACGATTCCCTGCGCGTCTTCAGCCGTCACGTCTTCATACTTCAATATTGCCGCGTCCGGGAACGCGTCAATCGTGGTCAGTATGTCGAATGAGCTTGCATGCTTGTCCGTGTCAAGGAATATGAAAATCAGCCTATACTGCCGGTCGGGCACGACTACACCGTTCTCAATGTTGGCATCTTGGACGTTTAAGAATTGCCATCCGCCAGGCCACGCGTCCAGAACAACTTAAATATTGACTGGTTCACATTTCTATAGGCAGAATTTGAGGTGTGAAAACTTGACAGAGATCGTTGAAAAAGGTCTCAGAAGGATCGGCGTTACAATGTCAAAGCCAGTTTTAGCCGCGCTCTGCATAATCTTCGGCATAATTCTGGTATTCAAGCCAGACTTGGTGGGCATCATTGTCGGCATCTTTCTCATAGTGCAAGGTGCTCTGCTGCTGACCGACTACGTGGAACTTCGGAGACAGCAGCAACGAGGTCCCTCGGAGCCCCAATCAGCATAATCGGACTTCATCCTTCGACTCCCTTCTTTTATTTCCAAAGAGATCCAGCTTTGACAATGCCTTCAGTATCGGCACTCCGGCTACCAGAGAAACAACCACGACCAACAAGTCTTCAGCGTACGAGTATAATGCGGCACCTGCAAACGCTATATAGAGTCCCTCGAAGGTTCCGAAGAATCCGGGAAAAAGCATGTAGAACCCGCAGGGAACGAGCAAGAAGATTCTTACGAGCGAGTCTGTGGCGATGCACACAAAAGAAATGAGTGCCAAGACAAGCGGTAGCCTCGCAAAATCCATGTCGGGCAGCCCTTTGCTGAGTTTTGCGGTAGCGTAGATCAGCAAGAAGGCTGCCAGCACGTCCAGAATTGCCCAAAGCGGCAGGGCTCTTCCGAAAGGGTGAAGAAAGTACGCGGAAAGCATTACTGCGTATGCGACCATTACTGGCTTCCATCTCCCTCGACACAACAGTCCTGTTGCCATGACGCTTGCGGGTTCAGCCACTATGCCGAACATCCAAAACTCGTCCGGTCTAATCATCCGCGCAGTCAAGCCGCCGATGAGCGAAGCCGAGAACCCAGCAACCGGGCCGAGGACGATTCCTTCAATGGGAGCTAGGTAGATTGCCCAGTTGCGCCACAGTCCAAAAGACGCAAAGTACAGAACCGCGTGCACGGCGGCAAACACGGCAGTCAGGGCAACCACGACGCTCTTTCGCATGCAACCACACTGCAGAGTAAGTTGAATGGCACAAAAGCTTTTGCTTCATAATCTCTCTCGCCAGAGTCAGTCTGTCTGGCTGTTTTCCATTACCACAATTGTTTAATATGGAATGCCGGGAATCTAGCTCTGAAGGGGATATGAGACGACGACTGTTGAAACTCTGGAGAAGCTTTCCAACGCCCGCGGAATATCTGGCAGAGAAGAAGAAGTCGGAACCCTAATGCACAAGCTCCTCAAGCCACATGTCGACGAGATCAAGGAGGACAAGCTTGGAAACGTCATCAGCGTGAAACGCGGAAAGAAGAACGCCGCGAAAGTAATGCTCGCCGCCCACATGGACGAGGTCGGCTTGATCGTGAAGACGATCTCAAAGGAGGGATTCCTGCAATTCGCGAAGATAGGCGGCATAGACGACCGCGTTCTTCCGGCACAAAACGTCATAGTCTACACGGAGAAAGGGCCCTTGCACGGGATAATAGGGTCAAAGCCTCCGCACATACAGAAAGAGGAAGAGCGAAAGCGCGTCATCAGCTACGACGAGATGTTCATTGACGTGGGGGCAGAAAGCCAGAAAGAAGCCGAGAAAATGGGCGTGAAAATCGGCGTTCCCGTAGGATTCGACGTCAAATTCATGAAGATAAACAAGAACATTGTTATTGGGAAAGCGTTCGACGACCGTGCGGGATGCACTGCTCTGGTTGAAACCATGAAGCGGCTCGAAAAGACTGATTGCACGGTCTACGCAGTGGGAACCGTACAGGAGGAAGTGGGTCTCAGAGGCGCGATAACGTCTGCGTTCGGCATCGATCCTGACGTGGGCTTGGCACTTGACGTTACGATCGCCGGCGACGCCCCAGGCATAAGAGAGGTCGAAGCTCCAGTCAAGATGGGCAAAGGCCCCTCCTTCACCGTTGCTGATGCTTCGTTGATAACGCATCCGAAAGTGTTACGACTGCTCACGGAGACGGCTGAAGAGAACCGTGTTTCCTATCAGCTCGAGACAGGTCTCGCGGGCGGCACGGACGCTGGGAGAATCTCGCTGACTAAAGAGGGTGTCCCTTGCGGAACGATCTCAATTCCGACCCGCTACATTCACAGCCCGACGTCGCTGTTGAATCTGGCGGATCTGGAGGACGCTGTGAAGCTCACCGTGGCAGCTGTTCAGAATATACCGAAACACTTTCACGGCTAACCATTCTCGCCCATCTACAGTTCTCGGCGAGTCTGCACAGTCTGGGCGACGATTGGCTTCCGCCGGTGTCCATGGACCGCAACGTGTTTAGGATCGAAGTGGCACAATGTTGGATGGGGAATCGGGGGCATGAGCGAGACTAGGCAGGTTGGCGACCGGGCTGCAGACTACTTTGGAAGTGGCTACAACTGTTCTCAGAGTGTTTTGCTTGCGATTTCCGAGCATTGGAGGATAGAGAGCGAGCTTATCCCGAAGATCGCAACGGCCTTCGGCGGCGGCATGGGGCGGTGCGGCTCGGTCTGCGGTGCGGTTGCCGGCGGAGTGATGGCGATTGGGATGAGGCTGGGAACCAATGAGCCACTGCTGATAGAGCGTCTGGAGAGCTATGAGGCCGCGAAGGCCTTCTACACGAGGTTCAAAGCAATCCATGGCAGTGTCATGTGCCGGGATCTGCTGGGGCATGACCTTTCTCAGGATGGGGAACACGAGCTTGCCCAGAAGGAGAAAGCGTTCGAGAACAGGTGTCCGAACTTCATCAGAACGGCCGTGGAGATACTTCTAAGTCTGAGCTCCATATGATACTGGCTTGTGCCTTGGCATTTGCCCCTTGGATTCGGCAAAACGGTTTTTAGACAAAAGCCTCTGTTAGTTCTACGGCTTTGTCTATGCCGGGCAAGAAGTTTGATTTTCTCGAACACACGGCCGACGCGTACATTGCCGCCTACGGCAGTAGTCTGGCTGAGGCTTTTGAGAATGCTGCTCTCGCGATGTTTGAGGTCATGACGGACACTGACAAGGTCGTCCCCCGGATCGAGGACCGTGTTGAGGTCTCGGGGCATGATGAGCAAGCGCTGTTGTACAGCTGGCTTGAGGCGCTTCTCATAAAATCGGACGTGAAAAGAATGCTTTACTCGCGTTTCAAGATATCCGAGATAGACGATTCCAAAGGCTTTTTCGTGCTCAAGGCAAACGTCGGCGGCGAAGAGTTTGATCCCGTGCGGCACGCGCAAAGGGTCGGGGTCAAGGCCGTGACGTATCATCGGATGGAAATCATCCGTCAACCCGCTGGGGTCACTGTCAAATTTATCCTCGACATATAGGGCTACGCAGACATAGAACACGTTTACACAAGTCTTAAATGCCGTGAACACCGGCTACTATCAGACGGCAAGCGTCAGGCGTGCTGGGCCATGAGCAACTTCAAGAACACTGTTGAAAGACTGAGAACGCTGGAAGCTGAACGCAAAAATCTTCTGTTGGAGATTGAAGAGCTCCGGAAAATGGCCGACTCCAAGGCAAAAGCACTGGAGAGCGAGGTCAGCATGCTGAGGGAAGAAGTCAAGTCGCTCAGGGTTCTGCTCGGCGCGGAAGAACCGGAAATCGATTTTGGCGAAAAGAAAAGATCTGTCAGGAAATAGCCGACTGTCCGACGTCGCAAAGGGCATGTTGGACGAAAATGCTTAAAGCATCTAGCATGGGCTTTTACGTTTACACGCATGTGGGCGGTCGGTGCTGGAATGCATGTGCGGAAGCTTGGGGAACATCTCCACCTGATTGACGTTGAACCGGCGGGTCTCGAAAACTTCGTGGCCAGCTACGTCCTCAGAGGGACGGAAGCCGCCATAGTTGAGAGCGGCCCGGCATCGTCCGTGCCGAACCTTCTGCTGGGCTTGAAACAGATTGGAGTGGGGCCGGAAGAGGTTTCCTACGTGGCCGTTTCGCACGTTCACCTTGACCATGGGGGCGGCGTGGGCGCGCTGGTCGAACGTCTGCCGAGGGCAAAGGTTGTGGTTCACTCCAGAGGTGCGCCGCATCTTGCTCATCCTGAGAAGCTCTGGCAGCAGTCGAAAGAAGTCCTTGGAGGGATAGCCGAGTTCTACGGTGAACCCGTGCCTGTCCCAGAGGACAGAATTATGCCAGCGTCGGACGGCATGGCTCTCGACCTAGGACAAGGCGTCGGGTTGCGTGTCGTGGAGACTTTGGGTCACGCGTCGCATCACCAGAGCTATCTGGAAACGTTTGGCGGCGGAGTCTTTCCGGGGGACGCGGCCGGGATCTACTTGAGCCAGTTCGACACGGTTGTGCCAACGACTCCTGCGCCTTTTCGCTTGGACATTGCGCTTGCTTCTCTGGACAAGCTGGCTGGTCTGGGGCCAACAGCCTTGTACTACAGCCACTTCGGCCCAGCCTCTCACGCTGTTGAACGTCTCCGCGCCTACGCGGACCAGCTTAGGCTCTGGGCGAGGATTGTGTCGGACGCCATCGCCGAGAAGCAGGGAGTAGAGCAGATGCGCGAGCGTATAATACGGGGTGACGCCTCAATCGGCAAGGCCGTCGGATTCATCGACGCGCATCCTGTGCTAGGCGAGACCGTGTTCGGGAACAGCGTCAAGGGCATAGCGGAGTTCGTGGCTGAACATCCCCGTTTTCTTGAGCCGTAGCCAACTTTGTTTGTTGTGAAAATCGTTTATATTGCCGCTTTTCATCTTCTTTGATGGCTGGTGGATTGAGTGGGTGAGGAGGAAGGTCGTGCTCCGTCGGGGAAGGTTCCGCTTGAGAAGCTGGATGATTATTCGTGGCGCATTCCCAAGTACAAGTCTGGCATGAGGGTTCCGGGGCTTGTCTTCGCGAATAGGGAGTTGCTTGACAAGATGCGGACCGATCGGACGCTTGAGCAGTGCGTGAATGTGGCTCATTTGCCGGGCATTTACAAGTATGCTATTACGTTGCCGGATGGCCATGAGGGATATGGTTTTCCCATCGGCGGCGTGGCCGCCACGGACTATGAGGAAGGCGTCATCAGCCCCGGCGGGGTGGGCTACGACATAAACTGTGGTGTTCGTCTCGTCGCCACCAACCTTTCCGAGAAGGATGTGCGGCCGCGGCTTGTTCAGTTGGCCAACACGTTTTTTGACAATGTTCCGTCTGGGCTTGGAAGCCGCAGGAAGGACTTCAGGGCATCTCAGGGCGATTTGGACAGGCTTGTCACTGAGGGCGTGCGCTGGGCAGTTGACAAGGGGTTCGGGTGGGCTGGGGACGCTGACCACTGCGAGGAAGGCGGGTGCATGAAGAATGCTAACCCTGCTAAGGTTTCGAATGATGCCAAGAGAAGGGGGCTGACGCAGATTGGCACGTTGGGTTCTGGAAACCACTTTCTTGAGATAGAGAAGGTTGACAAGATTTTTGACCATGGGACGGCGAAGACTTTCGGGGTTGAGCATGAAGGTCAGGTCATGGTTATGATCCACTGCGGCTCCCGCGGGTTTGGCCACCAGATCTGCTCCGACTATCTGCGGGTGATGGAGAGGGCTGTTGGCAAGTACAAGATTGTGTTGCCTGACCGTGAGCTTGCTTGTGCTCCCGGAAAGAGCCAGGAAGCAGGCGACTACTATCAGGCCATGGCTTGCGCGGTCAACTACGCTTTTGTGAATCGTCAGATGATTTTGCACTGGGTTAGGCAGAGTTTTCAGCAGGTTTTCGGGGAGAACGCCGAGAAGTTCGGGTTGAGGCTTATCTACGATGTCGCGCACAACATTGCGAAGATCGAGACTCACAGGGTCAACGGCGACAGCAGGAAGGTGTGGGTTCACCGGAAAGGCGCCACGAGGGCTTTTCCGCCCGGACATGCGGAGGTTCCTGCTGACTATCGTTCGGCCGGTCAGCCTGTGCTGATCCCGGGAAGCATGGGTACGAGTTCGTGGCTGCTTGTTGGGACGGAGAAGGCCATGGAGTTGAGTTTTGGGTCGACGGCTCACGGTGCTGGTCGCATGTTGAGTAGAAGCGCTGCTAAGCGGAATTATTGGGGGGCGGATGTGAAGAGGGGGCTGGAGCAGAGGGGCATTTACGTTCGGGCTGCGAGTTCGGTGGTTTTGGCTGAGGAGGCTGATCCGGCTTACAAGAACGTGGATGTGGTTGTTGAGGTCAGTGACAGGGTTGGCATTGCGACGAAGGTTGCCCGGATGGTTCCGCTGGCCGTCGTGAAAGGCTAGCCGAATCCGATTCTGTCCTTTTCCTGTTTTCGTAACGGCCGATTTCCGCGGGTGGCATCTGTTGACGTGCAAGTTGCGTTTGGTGCTGATGCGTGCTGAGCGTTTATATCGGCAGCCGTGCATAGTTCAACTTGCCCTCTGCAGTGCGAAGTGTCTAGCGTGCCCTTCAAGGACGAATGTGGAATCTGTGGGAGAGTCTTGTCCTACCGCAGGCTGAGGCGTTGTTTGCGGTGTGGTCGGCTTTACTGCAGGGACTGCATGGTCGCTGAGGTGGCGACTGGCGATCCGACCCGGCTCTTGTGTCTGAACTGTGCTAGGCGCACGGTCTCGCCGACAAGCACTTCCAAGTACAGCGGGTTAGCTAGGCATTTGAAGTTCAGAGGCAGCTTCACGGACACGGTCAAGCTGGGCTTCGCGCAGATCGACGGCATTATCCGCGACAACCTGCCCATGGCCGCGTACCGGGAGGAAGGGTGGTGGAGCAACTCGGCTGGGAACGTGCATGCGAGGGGTTGGCTTGAGGCTGGGTGGGAGGTTCAGGAAGTCAACTTGAAAGAGGGCTACGTGGTTTTCAAGAAGGTAAAAGCCGCTCAGCCTGTCAGATCCAAGCGTGGGCGGAGAAGGTCTGAGGGGAAGAAGCCTTTCACTCCCGTTCCTGTGCGCGTTCAAAGGTCAAAGGTGCCTTCGAAGACCAAGGTTTCTAGGCTTTATGCTCGTGTGAGGAATTTGGAGAGGCAGAAGGCTGCGGTTCCTAGGCTTCGTGGGAGTTTCAGGCCGAGGCCGAGTCACGAGAAGAGGCTTTTCAAGTCCAAAGAGAGGCAGTAGTGGCTGTGCGTGAAAGTTTTATCTATGTCAGCACTGCTAGTCTAGAGCGGCAGTTTATGGGCGGTCGTCGTCTAGCTGGTTAGGACACAAGCCTTCCAAGCTTGCGATCCCGGGTTCAAATCCCGGCGACCGCACCAAAGAAAATCGCGTGAAGACAGAAAAATTCGGTATTCAATACCTAAAAATGTGGTTTTATCGTTTAAATGTCGTTATTGTCATGAAACTTTCGAAAAAGATCGTGCGAATCAAATGGTCTGTGAGTCATGCAGAAAATGAAACATGAGCAACAAGGCAAGGCTCAAAAAGGAAAAAGTGCTCCCTAGCCTACAGGAAAATGCCCGCACACAGAATAAAAGGTAAAACCACTCAAGAAAGCACGAAGAAATAGGGTTAACTTCTATCAGTCTTTTCAAGCCAGTTTGACCATCGTCTAACATGGATAGATAAGCGAAAACGTTTAGAACAGCAAATCCGCAAAACCCATAGAACTAAGCGTTTAGAACGGCTTTTCCATATATGGACTCAACTTGAATTCTTGAGCGTGTGCAAATAACTTATCCGGAGGAGAACTCTACTTGGCACTTGGCAAGAGGTGGAAAACATGCAATTTCCGTGTTTTAAGGAAGTTTTCCTTGTATCCTCTTTTTCCGCAAATGGCCACAGCAGCAGGATGGTCTGCGTCATTGTGGTTGCTACCCCTAGGAATCTATATCATCCTTGTTCCAAACGCCTCAACACGCCTATCCACGAGCAATACACACAATACCACGCCAGTTTCGGGAAATCATTCCCAGTGCCAATAGGAACATTATGTCTCATTGTTCTCAAAAAAAGAGAGTATATGTTGTTGTTTACGGGTCTGTGTTTCCGAAGTTGTTGCAGGCTTCGCCTAGGTCTCGCATGTTGACTGTGTTGTCTGGCCAGCCTGGCGGCGGTCCGATGACGTCGCAGTTGGAGTCCCAGTTTGGGCTGGTGGGTGTGGTTCCGAATTTGGTGCAGAAGTAGCCGATATCTCTGTTGTTGCATTCACCGTCTGGCGGTCCCGTATAGCCAGGCGGTCCTACGACGTCGCACGGAACACCAATCGAGATCGCGCCGTCAGCTAGTGTTCGATTGTTGTCTGTCAGATCTATTTCATCTGCAACAGGCCAAGCATAAGCCCAAATCGTGTAGCTACCCTTAGCGAAGTAAGTAGTGTTCCATAGGAAGGCTATGGTTGCAGAGTTTCCACTTGACAGAGTGATGTCTGTAAGGTTAGCCACAATCGTTGTGTTGGCGTAGACGGTGACATTGAAGGTCTCTGTGAGACTGCCTAGATTCGTCAGTGCTACACTCATGTTTGCGCAGTAGCCCTTGCCAACAACTTTTTTGGCAGACTCAATGTTGTCGATGGCGATGTCGTGCACGTCTCGTGCAACGGACACTGTGCCATTGATTGGATTGTAGAGTATTCCCTGCATGGGGTCTCCAGCCGCGAGCGTGCTTCTCGAGATCCCCAGTGTTGCAGTTCCTTCTGCGAGACCTTTAAATACGAATGTAACCAGCGTTGCGCTGCCACTGAACGCAGAACCTGAACCGATGTTCTTGGCGCAGTCAACAAGTACGCAGCTTTCTCCGCCGAACACTTTTTGAGTGGCACGAGCAGTATTTAACTCCCATCCAGGTATTGGTTCGGTCCTCCAGCTTACTAGTTCCAGAAGACTCCCGTTGTAGATCAGGCATGTTTCGTAGCCTGCAAAGTTAGTTACGCTCTTGACTTTTACAGCAACGGTTACGGTGCGGTCAATTGCCACTGTCGGTTTGGAAGTCTCTGCAACAAGGTCGACACTTCCGCCATGCTCCTGCTCTTGTGGAAATCCTTCAAAGAAGTGAGAAGCTTCGTACGTAGTGTCGCGCATGTCTATTTTTCTGTCGCCGTGGACGTCGCATCCACCACAGCCATATGTTCCGGGAGCCCATCTTTCGTCGTATATCTGTCTTGGCGGCACTTGACCTGGATCAGGCGCGCGAGCTCCGTAGTGTTCCCCTACATAGAACAAGTCCATTATGTTAACGATGCCGTCTGGAATGCCTGTCTTTGGTCCTGTTACATCTGCCCACGGGGTGTTTTCTTTGTATAGGTGGTAGTAATAATCTGACGGGTACAATGCATTGTAGTACCATCCTCTAACCCACGATTGACACCATCTACGACCAGAGGGTTGAACTATTGGAAAGCTTGGACAATCTGTAATGTAAATGTCATCCAAGTCAGCGTACATATTTGCTCTTTGTGGGCCATCGGGAGTCTTAACAGCTAAATCAATCAATTGATCTTTGCTCAAGCCCGTGCGTGGGCCTAAAGTGTTCCAACCATTGACAGTTGTGTAGTTTTGAAAATAGGAAAAGTCCCCATAGCTGTGCATAAACGATCTTTTGAAGTCATCCGCGTCTGCATAGTTGCAATGATAGCCCATTACGCAGAGTGGCAACATACAGTCCTCGAATTGACTCAGTAATGTTGGTGAATCAAGCGCGAGTCCGTTAACAAAGAAGAGTTTTCCGTATTGGACGTTTATCATGTCAAAGGTTGCCTTTATGTTTTCGGCTGCGAGTCTTCTCTCGTCGTTGCCTGTGCTGTAGAAGATGTCAAGTCTGAAGCCACCCCAATCCCACACACTCTTCGTCTCAACACCCTGTGTGAACATCGCTTGTTGAAGCTCACTCACGACGTTAGCGACGCTGATGTCGTAGGTGTATGGCGGGTCAGGGCTTTTCGTGTAGTAGTCCGGCACCAGACCGACAATGTCTGGCGTCTCTCTGCACACGGCTTCATCTTTCCAAACATTCCGCAAATAGTCGGAGTGGTTCCAAGCGTAGGCGAAAGCCTTTCTGACGTGTGTATTATTAAAGAAGTCTGTTGGGATGCCGTCTGGGAATTGTCCAAATCCTATATGGGAACTCGCTGGGTCGACGGTGAACTTGAAAATGACAGCATCTAACGATAGGAATGGCACAATGTTCTTTATTGTCTTTATCTCCGGATACTTCTGTTCGCCGTAGGCATCCAAGAGTTGACTCATGTACACTCTTGGCACCTCACAAATGTCAAGCATACCCGCGATGAATGCGTTTTCTCTAGAGGTCCAGTCAGTTACATATTCTATGTCTATGTATTCGAGGTAAGATTTTCTTTCTGTTGCTGGCCAGCCTTTCCAGTACAGCGCATTTCTCTGCAGCACAACCAAGTTGCTGACGCTGTCAACCACTGTCACGCGGTACGGTCCTGTGCCAGCATAATTCAACGGGTCGACCGCCTGAATTGGAGACAAAGGTACGTGGCGCCACTGAGTCCACCAGTTTGGATAGCCGTCGCTGTCGCCATCAGTGAACAGATCTCCATTCCAGCACCCCTTCTCAATGCACCATTCCTTGCTGACTATGGAAGCCCATGTACCGCACAGGATCTGTTTGAATGCAGCGTCCGGAAATGCTACTCCCACATTTATTCTCAGGACATTTCCAGGCAGCACTTCGACTGTGTCATTTATCAACCAAGACAAGCAATAAGCATCAGCAGGGTTCCCCGTGTCCCACCAGTCACTGCTCATCTGATCAAAGAACGGCTTGTAAAACTTCCACATCGGACTGCCAACCTGGTCTTGGACTAAGCCTCTTTTGAAAGAGTACTCCGCGTCGTAAATGTCAAACGTATCAACAACGTTGCCCAAATTGTCAACGAAGCTTATTGGGTTGCCGTGGCCGTCATCCATCCTAATGCTGAAGTCGTAGTAGAAGCGGTGGAGGTGCAGGACGTTGATGGACTGATTGAAGCTCAACACGTGCCATGCCCGGCAGGTTACTTCCACGCCGGCAAGCCGTTCGGAGATGTAGATAACATCGCATTGACCTAGCATCCCGTCCGGGTTGTTGTCAACCCAACCGCAGATCACGTATTCTGAGGCGTCCGGAGGAAGGATCTCCAAAGGTATGCCTGTTGGATCACCTGCTGGAGGGATCGATGCCAGTCCATGAAAGTCTGCAACGACTTCTTGCCAAATCGGGACGTTCGTAGCCAGACTGGGCGAAAAGTCCCAGTATTGTTCGTGAACATCCCACATGCGCCAAGAATTAGTTACGGGCGCACCAAAGATGATTAGAGTGTCATAAGCATTGAAGATGAGTTCTTGGCTCTGCTCGTCGTCTACTCGTATGGGGTCTGCATATCGCGGACCCCAACCGTCACGCCCGACGTACAGAGTATCAGCTGCAACTGGAGGCTGAATTGGACCGGTAGTCATGGCAATCGGTGGAAGGCTGCAGATCAGCAACAAGATTGCCGTTGCCGTTGATAAGATAGATTCTTTCTTCATTTCTCTCCTTTCTCCTTGGTTTAGTCACAACAAGAACTTGCAAGAAATTCTTGGTTTGACGAACAATTATATTGTGGCTTGAGCATAAGAGTTTTGCTGAACAAAGTTTCACAAGCGCGCGCTAGAAAACGCAAAACTTTAAAAATTATTTATACCTACGTACAGTATATCGTAAAGAAAAAACTAGACGCGGCTTAGGACTTCGGGAGATATCTCCACCTAGTTCTACACGATTGATGATCTGAGGCAGGAACGTTTGTCGAAGAGACAAACACACGTCAATGCCATCATCTTTCTTACATAGGTCGGAGAGAATGCGCATTAATGCGCAGACTCGTACTAGTTTCTGCTTGTGTTCTTTCTGTTGTTATGTTAGTGTTGTTATTGTGATTATCGTTATTGGTGCCGCTATGCTCAGAATAAACCCGCTCACAAACGCCGCAACCAGCACATCCGTCCCACAGTACCGCACGATCACGGGCAACGTCGTATCCATAGTTGTTGCTCCCCCAGCAGCCACAGGCCCATATCTGTCAACCCTAACCAGCAACGACACAGCCGCAATCGTCACCAACTCCCGCAACAAGTTAACCGCCAACCCACGCGCACCCCACTCCGCCCCAAGAATCTGCCCAGCCAAAGGCCCAGCCAACGTGTACCAGCCATAACCACCGCAGACAGCCATCGAAGCAAACACGTCCAAACCCAAAACCCAGCCGCTCACCAACCCACCCAAAAGGCTGCCGCCTGCAACGGCAGCCGGAACCACCAGAATCTTCGACCCCGCCCTCTTGAACTTCGCCACTGCCTCTCTGTCCAAGCCGAAAGCCATCCCCATCACAAACAACAGCGCAACAAGCGACCAGTTAAACAGGTAATCCGACACAACAACGCTTGCCAACGGGCTTCCAAATCCGCTATTCAAGTACCCCGCAACTCCGCCGGCCACAAGCGCAGCCAAAATGTACTTGATCAACCGAGCTTCACCTTTCTCCTCGCCAAAGCGACAAAAACAACGCTGAAAGTCACAGCCAAAGCCGTCATGACAACCGCGCTCAACCCGATCCTCGGCATAGACTCCAGCAACTCACTGTTAGAGCCTATGCTGAAGCCGAGCGAGAAAATCAAAACCACAATCACCACAACCGTCACCCTGTCAAGACGCATCTGCCTTTTCTGCCGCAACAGCCAGCCAAAAACCATCCCCACAACCAAAGCAGCAATCAGAGCAACGACTGAAAGATCAAACATCGCCAGCCCCTCTTTCAACTAGCCTACTCCGCCGTCGTCAATTAACCTTTCCCGGAAGACAAACAGAAAAGGAGAAAGCGTCGCCGCTGTTTTTCGGGCTTAGGCTGCTTCGAAGAATTCCTCTGCCCTCGGCGGCGTCGGAGGCAATCCTCTGCGCTCACGTATCTGCTGCACGATTTCAGGCTGCATCTGCTCCGGAACAGGAGCCCACCTGCTGAACTGCGTCGCCCAGAAGGCTCTGCCCTGAGTCGACGACCTCAAATCCTCAGCCAAGCCAAACGACTCTGAAACCGGCATCTCCGCCTTGACTATTATCATGTCCTCATCATTGACCATGTCCAGTATCTTGCCGCGGCGCTTCTGCACTATGGCGATGACGTTGCTGACGAACTCGTTGGGCACCTTGCACTCGAAGCTTATGAGCGGCTCCAGAATCTTCGGGTCGCTCAGCAGGAACGTGCACCAGATCGGCCGCCACGTCATCGGCAATATCTGCGCCGGGCCCCGGTGCACAGGATCCTCGTGCACCGTGATGTCTTCAAGGTTCACCTTCAAACCGTACGCCGGCTCCTTGGCCAGAACCGAATTGCTCACTGCCTCGCGGAAGCCTGACTTGATGTGGTCAATCACTTCGTCAACGTACTGTCTTCCCTTGATCCTGTTCACAAGAAGGTTCGTGCCTTCGACTGCCACCACGTTGCGGGCATCGTCGGTCTCCCAGCCGAATCCTTTCAGGGCTTTCTGCCGTTCCTCGCGGGTCTGCATCTCGCTAATCTTGCCCTGCCTTATTGCCTCGATCACTTCTTCAGGTAGCTTCTCAAGCGTAATCCACAGCTTGCTGTGCTTGTTGGGGCTCTTTCCCATCACCGGCGGACCCTTGTAATCGTGACTGATAGTTTCACGGTAAATCACAATGGGCTTGCTGATGTTCACTTTCAAGCTAGCCTCCTGCATCCGGTAGGCCGTGACCTCAAGGTGAAGTTCACCCATTCCGCTCAGCAGGTACTCGCCGCTTTCCTTGTTAATCACGAAGGTCAAGTTGGGATCTTCGGTTGTCAGCTTGTGCATGACCTTGTCAAACAGCGGCAGGTCCTTCACGTCGGCCGGCTCAACCGCAACCGTGACCACCGGGTCAGAAACGTACTTGAGTCCCTCAAACGACTGAGTTTCCACGCCTTCGCTTGCCACAGTCTCGCCCACGTGCATTGCGGGCAGACCCGAGATTGCGGCGATGTTGCCCGCCGGAACCCTGTCTATGATCACCCTGTCAGCAGCCATGCTCATGTAAACCTGCTGCACGACGCCTTTCGTCCGAGCCGTTATCAACTGAACCGTCTTGCCCTTCTCAACAGTCCCGCTGAAGACGCGGCCAATGGCCACGACTCCGCTGTGCGGGTCAACCTCAATCGTCGAGACGCACATCAGCAACGGCCCGTTCGGGTCAACCTTCGCCATCGCCTTGCCCACCTCGCTGTTCGGGTCTCCAGGCCAAATTTGGCTTTGCCTAAACGGCTGAGCCTCGAACGGGTTGGGCAGATGCTCGCAGAACATGTCCAACACAGGCTCGTTTAGAGGCGCCTTCTTGCTGAGGTCGTCAACCTTCCGTCCTATCTCTTCCGGTTCCCCGGTGTAAGCGTCTACAATGTCCTTAAAAGTGATGTTCTTAGCTTTCATGTGAGGCAGATTCAGTCCCCACTTGTGCAAAGCAGAACCGAACCCCACTTGCCCGTCCTCAACCTTGACTTGCCAGTCCTTCTTGTGGTCGGCAGGCGCGTATCTTTCGATCAGACCGTTAATGCGCAGAATGATCTTCGCGAACTTGCGCTGAATGTCTTCCGGAGTCAGCTTTATCTCCTTGATGAGGCGGTCAACCTTGTTTATGAAAAGGATAGGCCTGACTCTCTCGCGAAGCGCCTGCATCAACACGGTTTCCGTCTGCGTCATAGGCCCTTCAACAGCATCCACCACAACCAGTGCGCCGTCGACTGCTCGAAGGCTTCGTGTCACCGCGCCGCTGAAGTCTATGTGTCCCGGCGTGTCAATCAGGTTGATGAGGTAATCTTGTCCCTTGAAGCTGTGGACCAGGCTGACGTTTGAGGCGAAGACTGTCATCTGTCTTTTCTGCTCAAGCTCCCACGAGTCGAGAAAGAGCTTCTGTCCGGCCGTCTGCTCGCTTATTATGCCCGCAGCCGCCAACAGGCTGTCCGACAGCGTAGTCTTGCCATGGTCCACGTGGGCAATGATGCTGGTGTTTCTGATTATCTTCTGGTCGTTCATCAACTTTACAATTTCTTCAACCTGTCTGTAGCGTACCAAAGTCAATCCTTCCCAAAACTGCACAAGCACAACTGCAACGTTGAGTTACCCGCAACGGGAGCCAAATCGCCATTCCAGAGCATTTCCAGTTTTCACTGCTTGAAGACAAGCTACATGCAAATAAAGACCGACTCCTATTAACTTTTTGCCGCACATCTGGAGAGAGATTTCCACGCTCCGCACCGGCCACCCGAGACTGCGAGATGCCAGTTCAGGTGGCACTTGCCTGTGCAGTCGATGTTACTCCATGAGCGCGATGAGCTTTTCGGCTGTCTCCTTGTTCACGTAGAAACCTTTCCTGCTGAGTCTTCTGACACCCAGAAAAGCCAGCACATCTGACAGAGGCATGGGCTTGCTTGCCTCTTGAAGATTCCGGAACCGAATAAATGACACCTTCTCCAGTTCCTTGACAAACTCGTCGTATTTCTCTCTCGAGCCCAGCACAGACTCACTTCCAAATTCCATCCACACCTGCGCTGGATCGCCCACTCTCCGCTCAATGAAGTCTGCCCAACCCCCCAACTGGCCCACGGGCTTGGCCACGTAGAACAGCATCTTCAACGTGTTCTTGGGCGGAGCTGCTCCACGTTGCACGTACGAATGCGTCTGCTTCCCATGCTGGGAACGCAGTCTAAACTGGTTCCACCATCTGTCCTGAATCATCATGACGAAACCGTGTTTCACACTCATCAAAGCACCGTCTGCAGCCAGAGCAGCAGATTTTGGATGCCCGAAAATTTAAAACTTGCCCAAACTCGCGTTTGCCCTTGAAAAGGGCTCTTGAGCCGCTGTGCTGTCCGATCAGCTTAAATTCAAGCTTTTATCATTGTAACCAGCCACATTCCGGAAGGCTAGAAAAATGGTTTCCATGCGCAAACTACGTTTGCTTGAAGCGGCCTGCACGTGGGCGTTCAAGTTCTTCTGCAATTGTCCACGTGTGAGAAGCTGCTCCAGAGGACCATAATACTGTCTTCATTTCGAACTTTTTGGGTAAGGTGAGTCTGCTTGAAGGATGCCGCGAGTCTGCAAGTCAACGAGCTTTTCGAACAACTGGACACTTCACGTAGCGGGCTCGCCGAAGAAGAAGCTGAGAGACGACTCGCCGAGTACGGTCCAAACATTCTCATAGAAAAGAAACGCCACTCAATCACGTACAGGCTACTTACCCACCTCAAAGATCTTTTCGGCGTGTTGCTGCTTTTCGCAAGTCTGCTCGCCGCCCTCGGAGGCATGCTCGAACTCAGCCTCATCATACTCGCGGTCGTCCTAGTCAACACGGTTTTCAGCCTCTTCCAAGAGTGGAGAGCCGAAAGGGCCATGGAGACACTGCGAAGCTGGATGCCAGAATACGCCAAAGTCATTCGCAACGGCGAACTCAAGAAGACCCTAGTCAAGAATCTGGTCCCCGGTGACATCATCGTTCTCGAGGAAGGGGATCGCGTTCCTGCAGACGCTCGGCTGATTGAGGCCTTCGACCTGTGGACAAACAATGTCCCGCTGACTGGAGAGTCGGAGCCACAGGCGCGGATGGCAAAGCCAGTGAAGCTTCGTGACTCGACTTACATGGATGCGCCAAATCTTGTTTTCATGAGCACCAGCGTCGCCAGAGGACAAGGCAAAGCCGTCGTCGTCAACACGGGCATGTTGACCAAGTTCGGCCAGATAGCCGGATTGACGCAGGAAATAGCCGAGGAACCAAGCCCCTTACAAAGAGAAATAGCTTACACTGCCAGATACGACTTCATCCTCGCGTTGGTCGTGGGCGTAGTTTTCTTCCTCGCAAGCCTAGTCTGGCTTCACGCGAGCTTCTACACTAGCATACTCTTCATGATCGGCGTAATGGTTGCTTGTGTTCCTGAAGGCTTGCAGGTCACAGTGTCAAGTGCCCTCGCGTTGAATGTGCTGCGTATGGTCAAGGAAAATGTTCTGGTCAAGCGGCTGTCATCGGTTCAGACGCTGGGGAGCGTGACCGTGATTTGCACTGACAAGACTGGCACGATAACGAAGGGCGAAATGACCGTCAGGAAGATCTGGACCGTGGACCAAGTTGTGAAAGTCTCAGGCGTCGGCTACACCCCGGCAGGCAATTTCATGAGCGGCAACAGGATTCTCGGGAAAGAAGAGTCGCGCGGAGTTGAGAGGCTCGTTGAGATTTCGGCGTTGTGTAACAGCGCAAAGGTGGAGTCGCCGTCAGACAAGAACAAGTCATGGAGTATCGTTGGAGACCCGACCGACGGAGCGCTGTTGGTGGTCGCGCTGAAGCATGGGCTGAACGTGCAAAACCTCTTGATCCAGAAGCCCATCATCACGGTCATACCCTTCACGTCCAAAAGAAAGCGGATGACAACAGTCCACGGACACGACGGAACCACTTACGTCTACACGAAGGGCGCTCCTAGAAGTGTCCTCTCGATATGCAACAGAATACTTGTCAGCGACCAAGTTGAGCCTCTCACGCCTGAACGCCTCAAGACCGTCGAAGCCAAGATCCGCGAGTTCGCCGGCGAAGGACTGCGGGTCATAGCCGCAGCTTACAATGAACTTCCCAAGAACGGAACCCGGAAGTCTCGCCAAGTCGAGAAAGAAATGATTTTGGCTGGGCTTGCGGCGATGAAGGATCCGCCTCGCGAAGAAGTCAGAGACGCTGTCACAGTGGCCAAACGAGCCGGCATAAAGGTCGTGATAATAACCGGGGACTATGGGCCGACTGCACAGGCAATTGCTGATGAAGTGGGGATTGTGGACGCGGAGAATAGCCACGTGGTTCGCGGCGTGGACCTAGAAGCTATGAGTGACCAACAAATCGTGGAAGAAGTTGGAAGTGGAAACGTAATTTTCGCGCGGGTTTCGCCCGAGCAGAAGCTGAGGATAGTGAAGGTTCTCAAGCGGCATGGCGAGGTTGTTGCGGTGACTGGGGACGGCGCAAACGATGCTCCTTCGCTCAAGGAGGCTGACATCGGCGTTGCCATGGGCTTGTCGGGGACGGACGTGGCGCGGGAGGCTGCGGACATGGTGCTTCTCGACGACAGCTTCGCTTCCATAGTCAAAGCCGTGGAGTCGGGCCGCACGATCTACGAGAACATAAGAAAGTTCATTGTTTACGTGTTTTCGCACAACTGGGCCGAGCTAATGCCGTACGTTCTCTACGCCCTGCTGGGGATACCGCTTCCGCTGCTTGTGGTGCAGGTCCTCGCAATAGACTTGGGCATAGACGTCATTCCGTCCTTGGCGTTGAGCCGCGAGCCGCCTGAGATTGGCACGATGAGAGAGCAGCCGCGAAGCGCCAAGGAAAGACTGTTCAATGCAAAGGTCTTTCTTCGCTCCTTCTACATTGGCGCCATCATCGCTGCTGGCGCAATGTTCGGCTGTGTGAACGCATGGGCTTCAGGAGGATGGCATCTCGGCATGTCCTTGTTACCTGACGATCCGGTGTACATTAAGGGTACCACGATGACCTTCGCGGGGATCGTTGTGGCTCAAGTTGGAAACGTCTTGGCGTGTAGAACCAGCAGGGCGTCCATTTTCAGGACGAGCTTGAAGAGCAACAAGTGGATTTGGGTGGGGATTGCAGCGCAAATCTCCATAATATCCGCGCTGGTGTACCTTCCTGTCATGCAGGGGTTCTTCGGCACGGCGGCGTTGGGGATTTTTGACTGGGCGTATCTGGCACTGCTCGCCTGCGTCGTCGTTCTTGCGGAGGAAGTCAGAAAGTGGCTTGCGCGAGTCACCTCAAAATAGGCGCAACTTTCGTCGGCATCTGAAGATTTTTTATGGTAGTCTGTCTTAGCTAGTGCTGATGTCAGGCAGAGAATTCTTCAAGGAACGCTACGCCAATCTCGGCTGGAAACACAGAAACGTTGCACCTCGAAGGGCCATCCGAATCAACGTGATGAACGCCGAACCCTCGGAAGTAACGGAAAGATTGCAGGAACGAGGAGTGAAGCTTGAAAAAATCCCGTTTCTTGACACTGGATTCTGGGTCTCCGCCGCAGACTTCTCCGTCGGCGCTACGTCCGAGTATTTGCTGGGGCTCTACTCGATTCAGGAAGCGGCAGCGCAGATTCCGGTGTCGCTCTTCGAAGACCCAGCCGGCAGGACGGTGTTAGATGCGTGCGCGGCTCCGGGCGGAAAGACGGTTCAGTTGGCTGACGCAATGCGTGGGACGGGCGTCGTGATGGCGTTGGATGTTGACCGGCGAAGGCTTGAGGCATTGTCGAATCATCTTGAACGTTGCCGAGTCAAGAACGCCATATGCTGCATGCTGGACGCGCGACGAGCATCGACGCTCGAGGTGAAGTTTGACCTTGTGCTCTTGGATGTGCCCTGCTCAGGAAATTTCGCGGCTGATCGCGGCTGGTTTGAACGCAGAACGATTGAGGACGTGCAGAGAAACGCGAGCGTGCAGAGAGAGATACTGGCCGAAGCAGCCAAGGTCGTGAAAGAGTACGGCGAAATAGTGTATTCCACCTGCTCTCTGGAGCCGGAGGAGGACGAGCTTAACGTCGACTGGGCAGTGAAAAACCTCAACCTCCAAACTGTGCGGATCAACTGCTATGGACAGGAGGGGCTGACCGAGGTTTTTGGCAGACGCTTGGACGATTCCGTCAGGAATTGCAGGCGCATTTGGCCCGGGCCGACGCAGGGGTTCTTTGTGTGTAAGCTAAGGTTGCGACGACAACATGATTAGAGAGATAGATGCGTTCACGAGAAAATTCGCTGCCGACATCAGCCCGGACTGGGGATCTGTGGTCAAGAGGCATGGCAGGTACTTCCTGCTCAGCGAAAACCTGAAGGCACTGCTGCCGCATGAGTTCTTTTCTGCCGGCATCTACCTAGGCACGATCAGGGACGGAGACTTCACTCCCGGCTTTGGCTTGTTGAGGATGATCGCGGATGGTGAAGCAAACAAGGTTTTCGTCGACGAGAAGACAGAGTGGCTGTTTATCTGCGGCAGAGACGTGTTCAGAAAAGGCGTGTTGAAGGCGACTGGTTCGCAGGAAGGGGGCAGCTTGACCATTGTCTTGAACCGTCGCGGCGAGTGTATCGGCTTCGGCAGGCTGGTCCATTGCTTCGGGACGAAGAAGGGTGGGATTGCTGTGGAGAACATGCTGGACGTAGGCGACTTCCTGAGGCGCGAGAGATAGGCAGCGTTAAATCTTTCAGCAATTCTCTTTTCTGCTGTCTTTTGAAGTGTTCAAGTGAAGGGGAAGCTTCGGCACAAGAGGCATCTGCTCACAATGGGATTGATGGCTGTTGTGAGCATCCTCTGGCTCGTCGTCAGGACGGGTAGGAAACCGTCCAGAATCGCCTATCCTTGCCAGAGAGCAGCGGTTGCCGACGTTCAAACTCCCTGACGGGCCAAACGTTGTCTGTTGACAATGCACGCGTTCCTAGTCCATGAGGGCTTTCGCGAGTTTCTCGATTTTGACAACAACTTGCTCTCTCTTGGCCAAGTTTCGAACGACAACCGCGTTTTCTTTCAATTCTCTTTCTCCCACGATCACCACGTGGCTCACGCCGCGCCTGTCTGCATCTTCAAGTGCCTTCGCTATTTTGCGTCCCATGACTTCAATCTCGACGGGTGTGCCGGCGTTTCTGAGCATCTCAGAAATTCGCAGAGCCTCGCTTCTCAACTCTTCTTTCAGCGGGATGATCGTCACCGCCCTTTTCAGCGTTTGAGTGTCGGCTCTTTCACCTTGGAGCGCCAGCATTATTCGGTCCAGCCCGTGTGCCACGCCCGTGGCCGGCGTAGGTTCGCCCCCGAACAGTTCAATGAGCCGGTCATATCTGCCTCCGCCTCCCAGCGCTGTGCCCATTTCTGGCACGTAGACCTCAAAGATGAGTCCCGTATAGTATTCGAGTCCTCTGGCAAAACCTGCGTCAACCGTGATGTCAATGTTACAGCCACTGTCCACGACCAATCTGAGAATCTTGCGGAGGTTGGCGGCTGCTTCAGCAGACTTCTCGTAGCCCTTGACGCAAGCTTCGATCTTTTCCACTGTTTCGAATGGGCTGTTGCCCTTGATTTCGATCAGGCTTCGAAGCACGTCTGCAGCTCTTTTCGATATGCCCCCATCCGTCAAGAGATCAAACGCGTCCTCGTACCGCTTCTTGTCCATCAACTGCATCACTGAATTCTGCACCTTTTCGTCCAGTCCTTCTTGGCTGAGAATTCCTCTCAGGACGCCGATGTGCCCGATTTTGAATGCGAATCTCCACAAACCCACAGCCCGCATCAGTCGGTGCGTAAGCAGGATGATTTCTACGTCCGCCTCCGCGCTGTTCGAGCCTACGATCTCGTAGTCCGATTGCCAGAACTCCCTGTAGCGGCCCTTCTGCGGCTCGTCGTACCTGTAGACGCTGCCAGCACAGAAAAGCCTGAACGGCTTAGGCTCGTTCCGCAGCGTGGTTGCGACGATTCTTGCAATGGAGGCCGTGAACTCAGGACGCAGGGCGACTTGTCTTTTTCCGAGGTCTTTGAACGTGAACATTCGCGAGCGAATCTCGTCCCCAGCCTTGGCCGTAAGAAGCTCGTACGACTCAACAACAGGAGTCACTATTTCCCTGTAGCCGTACAGCTCCGCGACTTCTCGAGTCTTGGCCTCCACGTACCTGAGCGTCCGGGCATCTTGGGGGAGAAAGTCTCTCATGCCGCGGACGGTTTTGAACTCGGACATTTCCAGTTTTTCTCCGCAACTATGGTAGGGTTAATTGTGAGACTGAATAGTAAACTATTTCTCCCCTGCGGTTCACCACCGCCAGAACTAGTTCCTTTTTGAGGCTTATGCTCTGCGTCAGAGCGTTCGTCAACTCCGCGATCGGCGTCGGTTTTCCTTCTTGGATGTTGACGATGAGGTATCGGGCAGCGTCTTTGGCGTATTCTCCGCGGTCATACGCTCTGAAGTCGACGCCCGAGCCGAAGCCTTCTCTGACCACGTACCCACGCGATCTCAGGTCTCTGTAAACGAGGTATTCGGACCAAGCGTTGTCGTTAGATTTCTCGTGATGCTGGAGCAACTGCCGGAAATCCAGTTTCCCGCCTTTCTTGTCTTTGACCTCCAGCATTCCGCGGTCCACCAGATAGAGGGCCTCGCAAAAGTTGAGAAGGCTGCCGTCTTTCTCAGCCACGCCATAGCCGCGAGAGGAGAGTTGGTCAGCTGACTGTTTCTCACGTATCTTTACTCCCTTTTCTGCAAGCAGGCCCATGACATTCAGCTGGACGTTGCTTGCTCCATCGTTCTTGCTTTGGCTCATTCCAGAATCAACTCCTTTTGGGTTGCGTATTCAGTCGTGTCCAGCGGGTCTTAAGCTTGCCTAAGTCTTCATTGCGAAAAACGCCTTCTTCGCTGATTATTGCCGTCACGTATTTCAGGGGAGTCACGTCAAACGCTGGATTGAGAACGTCGATTCCTTCAGGCGCGACACGAGCCGAGCCTATGTGCGTCACTTCCTCGGCGTTTCTTTCCTCGATAGTGACGTCTTCTGAGCTGCGTGAGAAATCGAACGTCGAAGTCGGGGCAGCAACGTAAAACGGGACGCCGTGTTCTCTGGCAAGCACTGCAACCGTGAACGTGCCAATCTTGTTTATGACAGCGTCTCCAACGATGCGATCTGCTCCGACCAAAACCTCGCTTATCATCCTCTTGTGCATGAGGTATCCAACCACGCTGTCCGTCACGAGAGTGACGGGTATGCCGTCCCGCCTGAGCTCGTACGCAGTCAGCCTCGCTCCCTGCAGAAGCGGGCGCGTTTCGTCCACAAAAACTCGAAGGCGCTTTCCCTGCTGCCACGCGGCTCTGACTATGCCGAGTGCAGTCCCATAATCCACGGTGGCCAGTGCCCCGGCGTTGCAGTGGGTGAGAACATTGTCTCCGTCGTGAATCAGGCTGGCGCCGTGTTTTCCGATGAGATGGTTTGCCGCCACGTCCTCGTCAGCGATTTTCTTTGCCTCATCAACAACGAGCCCGGCAATCTTTTGAGCATCTCCGGCCGAGGTTTTGGCTTTCAGCAACACGCGGTTCAATGCCCAGAAGAGGTTGACAGCGGTCGGACGGGTTTTCCTCACGGTCCTTGCTGCCGCTTCCAGCTCAACCATCAACTCTTCCTTACTTGAGGCCTTTGAACGGTAAGCCGTGAGCGCCAACGCGAACCCCGCCGCTGCTCCCAAAAGCGGTGCTCCTCTCATCTTCATGCTTCTTATGGCTTCAGCAACATCGTCGCACGTGCGCATTCTGATGGTGACAAGCTTGTTCGGTAGCTTCGTCTGGTCTATCGTCACCACTACGCCGTTGCGCCATTCTATCGTGCGCACAGGTAAACCCTCGTAAACCGTTTATCCGGCAAAGGTATAAAACTTGTTAGACAGTGCTGGAGACGCAGATGAAGAGCGAAAACTTCGAACTGTTCCTGCAGAAGTACGGCCAAAGGTACTCCACGCTCCTAGGCATTGACGTTGCCGGCGGAGATGACGGTGAGATTTTCAAATGGTTCCTTGCCGCTCTCCTTTTCGGCGCGCCGATCTCCGAATCATCAGCCATCAGGACCTACCGTCTTTTCGCTGAGAAGAACGTCGTCACGCCTGAACGTCTGCGCGAAACAGGATGGGAGAGCCTAGTCAGGATCTTGGATGAAGGCGGCTACACGCGTTATGACTACAGGACTGCAACCAAGCTTTTGGAAGCCGCGCGGAACTTGGAGGAACGACACGCGGACAGCCTCAATGATCTTTGCCGCTCGGCTTCTGGCCCGCGCGATCTTGAAGCGAGGCTGAAAAGTCTGGCCAAGGGAATCGGCGACGTGACCGCGAGCATCTTCCTGAGGGAGCTGCGCGATGTTTGGGAAAAGGCTGATCCGAAGCCGACTGACCGCGTGATTCTGGCCGCAAAGAGGCTTCGCATCGTCGGTGATCGTGTCTCGCCCGAGACTGCGTTGCAGCAGATGAAGTCCTTCTGGCAGGGAAACAGGGTTTCCGGAAAGTCCTTCGTGGACTTTGAGGCTGCGCTGCTCAGGCTTGGCAGAAAGTACGCTGCGAAGCGGAAGAAGCGGCGAAGGCCTAGCTAGGTGTGTCCGGTGGCGTCGTAGGGCGCTTTCAGGTAGGTTATTACCTCAACGGGGCATTCTCCTGACAGCTTGAGGGCCCTTTTCCACTCTTCCCCAACGGAGATGAGCGTGAATACGCCGGAGAGTTCTGCCTTTGCCTTGCGGACGAGGTTGACCAGAGCGGCTTGTGTTTCGCCTGTTTTCATCATGTCGTCCACGATCAAGACGCTGTCCTTCTTTCTGAGAGAATCCTTAGGTATGTAAAGTGTCATCGTGAACCCTGAACCTTTCAGGATGTATGTCTCGTCCAGAAACGCCTTCACGCCGACTTCCTTGTTGCGCTTCGCCAGAACAAGATTCACGCCCAACGAATTGGCCACCATCGTCGCCAATGGGATGCCGTCGACCGCCGCGGTGAGCACTTTGGTGACGCGTTTTCCGGCGAAGCTTGCGAGCGCATGATTTGCTGCCTGCTGCAGGATGTTGAAGTCCCCAATGATCTCGGTGTTGTCAAAATACCCGTCTTCGTCGAATTTTATCCTGCTCCGCAACTCCGTCTCCAAACCGACGAGCTTCGTGAGGACTTTCCACAACTGTTTGGCTCTTGCAGTGTTCGGCAGAACATGCCCCTTCGCGTATCTGCTCAGAACAGTGACTGGCAACCCGGTTTTTGAGGCCAGTTCCCTGTACGTGATGTTTCTCTTGTACTTTGCCGTTCTGAGCAGCTCGATGGTCATTAGACGAAGTTTCAGGTCATCAGCGTGTGTGCTCATACCAACTCCCCCATTATACAGAGACAACTCAAAGGTTAGCGCGTTTCCAATTTATTATTGCATTACAAATATATACCTTGCTGGAAGGCAGGAGCGGTTGTCAGTCCGCATCAGCGGCAAGGCTTTCACGGCACCAAACCAGCGACTGTCGGAGAGCTTGAAGTGGCGGATCCGCTGGGATTTGAACCCAGGACTTTCGGCTTTCTTCGACCGCGTCTTAGAAGGCCGACGCGCTTTGTGGCTTCGATCGTATCCATGCTGCGCTACGGATCCACTTTTCGGCAATAGAAGAGTTGTGTTGGCTGATATATTTTATTCTATAAAGATGGCTGGGCGACCGGGCTTTGCTAGCTGCGCCCGCGATCTCGGGTCATAGGCTGCGTGTTCCTCGCTGCAGACTTCGACTTCGGCGCCGAGCTCTCGTTCAAGGAACCCTTTTGCTTCGCTGAGAACTCGGCTTTCGTCCATGCTTTTTGCGTGGAGCATTCTCTGTTTCTCTTCCTCCGATGTGCGGCTGAGCTCCTCAGCGAATTGAACGGCAAGCTTTGCCACTTTGTCGGCTTTTTTCCTGAGTTCCGCGTCTCCCATCAGTTCCTTCATGAGCTCTTTCTGAACGATTTTCCCTGACATGGACTGCTCCAAGATTTTCCGGTGGACTTTCCACTTCCACGAAGCCGCCACGTAGTAGTAGACTTTTCGCGGTTTGGCGTTTGTCACTTTCACTATGCTGAGAGTGTCTTCGAGGACGTTTTTCACGGGTTCCTCGTTTTCTTCCGTCTCAGCGTCAACTTTTGCGTCGTCTGGGGTTGGCCACGGGGCGAGTGAGACGAAGCCTTTTCCTCCCATTATCTCCCAGAGTTCTTCGCAAATGTGCGGCGCAACTGGCGCGAGCATGCTGACTTGGGTTTTAAGCACCTCGCATAGCACACGGTTTCTCGTGCGCTCTTTTTTCGCATCTTTTTCCTGTGCCGAAGTGCGTCTCTGGTACCATTGAAGGTCTTGGTCCAGCTCGTAGAGCACCGTGTGTATGGCCTTGCGAACGGCAAGCTTATCCATGGCTTCAGTTGCCTTCTGCACGTGTTTCTGCAGCCTGCTCAGCATCCACCTGTCTGTCGGCGTGAACGCTGTCTCATGGGGTGGGCCTTTCTGTTTGTCTGCCGCTAGGGCGGAGGCGAACTTGTGGAGTCGTTCAAGCCTATCGCGCATCGACTTTGCTATTGAGGGGCTGAACTCGGCATCCTGCAGCAACTCAGCCGTGGCCAAGACGCTCAGTCTTATCGGGTCTGCGCCGAACTCGGCCAGTCCCTCTCGAAGCGGGATGATGTTGCCGAAGGATTTGCTCATTTTTGCGCCTTCCATCATCACGCTTCCATTCGTGACGATCTGGCGTGGCCACTGTTCCTTCGGGAATATGGCAGTGTGGTTGAATATCATGAAGGTCAGGTGGTTTGGCACGAGGTCGCGTCCGCTGTGGCGGCTGTCCAGCGGGTAGAAATACGCAAACTCGTCGCGCATCTTTTCCAAGACTTTCACGGACAGCCCTGTTTCTTTGGCGGTTTCCTCGGCCTTTCCAGCTCCCAAGAACACGCAGTCGAAAACGTCGTTTGTCAGCTGTTCAGGCCGCACCTTGTACTGCTTCAGGAGCGTCGATATGGTGTAGTACGCCATGTAAATGGTGGAGTCGGAGAGCGACTCGATTATCCACTCCTTGTCCCATGGGAGTCTCGTTCCCATGCCCGATTTCCGTGCGCAGGCTTTCTCGTGCAGCCAGTCGATCACGTTGTTGAATTCGGCCCGAAGCTCTTCTGGCAGTATCTCCATTAGGTCAAGGTTTGTGTGTGCGAGTTTCTTCCACTCCGGGTCTCCATAGTTGATGAACCATTGGTCCTCGAATATTTTGACGATGCATTCTGTTCCGCAGCGGCACTTGACTGGCCTGTTGAGCAGCTCGTACATGGTTGTGGCATCGTTCTCAGAGATCAAGTCGGCTTTGACCTTGTCCTTCGCTTCCGCCACCGGCATGCCCGCGAACTTGCCCGTGTTTTCCCTCATTCTTCCATTGTGGAACTCGTGTCTGTAGACCTCTTTCGTCGCGTCCTCCATCTTCGGGTCGTTCTGGTCTTGAATGCCCATCTTCTCGACAGCGTCTCCTGCCGGGACGTCGGAGTAGCCGGAGACTTTGATGACCGGAATAGGTCTCAAGGCGTCAATGCTCTGCGGAGTGATCGCGTATTCTCTGAGTTGCAGCGGCTTCTTTCTGATGTTTTCCAGCGCAACGTAGTCATACGGTGCGTGGGCGGGCACGGACATGACTACCCCCGTAGCGTTTTTCGGGTCAACAAAATCTGCTGGCAAAATGAGGATTTTGGACTTCGTGGCGGGGTTTTCGACTAGTCTTCCGACGAGTTTTCTGCCTTCTAGGGACTCGAGGACTTTGACTTTCCGGTTCAGATGAGCGAGCTTTTCCGCGCTTTCTTTGCTCACTACCCATTCTTCGCCGTCCACGTCGGCTCTGACGTAGACTGCCTTCGGGTTCAGCCAGATGTTCGTGACGCCAAAGACTGTTTCGGGACGAAGTGTTGCCGCTGGAAAAACCATTCCGTTGCAACTGAACTTTATGAGTGTAAACTCGCCGATGTCGGGTTCAACGTCCCCGGCCGTGTCGTGCTGTCCGACCGGATTCATGTCGCGGGGACACCAGCCCACTGGGTGGCTTCCGCGCGTGATGTAGCCTGCTTGGCGGAGCTTGTGGAACTGCCATTCTATGAACCGGCTGTAGTGCGGGTCGATGGTTGTGAATTCCCGTCTCCAGTCGATTGAGTATCCTATCGCCTTCATTCCGGTCTTGATTTCTTGGTGGAAGTATCGGGCCATGGCCATTGGCTCGGTTAGCTCTTTGAGCTTTTCCTCTGGGATCTTGTAGACTTTGGTGAAGTCGCTCACGAGGCTTTTGTCGTTTTCCTCGAGCCGTTTTGCCATCGCTAGCACGGGCGTTCCAGTGTAGTGAAAAGCCATGGGCAACAGCACGTTGTAGCCGCGCATGCGCATGTAGCGCGCGTGGACGTCGGCGAGCGTGTAGGTTCTTCCGTGGCCGATGTGCTGTGGCGAGTTGGGGTACGGGTAGGCCACTGTGACAAAATACTTGGGTTTGGCCGGGTCAGGGTCGGCCTCGAAGATTTTGGCCTTTTCCCATTTTTTCTGCCATTTTTCTTCGATTTGCTTCAAAAATTTCATGAACCCTTCTGAGGGGGACGATTGCATATTAAAGGTTTTGTTTTGGCGAGTCGAGAACGCGCTCCCTCACATTACACACCTACCAGACAATCTGCGCGAGGCAGGATTAATCTTTTGCCCAAGCCTCCCCATCGGAAAAGGCCGAGCTATGTGGCTGTGAAGACTTGTTTTGCGTTTTTTCTGCGTCAATACGGAGTACCCCCCTCTAGGTTTTTTGTGCGTCACCACAAGAGGCAATGGGAAACGTGTCTTGCTCTGCGTTCTCAGCGTGGGCTTCTCGTTTTCTTCTTTCTCAGGCGGGGTTGGCGTCAGTCAGGTTTTTGCGCGGACGGCCGCCATGACCAGTTTTTTCGCGGGTTCTTTCTGTTCTTCAGCCTCTCTCAGCAGCCACTCTGTCAGTTCTTCACACGTGTTTGGGTTGCAGTGCAAGTGGCTCTCGTTTATGGGGTTCCAGATGAGGCATCTGAAGCAGGGAATCTCAATCAGAACTTCGATGTAGGCTTTCATGCGAACTCAGAAGTGAAAAGAGCGGCGATTTGACTTAATGGTTATGAATTTGCGGGCACGATGGAGCCTATGTATTGCGGTTTCTGATTCTGACTATCTTGTCCATGTGCAATTCGAACGCGGCAACGGGGTTCTCGAGAGTCCAAGCCTCCAAAACTCTGGGGTGAATCTCGCCTAGGAAGCCCACTTCCTTCCCTGCCACAACTACAGCGCCGACTCTGCCGCGTACGAAGCTCCTGTGACTTCTCGGCTTGATCCTCCATTCCACGCCCATGTTCGACAGCAGGGCATCCAAGCAAGATTTCACTTCGCTGAATCCAGCAGTTGTGTGGGAGACTGCCGCGGCAAGCATCTCCTCGTCCAGCGTCTTCGTTTCCCCTTTCTCGTCCAGAACGGTTGCCTTGCCCAACTCAAAGATTCTCTGCGGACACTCCACGTGCAAGTTGCAGCTTAGGAACTCCATGAGTCCCGGAAGAAGCCAGTTTCTGAGGCAGTTCAGCGCTTGGACCTTTGGGTTGACGATCTCGACGACCTGCTGTCTTTTGAGGTTCATCTTGGCAAACAAGCTTTCCGGGCTTGTGAGCGTGAACGAGAGGATTTCCTGAAACCCCATGCCAACCATCAACTCTCTGGCAGTGTCAAGCGGTTCCTGTTCAGGCCGCACGGCGCCTGTGGTCGGCAGTTTGCGCCACCGAGGTTCAATCTTGTTGTACCCGTAGGCTATCGCGACGTCCTCGATCAGGTCCACTGGGTGCATCACGTCGAGCCTATAGCACGGCACCTGCACCGACAGTTCCGCTTCAGCTTGGCCCTCTCGGATCGGCCCGGCTATTTTGGCCCCACACCCCGCTTTCTCAAGACACTTGACAATCTTCTCCGTCGACAAGCACAAGCCCAGCACACTATTCACGTCTGTAACCTTCAGCTTCATGACTCGGCTAGCGAAGCTGGGCGTCGTTTCCGCGTCTTCATCCGGATAGCAGACTTCAGCAGCATGCGCCTTGCCGCCTCGATCAACCAGTGACAGAGTAACGATTCTGAGGGTGTTGAGCACCGTCTCCTTGACCGTGCCAGTCACTTCGACGAGAATGTTTCTTGTCTCCTCAGTCACTTTGCCCAGATCGTTCGAGTTTATTATCGGCGGGAACGAGAGCACCTTGTCCTCAGCGTCCAAAAGCACTGGAAACAGGGGGTGTCCGCTGACGATGTTTCCGTACTCGAGTCCTTTGGGATGCTGCTCGACTATCTCCTTCAGGTTCATCTTCTTGTCGAAGCCGAGAGGCACGAAACTGACCGTTTCAGGCTTGGCGACCGTGTAGCTGAGCGGCGAGGATATGAGGTCAAAGTTGTAGAGGCCGATTGACGTGCGCCGCCTGTTTCTGCCATAAGTGTGGTCGAGCTTGTCCTGCAACTGCATGATTCCACGGATCGCCGCGTCAGTCAAGCTGATGTTCCTCACAACTGAGCAGCCGATGAACGGCCGAATTCCCTTCAGCTCCCGGTCAACGTTGACTTTGACAATCGCCTTTCCAAGCGGGTACTGCCTCAGCCCAGTCTCAAGACCCAGAAAACCCTTCAGAGTACGTGCGAGACCTTCAATGTTCCAGGTGTCAGGGCGGTTGGTGTCTTTGATCTCCACGCTCATTGCGCCGGACTTCTCGTCGTACTGTTTCACCTCGCCTTTTGCATACGCCAAGACCTCGTCAATCTTGGAGAGGTCGCCATGCAGTTTCAGGCCGAGCATTCTCTCTAGCTCTGCGCTGTCAACGTCAATCGTCGGCATCTAGACCACCCTCTGCTTCCTCATCCAGTCCAGATCCCTCGAGAAGATTTGGCGGATGTCGTCAACCCCAGCCTTCATCATGAACAGGCGGTCTATGCCCAATCCCCACGCAATCACCGGGACATCAATGCCCAGCGGCATCGTGACTTCCGGCCTGAAGATTCCGGAGCCGCCGAACTCGATCCAGCCTTGCCCTTTCTTGTACGCGCTGAGTTCCACGCTGGGCTCAGTGAACGGGTAGTAGTCCGGCTTCAGCTTCACCTTCTCGGCCTCGGCAATCTCAACCGCAAACGTCTCAAGAATGCCCAAAAGGTCCCGAAGCGTCAACTCCTCGTCAACGACTATGCCCTCCACCTGATTGAACTCTGGAAGATGAGTCTTGTCAACAACGTCCGGCCTGTAGCAACGGGCAATCGAGAAGTACTTACCCGGAACCTGCAGCTCCCTGCTCAAAAGCGTTCTGGCACTGAGGCACGTTCCATGCCCGCGGAGGATCAGCCGCTCTGCCTCTTTGACCGAGTACTTGTACCTCCACCCGGTTGAGCCAGTTCTCCAGCCGTCCTCGTGAGTCGCCTTGACGTTTTCCACGATCTGTCTGCTCGCACCGATCTTGCCGTATCTGGGCCGTTTGACGAAGTAGATGTCGAAGATTTCGCGTGCCGGATGATCCTGCGGCGTGTACAAAGCGTCGAAGTTGAAGAAGCACGTCTCGACGGCCGTGCCGGTCATTTCCCTGAACCCCAGGTTGACCAGCTTCGCCTTCACCTTGTCCACGAACTGGAGATATGGATGCTTCTTGCCGGGCCACGTCTTCGCGGTCGCGGCTTCCACGTTGTACTCCTGAAGCCTCGCTTTCCTCCATTTGCCAGTCACTATTAGCTCCGACGTGAGCTGAGTGACTTCGCCGCGTGCCCTCCACTGTTCCCTGATCGCCGAACGTCCATGTTCGGTTATCTCGATCGTTCTCTTGGTCTTCTCTTCAACGTCGAGGAGCTTTCTGCCCTTCAAAAGCCTGAAAGCCTCCTGAAGATCCGGAGCCAAATCCTCAATCACCGCTTGTCCTTCAGCGGCCAGCAGGACGATTAGCTTCTCGTCGTCCCCTTCTGCGGGCTTGGTCAGCGCGTTCAGCACGTTCGCTTCAGTGTCCAGCTTTGCCCAGTTCTTCCTGTGAAGCCATCCCAGAGCTATGGGCAGTTTCTGCTTTTCCAACCCGCTTTCTCTGGCAACAGTCTCCAAAGAGGCTTTGCCCTTCAGCTTTTCAAGCGTGACCATGAGGCATCTTTCGGGAAGTCCGCGCTCGGCGTAGGCCCGGCCTTCCCTGTTGAGGCTTGCAATCGTCTGCCTCTTTTCACTGATCTGGGCCATTCCCTTTTCTTTTAACGTCATGGCGGCGCGCATTACTGCTGCGTCGGAAAGTCCGCTTTCGTTGACAATCTGACCCGTCTCAGCTTTTCCTCCCAGCAGGGTCAGGGTCGAAAGCATTCTGCGTTCATGCTCTCTGAGCTTAGCCATGGCCTTTCCCTTCGCAAACGACGCCGTTCAACTTCGGTAATGTAGTTGCAGAACTCATAATAAAAGTATCCATGCTTGCTGACCGTTCAAAACCAGCCTGACTTTCTCCGGAAACAGGCGGAGCGTTGGGCAACATCATCAGCGCCATCCAGAAGAGGCATTTGACGCTTATTTCTTTGGAAACGCTCAGGCGAACGCGGTGCACACAAGACTTAATACGTTTTCCATGAATTCTATAAGCTAAACCGCGTTGAAGGCATTGACTTGAACGGCCACGACAATAACGAGACCGTCATCACGCCGTGGGAAGTGAAAGGCAAAATCGACTATGAACGCCTCATAGAACAGTTCGGAACCCAGCCGCTGACAGACAAGCTTCTGCGTAGAATCTCTGGGGGCGGGCAAGGCCTTCACCTCCAGCTCAGAAGGGGGCTTTTCTTCTCCCATCGGGACTTGGACGTCGTGCTTGACCTCTACGATAGAGGAACAAAATTCGTCCTGTACACCGGAAGAGGCCCGTCGGGGCCTGTTCACATTGGGCACATGGTGCCGTGGATTTTCACTCGTCACCTGCAGGAAAAGTTCGGTGTGAGGCTTTACTTCCAGATGACCGACGACGAGAAGTTCTTGATAAGCGACGAAACCAGCCTTGCGCAGACCAGGAAATTTGCCTTCGAGAACGCCTTGGACCTCATCGCCTTGGGATTCAAACCAGAAGACACCTTCATCATCTACGACGTGCAAGACATTGACCTGCTTTACGATGTCGCGTTGGAAGTCGCAAAACGCATCACCTACTCCACGGCGAAAGCCACGTTCGGCTTTCAGGACAGCACAAACCTCGGCTGGATATTCTACCCTGCCGTGCAGGCAGTGCCCTGCTTTATACACAAGAAGCTGACAGGCGAAAACGTGCCGGCGCTGATTCCCGCGGCCATCGACCAAGACCCGTACTGGCGAGTAACCCGCGATATTGCTCCAAAACTCGGCTACTTCAAGCCTGCCCAGATTCACTGCCGCTTCCTTCCGGGACTCGGCGTCGGCGGCAAAATGAGCGCGTCCGAGCCTGAAACGTCGATATTCACAACCGACCCGCCGGAAGTTGTCAAGCGGAAGGTCTGGAACGCGTTCACAGGCGGAAAAGACACGACCGCAGAGCAGAAGAAGCACGGCGGCGACACCGACGTGTGCACCGTCTACCAGTATTTCCTGTACCTGTTCGAGGTGGACGACAAGAAGCTTGAGGAAAGAATGCGCCGATGCAGGTCTGGCGAAGTGCTCTGCGGCGACTGCAAGAAAGACCTTGTTGAGAAGATCAACAGTTTCCTAGCTGAACATCAGAAAAAACGCGAGAAGGCCCGGAACGTCGTTGAGAAATACCACGTCAAACGTTGAGGCGAAGAAACACATGGGTGAGAAGGAGAAGGTGGAAGTGGACAGGAGCTCAGCCTATCTGCTTCTTCATCCCATGCACACGGTTCTCGTCTCATGTGTGGACAAGAACGGGGAGCCGAACATCATAACCCTCGCTTGGGCAATGCCGACGTCCATCGACCCGCCGATGGTGGCGGTCAGCATCGCGCCGGCACGACGCTCACATGCCCTCATTGAGGAGACGGGAGAATTCGTCGTCAACATTCCAACCATGGACATCCTCGACGAAACCATGTTCTGCGGCACGAAAAGCGGAAGAACCCACGACAAATTCAAGGAGACAGGCTTGACTCCTCTCCCGGCAGAAAGAGTCAAAGCGCCATTGATAAGGGAGTGCGTCGCCCACCTCGAATGCAAGCTCAGAAGCCAAATTTCCACCGGCGATCACACCATATTCGTCGGCGAAGTTGTCAGAGCACGAGCCGACGAGAACGCGTTCAAGAGAACATACAGCACGAAGAGGGCGAAGATGATCTTCCATCTTGGCGGAAACAGGTTTGCCACGCTTAAACAGCGAACCTCAAGACCCAAGCGGCTGGTTCGACGCTAGGGCTAGACTTGCCAGCTTTCGCCCGGCTTCAGGACAACGACCTTGACCTTCGGCGTTTTCTTCTCCACCATTTTGACGAACTCGTCAGCGGATTTTGCAAGCACCGAAAACGTTCCGAAATGCATCGGAATGACTGCCCTCGGGTTCAGCAGTTCCACTGCCTCAGCGGCATCCCTTGCGTCCATGGTGTAGTGGCCGCCGACGGGAACCATGGCAACGTCAATAGCGTGGGCCTCGCCGATCAGGCGCATGTCTCCGAACAGGCCCGTGTCTCCAGCGTGATACAGGGTCTTTCCTTCTCCACGGACAATGACGCCAGTCGAGTCTCCTATGGCGGTCGTGTGCACGCTTGGACGACCGTCAGCTTCACTCCATTGATCTCCACGGTTCCGCCGATGTTCATGTCGACGACGTTCCTGACGCCTTTCTGCTCCGCAAAGCCGGCCAGTTCGCTTGCCGCCACAAAAGCAGCGTTTGTTTTCTCGCATATGCTGAATGCGTCTCCCAGATGATCTCCGTGGTCATGTGTCACGAACACGATGTCCACTTTTCCGACATCTTCGGCTTTCACAGGGGAAGCTGGGTTCTTGTTGAGGTAAGGATCTATGAGGACGATTTTGTCCGCGATTTGGATCTTGAAGGCTGCATGTCCATACCAAGTGATTTCTGTCATACCGTTTTCCTCGCTAAACCTTTTAAATCAAGGAGACTTTAGCGTTTAATAAAAGTAACGTGGGTTCCATGACTGAACAGAACGAGGCTTTCCAGAAATTTCTGTTGTCGGGCAGAATTCTCAGAGAGACACGTGAAGAGATGAAGGCCTTCGTGAAGGAAGACATGAAGATAATCGATGTTTGCGAGAAGGCCGAAAGCCTCATCCGAGAAAAGGGTGGAAAGCCAGCCTTTCCCTGCAACGTTTCCATAAACGAGGTCGCCGCTCACTACACCTCGCCTCCAGGCGACCAGAAACGGGTTCCGCGCGGCTCTCTCGTCAAGGTGGACATCGGAGCGCACGTTGACGGCTATGTGACCGACACGGCTGTGACGGTTTGCTTCGATCCGCAATATGTGGGCATGGTGGACGCGGCAAAACAAGCCCTTGAGACGGCTGTCCGGAACATTAAGCCCGGGCTGTCCACCTCGAGGCTGGGCTCCATGATCGAGAGCACCATAAAGTCCCGAGGCTTCAAGCCCATATCCAACTTGACCGGCCATCAAGTAGGCAGGTACCTAGTGCACGCAGGCATCTCGTTGCCGAACGTTTCGCACCTGTTCTCGTCGAAGATAGAGCTTGG
>Ga0315281_10000621_pt1 | contig 50071 bp, 47 predicted proteins | sample YL17G07_0_MG_FD_204540 | JGI IMG/M metagenome (GOLD analysis project Ga0315281, IMG submission 204540) | Sediment microbial communities from Yellowstone Lake, YNP, Wyoming, USA - YL17G07_0 | ecosystem: Environmental > Aquatic > Freshwater > Lake > Sediment | place: USA: Wyoming | collected...
AACCAGCGTCGCCGAAAAAATGCGCAGATTGAACCGCAATATCCGCCAAGTCTTTGACTACCTGCGAATGACGAAAAACTCTACACGGCGGGCAGCAGGTTAAATCGGGAGAACAAATTCACCGTGCTTGGTCTTGGCCTGCGTCTGGTAGTCAGGATACTGATTCAGAAAGCCGATGTAGTACTTTCCGTCTCGCCAATAGGTGAAGCTATTTTTCATGAGATGACCTCCGCGCGAAGCAAAAGTATAGCGCAAGCGATTGGGCCTGACGCATGGTAAAAAGTGACACACATTACCCCTGCTATCGCCATAGGCTGCGAGTACCCTCTTTTCCGGCACAAATCAGCGCCCGAGAAGTCGCGAATCCCAGCCTGGTTGGTTGGGCTTCATTTCATTCAGCTCAACCTACCGGGCTTGATCCCTCTCTCCAGACAACAAGTGGCGCGGCAGGTAGAAAGCATTCGCAAGCAGCGTTGGCGCCACGGCGCTACCGATGACTGCGGCGACGAGATAAGAATATTGCGCCTGGTCGATAACTTCGTGGGAAAGCCCGAACAGCGCCGAAATGGTACCGAAGGTGAGTCCCGTCGACATCAACAAAGTGGTGTAGATGGCTTCCTGTTTCGGCGATTTATAGAACCGCGCCACCGGATAGACACCGATGATCTTGGTCGTCATCTTGGCGACCAGCAGAACGATGAAGGCCATCGGCGCTGCCAGTAGCGCCGGCATTGAAACCAGTGACCCGGCACGGATGAAATAGAACGGCGTCAGCAAACCAAAGGTCAATGTGCGCAAACGCCGCACCAGCACATGATCTTTGCCCACCGTTCCGGCCAGCACCATACCCAGCAAATAGGCCGGTAGCACAGCCTCGCTATCGGCCCAAGCCGCGAGTCCGCCAAGGGCAAATAACCAGAAGAGCAGAAATTTGGCTTCCAGTTCCGAGGGGCGATTGCCATAACGTTTGAAGAAACGCGGCGTGAGCCAGGGAAGCATGGCGAAGACAATCACGCAGGCTGCGAAGAAAATCACCGTGCGAAAGGTAAATGGCGCGAAGATGAAACCAAGAGACAATACCGTTGCAAGATCGGTAATGAAACAGGCTGCTAGCACCGTTTTGCCATAGTCGGTAGCGTTGAAGCCAAATTCCAGCATGACCGCATAGACGACGGCGACCGAAGTGGTCGACATGGCGATGCCCGCCAACCAGCTCGCCTGCACGCTCCAGCCCAAACCCCAGTAGGAGACCGCAGTACAGCCGAAAAACGGCACGGCAAAACTGACCAGGCCGATAGCCATCGACTCTTTCCACTTGCGCCGTAGCACATGGGGATCGAGTTCAGCCCCCGCGAGAAACGTCAGCACAATGGCGCCGGCGCCGGCAAGAAAGCGTACCCAGGATTCCCCGGCCCCTAGCGCTACTCCTCCGACAAAGGCGCCGATCAGCAATTGAGCGATAGCGCCAACAACAATTTCAGACAGCGCTGTGGCGATGCGAAGCCAGATGGATAATAGGCTCGCCACCAAGGCAAGCCCCAGCCAGAGGGCAGCCAGGAGCCAGGTATCAGTCATTTGTCTGGCTCGCCCAGGACGCCGAACTCGACCGGTGTCTTGATGTAGAAGAGATGCACACCCTCTTTTTTCAGAAGAGCGAACAGGCGTTCCGCTTCTTCCTCGCTGACGGCCATGACGATTTCCTGTGGCTGGTCGGCCAATTCAAAAAAATGCGCAGAATGGATGCGCCGATGCTGACCATATCCCTCGCTGGCGGCCACAATGGTCGCACCACGCAATCCCAGTTCGCGCGCGGCAAGCAGGAGCCATTCGGCCATTGGCTTGTGCTGGTGGCGGCGATCCTGTTGTGTAAAAAAGGTGATCTGATAGCCTTTCATCGGCGTCTCCTCACGAATGTTTCAACAAATGCCAAGTAGCCAACCCTGCCAGCGTCATCACAAGCGAACCAGCAACGTGTACGGCAATGACACCCATGGCCCAGGTTAATCGCCCCTCCTGCAGCAGAGTCACGACTTCGGCGGAAAATGTGGAAAACGTGGTCAGCCCGCCGCAAAAGCCGGTGATGATGAACAGACGCCACTCTGGTGCAATGTCCGGCGCTTGCGCGAAATATGCGATGGCCAAACCTACGATGTAACCGCCGATGAGATTGGCAGTGAGGGTGCCTGGGGGCAGAGAGGGCAGAAAACTGTTGAGTTTGATACCCAATTGCCAGCGCAGCAGCGCGCCGATGGCGGCGCCCAAGGAGATGGCGAGTATCGATTTCCACATAGTCTTGTCCGTTATTAGTGAATTCTTTTTGGACAGGAGAGCAATACCTACGCGACCCGTCCGGGATCAAACGCAGGCATCATTATCCCCAACATGGGGCGGTTATGGGAGGAATGCCATCTCCACAGATTATAAGTATATTCGTCGCCCCCAAATTCGGCAAACATTAGTGAACTGCCTGTCTGAGAATATTCTCAGCCGCACGCGAAGCGAAGAACAAAACTCCGAAACGAGAATGCCCTAAGCAAACTCAGAGAATCGAGTTCCAATTCTCCGCTGGTTATGGCGACTATAATGGCGGCATCTTCAATCGCCATCTACTCCCCATGTCCGAACGCGAATTCATGGAATACGATGTGGTGATCGTCGGCGCAGGTCCGGCCGGCCTTGCCGCCGCCATCCGTCTCAAGCAACTGTGCGTGGAAAAGAATCATGATCTCGGCGTCTGCGTGGTGGAAAAGGGCTCCGAAGTCGGCGCGCATATTCTTTCCGGCGCGGTGATCGATCCGCGCGCGCTCGCGGAACTTTTTCCGGACTGGAAGGCACAGGGCGCCCCGCTCAATCAGCCCGTCACCGAGGACCGTTTTCTCATCCTCTCGCAGCGATCGTCGTTGCAGGTTCCCGGCTGGCTGCTTCCCGGTTGTTTCAAAAACCACGGCAATTATGTCATCAGCCTCGGCAATCTGTGCCGCTGGCTGGGCAGCAAAGCCGAGGAGCTGGGCGTAGAAATTTATCCCGGTTTTGCCGCTGCGGAAGTCCTGTTCGACGAGAGCGGCAGCGTGACCGGCATTGCCACCGGCGACATGGGCATAGGCAAGCATGGCGAAAAGACTTCGCGTTATGCGCCCGGCATGGAACTGCGCGCCAAATATACTTTTTTCGCTGAGGGTTGCCGGGGACACCTGGGCAAGCGGCTGCAACAGCACTTCCGGCTGAACGAGGGCCGCGACCCGCAGGTGTACGGCATCGGCATCAAGGAACTGTGGGAAGTGGCGCCGCAGCAACATGTGCCGGGGCTGGTGATCCATAGCGCGGGATGGCCGCTTGCAAGCGATACCTATGGCGGTTCGTTCATGTATCACCTGGAAAACAATCAGATCGCCGCCGGCTTCGTGGTCGGCCTGTCGTACACCAACCCGTATCTCAGCCCATTCGAGGAATTCCAGCGTTATAAGACCCACCCTGCAATCCGCACGTTTCTCGAAGGCGGGAAGCGCATCGCCTACGGAGCGCGCGCGATCACCGCCGGGGGGTTGCAAGCGCTTCCCAAGCTGACCTTTCCGGGCGGTGCGCTGGTTGGGGATGATGCGGGCTTTCTCAATGCGTCGCGCATCAAGGGCATTCACGCCGCCATCAAAAGCGGCATGCTCGCAGCGGATGCCGCGTTCGACGCCCTGCTGGCCGGGCGTGCAACGGACGAACTCGCCGAATACCCGCAGGCATTCCAGTCCAGTTGGCTGCACGAGGAACTCACCCGGGCGCGCAACTTCAAGCCGTGGATGGCGAAGGGTCTCCTGACCGGATCGCTCATGACCGGCATCGATCAAATGGTTTTTCGCGGGAAAGCGCCCTGGACGCTGCATCACCGCCACGCCGACCATGAAACGCTTAAAACAAAATCCGCCGCGTCTCCCATCGACTACCCAAAGCCCGACGGCGTTTTGACCTTCGACCGGCTGTCGTCGGTGTTCATTTCCAATACCAATCACGAGGAAGACCAGCCCGCGCACCTCACGCTGTTGAACGCCGGGACGCCTATCGCCGTCAACCTCGCGCTTTACGACGCACCCGAACAGCGCTATTGTCCTGCTGGAGTGTATGAAATCGTGGAGGAGAATTCCGGACCGAGATTGCAGATCAACGCGCAGAACTGCGTGCACTGCAAGACCTGCGATATCAAGGACCCCACGCAGAACATACAGTGGGTTGTCCCCGAGGGCGGGGGCGGCCCCAATTACCCGAACATGTGACGCCAACCCTCAGGAGGTCATCATGAAAACAGTCCAGCAACTTCTCATGCAGCAGCCGCTCGCACTGTGGTCGATCGCTCCGGACGATACGGTGTTCAATGCTCTCAAAATCATGGCCGAGGCGCGCGTCAGCGGGTTGCTGGTGATGGACAAGGGCAAACTCATCGGCATTCTCACCGAGCGCGACTACGCGCGCAAGATCGCGCTCGAAGGCAAATCCTCCAAGGACGCCAGAGTGCGCGACATCATGACCTCCGAAATCATCTGCGTGCGCTCCGAAACCACCAACGAAGAATGCATGGCGCTCATGTCGTCGCGCAACATCCGCCACCTGCCGGTGGTGAACGGCAGCGAAGTCATCGGCATGCTGTCGATGCCCGATCTGCTCGCCGACATCATTTCCGAACGCGAGTACACCATCCAGCAGCTAGAGCACTACATACACGACTGAACGCCGCAGCGGCGAGCCGGCGCCGTGCTAAGCTACCGCGGAAGCGTTGGCGGTTTGTTGCAGAAGGCGGGAACCGCCCCGAACACTGCATTGCAGCGCGTCAGGAATTGTTGCGTATCCTCAACCCATAACATATGCCGCAGAATCCGGATCCAACGCTCCTACTGGCCATGCGCGACACGCTCGCCGGGCACTTCGCATCCGCCATCGCGGAAGCCATACAGGTAGCGTCGGATCGCCTCGCCGCCGAAGTTTCCGAGAGCGAAGACGTCGAAGAAAAAAAGATTTTACGCGAAGCTTCCACGCTCCTGCTCGTGGAAAAAGCGGATATCGCGAATCGCCTGGCCGGACAATTTCGCGAGCGCTTCGATGCCAAACTGCAACCGGAGGAAGGCAGCTTTGGAAAGACCGCCAAGTTCTCGCTCGATTCGCTGTCGCTGATGGACGACTTCCAGATGCAGGAGGAAATCGCGCTCGGGCACGGCGCCAAGCAGATCAAGGAACGCTCCGGCCACGAATTGTTCGCGCTCACCCAGCGCCTGTGCGCGCTGCGCGGCATCGAGGATATTCAGGATGACGACAGCCCGGTTTACCCGCGCGTTTTCGGCCGCGCCCTGCTCGAAGCGCTGCCGAAGTGCGCGCCGGCCATGCGTCTGAAAATGTTGAAGTCCTTCCAGCCCGCCTTGCTCGATATCGTACCGGCATCCTATGCCGCCGCCAATGCCATGCTCGTCGAGCGCGGCATCCTTGTCGAAATCAAGTCGAATTACGGCAAACCCGTCATCAAGACATCGCGTGGAATCGCGCAGGTATTCATGCAGGGCGCCGCACCCGCGGGCGCGGTGGCGCTTTATCCAGCGGGAGTGGAAAACAACGAGATTCTCGGCACGCTCAACCGGCTATTCTCGCAGGCGGGGGGTGCGGGAATACCCGGCGCGAATGCGGCGCCGGCATTCCCGGCAGCCGCTCACGCCGTTCCCGGAACCGTCACCGTGCAGATCCGCCCGGAACTTCTCGCAGCATTGCGCCAGATCGAATCGCGCCTTCCGGAATTCTCATCCTCGTCTTCGGCAACCCGGTCGCCGATTGCAATATCGGATGAAGTGCAAGGTTCGCTTTTCGCCGCCGAGGACGAAGCGCCCACGAGCAACGCCGTGCGCGCCGTCAGACAGGAACTCAAGGAATCGCTTACCCCCGCCGACCTGGTCGTCACCGATATCGTCGCGACCATATTCGACCGTTTGTTCGGCGACCCGCGTCTGCCCGATTCGATCAAGGCGCTGCTCGCGCGCCTGCAAATACCGGTACTGAAAATGGCCATGCTGGATCGCACAATATTCAGCGACCCGCATCATCCGCTGCGCGCCTTTATCGACCGGCTCGTGGAATTCGGCATTGCCCAGTCGGCGTCGCTGCAAAGCGGCGCCCCTTCGCTCGTGTCGCTTGCCGGCATCGTTAACGATGTCGTCGGCAAACACGACACCAACCACGATGCTTTGCAACGCGGCTACGGCGAAATCGAAAAAATGTTTCATGCGGAAGAAGAAGTTGCCGTCCAGGCCGACGAGTCCGTCCAGGCGCTCGTTGAAACCGAAGCCAAAGAAACCGCGGAAGCTGCCGCGAGCCACATCATTGCCGCGCGCCTCGGCAACGCGTCTTATCCGCAGGCCATTGCGGAGTTTGTTCAGGCAGCGTGGCGGAAGGTGCTCGCGCTCGACTATCTCGAAGGCGGTCCAGACGGAGGCGGCTGGAAACACGACTTGCAGGCGCTCGACGATCTGTTGTGGAGCATCGTCCCGCACCATACCCGCGGCGGACGCAAGCGTCTGGTCGAAATATTGCCTGCCCTGCTGAAGAGTATGAATCAGGGCATAGCGCGCATCAAACTCGACCCTGCCGCAGGCAATGCTTTTTTCGAGGAACTCAAGACGCTGCACACGCATCTGGTGCGTTTGCCGGTGAGCGAAGAAAGCCCCGATTCCGTCTTTCTCGATCCCAACGCGGCGCAGCAGAACGTGCCCTACGACGACCCTGAAACGACCATCCGCTCGACTGGAGAGAAACTGGTTGACCTCGGCTTGTGGCGCGGTGCGTGGCTGGAATTCGACGAGCCCGATGGCGCAAGGCAGCGTTGCCGCCTGAGCTGGCTGAGCCCGATACATGGCGTCTGCCTGTTCAAGAACTACGAGAAAAGCTCATCGTTCGCCATTTCGCTCAAGGACCTCAAAACGCGCCTTGCCGGAAAAACGGTACGCGTTGTCGAAGGTCTGGGGATCGCGCGCTCCAGCATCGAAGGGGCAATCCAGGATGTGGCGCAACAATCTTCAGGCATGGCGAACGAATCCCGCGAAGTCCGCTTCTGATGCAGGCTTTCGATGTGATCGTCATCGGCGCGGGCGCGGCCGGCATGATGTGCGCCGCGCAGTGCGGGCAACGCGGAAGGCGCGTGCTGCTCATCGAGCATTATCGCAAGCTCGCCGAGAAAATTCGCATTTCCGGCGGCGGGCGATGTAACTTCACCAATCTCCATACCGGGCCGGAAAATTTCCTGTCGAACAATCCGCACTTCTGCCGCTCGGCGCTGGCGCGCTACACGCCGCGCCACTTCATCGCGCTGGTGGAAAAATACCGCATCGGCTACCACGAAAAAACCCTCGGGCAACTGTTCTGCGACGATAGCGCGCAGCAGATCATCGACCTGCTGAAAAGCGAATGCGATCGCGGAGGCGTGCAATGGCGCATGCCTTGCGCGGTGACCGGCATCGCGCGCACGGGCGAGGCATTTTCAGTCGCCACCGGCCAGGGCAATTTCAGCGCGGCATCGCTGGTGATCGCCACGGGCGGATTGGCCGTTCCCAAAATCGGCGCGACACCTTTCGGCTACAAGGTCGCCGAACAATTCGGCCTGAAGGTTGCGCCGCCCAAGCCGGCGCTGGTGCCGCTGAGTTTCGATCCGCAGACTCTCGGGCGATTCGGCGATCTGTCCGGCATTTCAATGGACGCCGAAGTTTCGTGCAATGGCGGCCGCTTCCGTGAAAATCTGCTGCTCACGCACCGCGGCCTCTCCGGACCCGCCATCCTGCAAATCTCCTCCTACTGGCAGAACGGGCCGGCCTCGCGCCCCATTCATATCAACCTATTGCCGGGGGAAGATGCGGCGCGCTGGCTGGCGGCGCAGCAACATGCCAAATCGCTGCTGAACAATCTGCTCGCCGAGCGCCTGCCCAAACGCTTTGCGCAGCAGTGGTGCGACGCGCATGGCCTTTCCCTGCCGATGAATCAGATCTCGCTGAAAACGCTTGCCCAGACGGGCGAAGACTTGCAGGACTGGCAGGTGAAACCTTCGGGAACGCTTGGCTACAACAAAGCCGAAGTGACTCTCGGGGGTGTGGCTACCGATGGGCTGTCATCCAAAACCATGGAAGCAGCGACGCAGCGTGGACTTTACTTCATCGGCGAAGTGGTCGATGTGACCGGCCATCTGGGCGGCTTCAATTTCCAGTGGGCATGGTCATCGGGTCACGCCGCGGGTCAGGCTGCATGATGGCAGCCACTCCAAATCAGATCCGCCCGGCATCCTGTTTCATCGATCCGCCGCTCACACCGGCCGCCGTGACAATGGCCAGCAACAGGAAACCTGCCATGGCCACAAACACTGCCGCAGGATAATGCCTGTCGATGAGTGCTCCGAATAGCAGCGGCGCGCTTGCCAGACCCACGTCCAGACCGCTGTACACCACGCCGTAAACGCGGCCTGCCGCACCTTTGGGCGTCACGCTGCGCACCAGCAGATCGCGGGATGGGCCGGCGATGCCTGCCCCCAATCCCAGCAGCGCCGTCAGCAGCACGATCAGCGAGCCGGGCAGCACGCGGCTGGCAATCAGCAGCGCCACCGCGGCCGAGGCAGCCAGCGCAACAGCGATGATTGCATCGAAACGCTTGCAGCGCGCCACCACAAAACCGCCGATGAACATGCCCACTGCCCCCGCGACCATGTAGGACGATACCGCGCTCGTGGCGAGCGCGAGCGGCGCCGCATAGAGTTCGCGTATCGACACCGAGGCAAAGCTCTGCATGGCGCCCAGCGACATGGCAGTCAGCAGAAAAAAAGCGAAACACAGCCAGATCACCGGCAGCTTCATGAAAGTAAAAGTCCCTGGCGCGCCAGTGTGGCGCGCGCTCGCGGGAATCACCGCCGATACAGCGTCGAAGGACTTGCGCATTGCAAACAGAATCGCGAGCACCACCATAGCCACGACGGCGGCGGCGACCAGCGCCGCGCGCCAGCCCGCCGACACTGCTACCGGAACCAGCAGCGCAGGCGCGGCCGCCCAGCCAAGGTTACCGGAAATGCCGTGCGCGGAAAAAGCATGGCCCAGCCGTAGCACGCTGACGCGCGCATTGAGCAAGGCAAAATCGGCAGGGTGGAAAATACTGTTGGCCAGCCCTGCCAGCGCGGAGAAAAGCAGCAGCATGAAATAGTTTTGCGACGCGGCTAGCCCCAGCGCCGCCAAAGCGAACAACGCCATGCCGGAGAGCAGCACGCGCTGCGCGCCGGCGCGATCGACAACGAGACCGGCAAGCGCCTGCCCCACGCCCGATACGGCAAAAAAAACCGTCATGCACAAACCCAGTTCGGCAAAGCTCAGGCCAAACTCCTCCTTGATCCAGGGGAACAGCGGCGCGAGCGTGAGATGAAAAAAATGGCTGCTGCCGTGAGCCAGCGCGACCAGGGCGATGACACGAGCGTCCTGCTTGAGAGGGGCGGCAACGGCATTCATGATTGGTTGGGAAAAAGTCTCATGCTACCTTATACAAACCTGAAAGAAATCGTTTCCACACCCGATTAAGCCACACGAAGGCATGCACGAGAAACAGGGATTGGGCGAGAAGTTCCCCGGCTGTCGTTTGAGTATTACACGAGTATGATCTTCCTCATGAAAATCGCGCTTCTGGCGGACATCCACAGCAACCTGGAGGCTTTGCAGGCATGCCTGGCGCACGCCCGTGAACGTGGCGCCACGCAATTCGCCTTTCTCGGCGACCTGGTGGGCTATGGCGCCGACCCCCTGTCCTGTCTGGAAATCATAGCGGAATTGTCCAGCCGCGGCGCCATTGCCGTATTGGGCAATCACGACAAAGCCGCCCTCGGCGGTCTGTGTGTGGAAATGAGCTTTCATGCGCGCGACTCCGTCTATTGGACACGGCAGCAACTGGGAGAGCAGGAGCGAGCCTTTCTCAGCCGCTTACCGGCCGTCGTAAAACAGGAGAACCGCTTGTACGTCCACGCCAGCGCCGCGCGGCCGGAAGCATGGACGTATATCACGGGCGCGCGCGAAGCCACGCGCTCAATCGAAGCCGGCGACACCCTGTTTTCCTTTGGCGGACACGTGCACCACGCATGCCTGTATTTCCACTTCAACGGAAAAACCAGCGCCTATCAGCCTGCGCATGGAATCGCGATCCCGCTTTCTCCCCATCGGCGCTGGTTCGCCATCGTCGGCTCGGTCGGCCAGCAGCGCGACGGTAACAACGCCGCCGCCTACGCGCTTTTCGATCCGCTGAAAAGCGAACTGACATTTTTCCGCATTTCCTATGATTATTTATCGGCAGCCAGGAAAATCCGCGAAGCGGGATTGCCCGAGCGTTTCGCGCGCAGACTGGAAACGGGTTAGCGCCATGGCGGAAGAAATCAAACCAGGCAGCATGATCGACGGCTTTCGCGTTCTGGAAAAAGTACACGAAGGCAGCATGGCGATACTTTTCCGCGTATCGCGTGACGACATCGACTTGCCAATGGTAATGAAAATACCGAAGCTCGCTTTTGGAAACCACCCTGCTTGTTACGTCGGTTTCGAGGTGGAGCAGATGATTCTGGAGAAGCTCTCCGGCCCCCACACGCCCCGATTCATTGCCAAGAGCAATCAGGAAGCCACTCCCTACATTGTCATGGAATTTGTCGATGGAACTTCATTGAGCGAGGTGTTGCGGCGCACGCCGCTTGCTGTCGAAGAAATCCGCACGCTGGGAAGTGCGCTGGCCAGCGCGTTGCATACCCTGCATCGGCAGGATGTGGTGCATCTCGATATCAAACCCGGCAACGCGATGTTCCGTACCAATGGTGAGGTGGTGATAATCGACTTCGGACTGGCACACCACGGCAAACTGCCGGATCTCGTGGAAGAAGCCTTTCACAAACCTGTCGGGACTGGCGCTTATATCTCTCCGGAACAAGTACTGGGCGCGCGTTACGACCCGCGCAGCGATATTTTCGCCTTGGGCGTGATTCTTTATCAACTCGCGACCGGGCGCCTGCCTTTTGGCGCGCCAACGCATTGGCGAGGATTTCGCCAGCGGCTTTACCGCTATCCCGTTCCACCACGCGCGATTCAGGAAAATATTCCGGAGTGGTTGCAGGAAATTATCCTGCACTGCCTGGAAGTTCGCTGGCAGGACCGCTACGTCACTGCGGCGGAAGTGGCTTTCGATTTGCTTCACCCTGAACAAGTTCCCATTTCCGAAAGAGGCAAACGGCTCGGCGGCATGCCGGTATTTGCGCGTTTGCGGCGCTGGTTCGATGCCCTGCAACTGCAGCCGCCCCCCATGCCTGCGCTTGCGTCGCCTGCAATCAGAGCACCACACATCCTGGTGGCTATCGATACCGAGCATGAGCACGAAGCACTGGCGCAGGCCATGCGTAACACCGTGCGTTATGCCATGGCTGCCGAAACACACTGTAGAATCAGTTGCTTGACCGTGTTGGAACCGTCCATTTTCACGGAGGAGGACGAAGGCCGCGAATTAGCCAACAGCCTCTACACGCAAAGACTGATTGCTCTGCACCACTGGGCCCATCCTTTGGGTCTTTCTCCGGACAAACTGCGCTTCCATGTTCTGGAAGCAGGCGATCCAGCCGCCGCATTGGTGGACTATGCGAATCGCCATCAAGCCGATTTGATCGTCATGGGCGCGCGGGGCCACTCGGCGCTGCGGCGCTTTTTGGGTAGCGTTTCATCGCACGTCGTGGCCGAAGCGCCGTGCAGCGTCACCGTGGTGCGAACCGAGAATTCAGTTGACAGTTTTGGCAGGAAAAGGTGAAAATTACTTGGATTTTTGCGGAAACACGATGAAACACGATACCAATAGCCGCCAAAAACTGCTGCAAACCAAACCCGCAACGGGTCCAAGAGTAATCACAATTAAATTTTTAGGAGGATATCCGAATGAACATTCTGAAAAAACCCGGGACAATATTCTGTGCGCTTCTTCTATCAGCCTCGGTTAGCGCCTGGGCTGCGGATACGCCCGCAGCCGCACCCGCCGGGGTAAAGCTGGTGGATGCCAAAGGCGTTCAGGAGCTACAGGCAAAGGGGGCATCGATAGTCGATACGCGCAAATCGGCGGAATTTGTCGAGGGCACCATCAAGGGCGCCCTGTCGGTACCCTATGATCCGGAAAAAAGCGCCAAGGAAGTGACTTTCGATTCCGCACAGGACAAGTTCGACATGTCCAAGCTCGCGGATAAAAATGCCCAGATCGTTGTATTCTGCAATGCCGGCAGTTGCTGGAAGTCCTACAAGGCTGCGGTGGTATTGTCAAAGAATGGCTACAAGAATATAAACTGGTATCGCGAAGGGGTACCTGACTGGAAGGCGCGCAAGCTCCCAATGGAATAAGAATATTGCGGATGACGCGGGCAGGTTGCACCCTGCCCGCTGACCGATTTGTAAAGCCATTTCCAAAATAGCCTGACAGGCAACAAGGAGGAGCAGCATGACCTATACCCAAAAATCACCCGCCCTGCTCATTATCGGGATTCTTATGCTGGCATGGGGGTGGCTGAATCAAGCCGGCTCGCTTGACGGCATGCAAAGCTACCTGCAGAAGAGCGCACACGGCGACCACGTCAAGGTTACCGAGAAATTCACGGCAGAGTTGCGCGTCGCGACAGAAACGGCCGCAGCCGAAGGCAAGCCGGCGCCCACCATGACCATGCCGAAATCGAAGTTCGATGCCGCCAAGGCAGGTCAAGCCAACCTTTCCTACATCTTTGGCGGCGCTTTCGCCGTGCTCGGACTTTTGAGCCTGGCCTGGAAACCCGGTGAGGGCGATCTGGATTACTTCCTCTCCATCGTGCCTGGCATCGCCTTTATCCTGCTGATCGCCTTTATTGTGCGCTGGGGCGCGGATCCGTTATTCGCGAACTGGGGCAAGGCGGCGATGGACTCAGGAGTTCTCACCTGGGACTTCGCGAAAATCTTCAACCTCAACTACGTAGTGCTCGGCATTGTCATCGGCATCATTGTTGTCAATGTATTCAAGATCCCGTCATGGGCGCAAAACGGCGTGCGCACGGCGCGCTTTTTCCTCAAAACCGGCGTGATCCTGCTTGGCACTTTGTATAGCGCGGCAGAATTGGCGCAACTGGGCGGGCTGTCCGTCATCATGATCGGCATCTTTGTCCTGGGTTCGGTGTGGGTCGTGCTGATCATGGGAAAGCGCATGCAGGCGGGCAATTCCATGACCGCGGTGCTATCCGCGGGGATGGGGGTTTGCGGCGTTTCGGCCACGGTGGCGGTATCGCCAGTCGTCAACGCAAAAGCCTCGGAGATCGCCTATACCATTGGCACCATCCTGATCTGGGGCGTAGGCTGCATGTTTCTGTTCCCAACGGTGGGCCACCTCCTGGGTATGGGTCCGGTGCAATTCGGCGCGTGGGCCGGTACCGGCATCCTGAATTCAGCCCAGGTGGCGGGCGCTGCCCTGGCTTTCGATCCTCACGGCATCGAAACCCTCAAGGTAGCGGAAATCTTCAATATCACGCGTGTGCTGTTCCTGCCCATCATCGTACTTTGGCTGGCTGCATGGTATGTGAAACATGAGCAGGGGGCGGAAAAAGTCAACCTCGGTCAGGTGCTGATTGCCAAGTTCCCGATGTTCGTGCTGGGCTTCATTGTCATGTTCGCCCTGTCTTCCACCGGCATGTTTGCCCCGGCAGGTCACTATCAGGGTAAATATTTCAGCGGCGCGGAAGTCAAGGAAGACAAGCTGATCAAGCCCAAGGAAGTGCGCGCGCTGGAGTCCGAGCTCGCGCGCCTGAAAGAGCCTCAAGCAGCACAGGCGCTCAAGGATTATCTGGCAAAAAACACTGTCACAATCCAGCAGAGGATCGCCACTCCGGATGACATTAACCAGGCCATGCAGAAGCTGATCGCCAATCGCAAACTAAGCGAACGCGACCAGGATTCCATACTCAAATCCTTGACGAAAATGGCGGGCTTCGACGCCATAGGCAAAGGCGCTATCGACCATGCCAGCAAGGTAGCCTGGCATGACGCCAAGGGCATCAGGGCATTCCGCGACTGGATCGCCTGGCTGTTCGCCTTCGGTCTGATCGGTTTGGGCATGCAGATCACCACCAAGGCGCTCAAGCAAGCCGGCGGCAAGCCACTGATCATCGGCGGGGTAGTAGGCACGGCGAAGGCGGTCGGCTCGCTGATCGTGGTTTTGATATTCGTCAAAGAATTCGTCTAAGGAGACCACTATGGAAGAGAAAAAATTCGAACGCGGCACCAGCCTGTCGATTTTCGTCAGCGACCGGCGCGAGGATATCGGGGCGCTCATCTTCGCGTTCGCCATCGCGATGGGCGTATTGTTCTTCATTGGCAAGTAAACAACGTTACTTTTACCAACGCGGGGACTCCGTCATGGAGTCCCCGCTTTTTTTGAGAAATCATGTTTGCAACCGCTACTCTTCTTCTTGCACATCACGGCACCGAAGGCGCTGGATTGGCCGAACAACTGGCTTTCGCTATTGCACAGCCGGGCGCCCGTATCTTTCATCTGCTGGTCGTACCGGATTTCTGGGCCGGCATGCAAGGCGACGATTGGCTCAACAACGCTTCCACCCGTGATGATTTTGGGCGTTATGTGGAAAATATCCTGCAAGACGAAGCCGCCGGGCATGTTCGCGCGCTGTCGAAGCGCTGCGACGAGCTCGGGTTTATCTACGATGGGCGCGTACGTTTCGGCGATCCCGCTGAATGCCTGATTCACGCCGCGGCGGAAATCGCACCCGATCTGGCGGTGCTTGGCCCGCCGCGCCCCAAAGGAAGTCCAGGCTACCGCAGCCGTATGGACCTGGAAAAATTGGCGCGCGGCTTGCGCATACCCTTTCTGGTTGCGGCTCGAGTGTGATGGCCGAACAACCGGCATCCGGGAGCGGAGAGGAGAATTGCGCCTCGGCGTCGGTCGCCACACCGTTTTCGATGGCTGAACTGCTGGACTTCGTACAGGATGTGAAACGCCTGTTTCGCCTCAACCCTTTCCTGGAAATCGAATCTTTCGAGGGTACGGGCGCCCTGGCGCCCGGCGCGCGTTTTCATATGAAAGCCCTCAATGAAATGAATGGTCTGCGCCTGGACCAGCAGATCACCGTCGCCGGCGTTTCTCGTCTGGGCTATTGCCTCAATTACGACAATGGCCTGAAGCGCGCCACGCAAATCATCATCGAACCTCAGGGTACGGGCACCAGACTCACACTGAAAGATTATTACCATACCCCGCCGTTACCGGAGCAGGAGGCACGGCTTCTGGAAGTGGATCGCAGCCTTGTTCCGTGGGCAGCAGCGGTGCATGCCTATCTGAACGGATTGCACCGTTGGTCATGGTTTTGGCCCTACCGCAAATATAAACAGGGCTTCTGGCTGAGTATGCCACCCCGGCATCGTCGCATCGCACGGCTGCTCATCTGGACCACGATACTGGAATTCATTGTATTTCTGTTTGTCTTTGCCATTTACTGGCTCGAAGGACATGGGGGTCGCTGAACCCAATGCGTTACCCCTTCGCGAACGCAAACGCCCCCGCCCTTCTCTCGACCAGAATCTTATCCTTGGCAGCAAACTTGCCCTCCAGGATCGCCTTCGCCAGCGGATTTTCGATTTCCTGTTGAATGGCGCGCTTGAGCGGGCGCGCGCCGAACACCGGGTCGAATCCGGCCTTGGCGATTTCCGCGAGCGCGGCGTCGGAAACATCGAGCGTCATTTCCATTCCCGCCAGGCGTTTTTTCAGATAGCCCATCTGGATGCCGGCGATCGACTTGATGTGCTTCTCGTCGAGCGCGTGGAACACCACGATTTCGTCGATGCGGTTGACGAACTCCGGACGAAAATGCATCTTGACCTCGCCCATCACCGCGAGCTTGATCACCTGGTAATCGTCGCCCGCCATGGTTTGGATCATGTGCGAACCCAGATTGGAGGTCATTACAATCACCGTGTTCTTGAAATCCACGGTGCGCCCCTGACCATCGGTCATGCGTCCGTCGTCGAGCACCTGCAACAGCACGTTGAACACATCCGGATGCGCCTTCTCAACCTCGTCGAACAGAATCACGCTGTAGGGCTTGCGGCGCACGGCTTCGGTCAGATAGCCGCCCTCGTCGTAACCCACATAGCCGGGCGGCGCACCGATCAGGCGTGCGACCGAATGTTTTTCCATGAACTCGCTCATGTCGATACGGATAAGATGATCTTCCGCGTCGAACAGGAACTCGGCGAGCGCTTTGCATAACTCCGTCTTGCCCACACCCGTCGGCCCCAGGAACAGGAACGAACCATAGGGTCTGTTGGGGTCGGACAAACCTGCGCGCGAGCGGCGAATGGCGTCGGACACGAGGCGCACGGCCTCGTCCTGTCCCACCACGCGCCGATGCAGCCGCCCTTCCATACCGATGAGTTTTTCGCGCTCGCCCTGCATCATCTTGGATACCGGAATGCCTGTTGCGCGCGATACCACTTCGGCGATTTCCTCGGCGCCGACCTCGGTGCGCAGCAACCTGTTTTTTCCGGCGCCTGCCATGCTGTCGGCATCCTTGAGCTGCTTTTCCAGTTCCGGAATCTTGCCGTACTGCAACTCGGATACCTTCTGCCAGTCGCCCTTGCGCTTGAAATCCTCCATTTGCAGCTTGAGTTTTTCCAGATCTTCCTTGATGTGCTGCGACCCCTGTACACGCGCCTTCTCGCCCTTCCACACCTCCTCCAGATCGGAATATTCTTTCTCAAGGCGGCGGATCTCATCCTCGATGAGAGATAGTCGCTTCTTCGAAGCCTCGTCCTTCTCGCGCTTTACCGCTTCTCGCTCGATCTTGAGCTGAATCAGGCGGCGGTCAAGCTTGTCCATGACCTCGGGCTTGGAATCGATTTCCATCTTGACGCGCGCGGCCGCCTCGTCGATGAGGTCAATGGCCTTGTCGGGCAAAAAGCGGTCGGTGATGTAGCGATGCGACAATTCCGCTGCGGCGACGATGGCCGGATCGGTGATGTCCACGCCGTGATGCACTTCGTACTTCTCCTGCAAACCGCGCAGGATGGCGATGGTGTCTTCCACCGAAGGCTCGCCCACCAGAACCTTCTGGAAGCGGCGCTCCAGTGCGGCATCCTTTTCGACGTACTTGCGGTACTCGTTGAGCGTGGTCGCGCCGATGCAGTGCAGCTCGCCGCGCGCCAGTGCCGGCTTGAGCATGTTGCCGGCGTCGATGGCGCCCTCGGCCTTGCCCGCGCCCACCATGGTGTGCAATTCGTCGATGAAAACGATGACCTGTCCTTCTTCCTGTACCAGTTCCTTGATGACAGCCTTCAGCCGTTCCTCGAACTCGCCGCGGTATTTCGCGCCCGCGAGCAGCCCTGCCATGTCGAGGGACAGGACGCGTTTGCCTTTCAGGGTATCGGGCACTTCGCCGTTGACGATGCGCTGCGCGAGGCCCTCGACGATGGCAGTCTTGCCCACGCCGGGCTCGCCGATCAGCACCGGATTGTTCTTGGTGCGCCGTTGCAGAACCTGGATGGCGCGGCGGATTTCATCATCGCGCCCGATGACCGGATCGAGCTTGCCCTGGCGCGCGCGCTCGGTAAGATCGATGGTGTATTTCTTGAGCGCCTCGCGCTGCCCTTCGGCTTCCTGCGAGGAGACGCCTTCTCCGCCGCGCACCGCAGTTATGGCCTGTTCAAGCGCCTTGCGCTGCGCACCATGCGCCTTCATCAGGCGTCCGGTATCGCCCTTGTCGTCGATCGCCGCAAGCAGAAACAGTTCCGAGGCGATGTACTGGTCGCCGCGTTTGGTCGCCTCCTTGTCGGCGAGATTGAGCAGATTGCCCAGATCGCGGGAAGCGGCTATTTCACCGCCCTGCCCCTCGACCTTCGGCAGACGCGCAATCGACTGTTTCAGCGCCCCCTTGAGCTTGGGAACCGCAATTCCGGCGTGGGTAAGCAGCGACGCGCTGCCGCCATCCTCCTGGTCAAGAAGCGCGGCGAGCAGGTGCTGCGGCTCGATGAAACCATTGTCGTTACCCAGCGCCATACTTTGCGCATCGGCAATGGCTTGCTGAAACCGGGTGGTGATTTTATCAAAGCGCATGGCGTCATCCTGCATTCAAATTGTGAACTCATAGCGTAAAGTTGGGTTGACCCGGATATTTTCAACCTGCCCCATGTTTGCCGCCGCCATGCGCAGCGCCACAGCAAGCCGAACTGAAAACTCTCCCGTATTACTTTGCAGTTCGCTGCCGGTGGTAAAATTGGCAAAAGACACCTGTGCAGGAAACCAGTCCGATAAAAAATTGTCCATTGCCGTCCATGTCCGATCCCTTCCACGACCTTGAAGAATTCATCACCGCCGATGTAACGCATGCCCTGCATGAAGACATGCGCGGTGGCGATCTCACCGCCTTGCTTATTCCGGCGGCAGCCCGTGCGCACGCCGGCGTAATCACGCGCGAGGAATGCGTGGTCGCGGGAAGCGCGTGGTTCGAGCGCTGCTACACCGAGCTCGATCCCGACTGCGAGGTTTTCTGGCATTTCAGCGATGGCGACAGCGTACCCGCCAACGCGCAATTATGCGAAATCGAGGGCAATGCGCGCGCCATGCTGGGCGCGGAGCGCGCTTCGCTGAATTTCCTGCAGACCCTTTCCGCCGTGGCAACCAGGACGCGTAAATTCGTCGAGGCTTTGCAGGGTACGCGCGCCAGAATCTTCGATACGCGCAAGACACTCCCCGGGCTGCGCATGGCGCAAAAATACGCGGTGCGCGCCGGAGGCGGCGTCAATCACCGCATTGGCCTGTTCGACGGCATTCTCATCAAGGAAAACCACATCGTGGCGGCAGGTGGCGTAGCCCCGGCACTCAAAGCAGCCTTTGCGCTGCTGGCGCATGCGGCTCCGGCAGGAACCCCGGTACAAATCGAAGTCGAGAACCTTGAACAACTCACCGAGGCGCTCGACAGCGGGTGCCGGTTGGTGTTACTCGACAATTTCTCTCTCGGTACCATGCGTAAAGCGGTAAAAATAGCCGCGCGATACGACGATAACGCCGAACTCGAGGCATCGGGAGGCGTGTCGCTCGAAACGGTTCGCGCCATAGCTGCAACCGGCGTCGCGCGCATTTCCGCCGGGACGCTGACCAAGGATATCGACGCGATCGATCTGTCGATGCGCTTCCGCATGCATTGAGAGTAGTGTGCCTCGCTTCACCGCAACAGTAAGAAACCCTTTCGACCACCGACATATGACCAACTTATGAAACATCTTGTTCTGTTAGCTTGCCTGTTGATTGTGGGTGGTTGCGCCAGCGTGTCAGGCCCTCCCCCCGCCGCCGATCCGTTTGAATCGTTCAATCGCGCATCGTTCAAGTTCAATGAAAAGCTCGACGATGTCGTGCTCAAGCCAGTCGCACAGGGATATTCCAAAGTCACGCCGGAATTTGTGCGCAGCGGCGTCAGCAACGCCTTCGAAAATGTCGGCGACATCCTCACCGCCGTCAACAACCTGCTGCAGGGCAAGGCCGGCGACGCCGCGGCCGATACCGGGCGCGTGCTGATAAATAGCACGCTGGGCATTTTCGGCCTGTGGGATGTCGCGACCCCGATGGGTCTGGAAAAACATCACGAGGACTTCGGACAGACCCTCGGCAAATGGGGTGTGGGAAGCGGCCCCTACATCGTTGTGCCGCTTCTGGGGCCGGGCACGATACGCGACGGCATAGGACGCTTTGCCGATGCCCCGCTCGGCTACTGGTCCAACATCGATCACATCCCCACGCGCAACAGCCTTTTCGCTCTGGACGGCATCAATGTGCGCGCGAGTTACCTGGGCGCCGGCGAAACCCTCGATACCGCGGCGCTCGACAAGTACAACTTCCTGCGCGACGCCTACCTGCAACGGCGCCTGCGCATGATTTACGACGGCAAGCCTCCCCAGGAAAAGCTCGACGCACTCGAGGAAAGCCTCGAACCCCCCGCCGCAAAAAAATAACTGCGTGCGATCCATGCTCGATTTCTGGCTGATCGCCGCCTTTTCCGCATTCATCGCCGTCATGGCCCTGGTTCTGGCCGCGTGCTTCCGCGAACGCAGGTTATGGCATGACGGCAAGTCGGGGAACAATGTGACCGGCACGCCCGCCGCCGAGCAAGCCAGCGATACGCGCATAGCCATCGTCATTTTCGGCGCGATCATCGTCGGTGCGCTGCTGGCTCTGCTGGTCGGCTATCTGGTGTTCTTTTCAGGGTTGGGCAAGGAATAACGAATCGAAGCGACGTGACGCTTGACGTTATATAACGCCCGCCGTTATGATACGCCATGATCCTGAGCTTTCGTTCCAAAGAAGCGGAAAAGATCTGGCACGGCGAGGTCACAAAACGCCTTCCTCCCGCCATCCAGATCGTCGCCCGGCGAAAACTCAGAATGCTCAACAGCGCACGGCGTCTGGACGACCTGCGGATACCCCCGGCTAATCGCCTGGAGGCGCTGAAAGGCGAGCGCAGGGGGCAATACAGCATCCGTATCAACGAGCAATGGCGACTTTGTTTTCGCTGGACCGAAGCCGGTCCCGGCGACGTCGAGATCGTGGACTACCACTGAGGTGCAACCATGAAGAAACTACCGAACATCCATCCGGGCGAGGTGCTCCTCGAAGAGTTCCTCAAACCCATGGGTATCAGCCAGAATGCAATCGCGCGCGCCATCAACGTACCGCCACGCCGCATCAATGAAATCGTACTCGGCAAGCGCGCCATCACGGCCGATACCGCGCTCCGGCTGGCGGCTTTCTTCGGCACCTCGGAAGGTTTCTGGCTGGGTCTGCAAGCCGATTTCGATCTTGAAGAGACACGCCAGACGATCAGGCATGATCTGTTGCATGCCGAGCAGTCGCGTGCAGAGTATCGCATCGCCAGTCTGAAACCAGACCGCATGAAGGCCGCCTGAATGCGTGGAAGTGCACGGGTATTGTGGCAAGCTGTGCAGAAGTTAATTGATAACGATTGACAGCCTGCGCGTTCCGCCGGGCAACCGCTTGGAACTGCTCAAGGGGGATCGGGCCGGGCAATGGAGCATTCGTATCAAAGGCCAGTAACGCATCTGCTTCGAATGGGCCGGCGGCGATGCCTTCAATGTCGAGATCGCGGACTATCACTAGGAGGAACCATGGCAATCAAGCGGGAAAAATTGAAAGATATCAATTTTCGGAATGTTTCCACCGGTCGGCGTCTTGCGCCGGTGCACCCCGGTGAGGTGTTGATGAAGGATTTCATAGAATCGATGGAAATCACCCGTTACAAGGTCGCCAAACTCGCCGGCGTGCAACAGCGGCGCATCGATGAAATCTGTGCCGGCCAGCGCGGGATTACCGCTGACACGGCGCTCCGCCTGGCCCGGCTGTTCGGAACTGACGCGCAATTCTGGATGAACCTTCAGACGCAATACGATCTGGAGACCGCCGAGCGGGAGATGCACAAGAAGATCGCGCAGGAAGTAACACCACTGGCCGCCTAGCCTCGATATCCACGGGGCTAGCCCGCTAGACGTCTACTCCAGAGAAGCCATATGAAGCCAACGCAAGCCAGCTCGACCGCCAAAGTTATTGCCGCCAGCACGCTTCTGCTGTTCAGCCAGAAGGCAACGCGCCATCTTGTTCCGGTCGAAGCAACTTCACTGTGCGAACAATTTCTATCCACCTGCACAGCAGACCGCCTGCTTGCCTGGAGCGCACGCAACCCGCTCACGCGGATTTTTTGGCGCACCATGGAACGGCTCACTCATCCCGGTATCGTGCAGCACTTCTGGCATCGCAAACGCTGGATCGAGGAAGTTTGCTCGAACGCTATAGACGATGGATATGAACGCCTGCTGATCGTCGGGGCAGGTTTTGATACTTTGGGCATCCGTTGCCTGACTCGTTACCCGAGCTTGACAGTGGTGGAGCTGGATCACCCCGCCACACAAAGCGTCAAACGCGCCGCCTTACAGGCCTCCCCAGCTCCGCCAACAGGCATCACTTGGATGGCGGTTGACTTATCGGTGCAGCCTTTCCCCGTTGACGATCTTCACAGCCCAAAGCGCACCATCGTGGTATTGGAAGGCCTGTTGATGTATTTACCCCAACAAGCGGTGCTTGAGCTGCTCGGCAACCTGACGCATATCTCCAGCCAGCCGGTTCGCATCGTGCTCAGCTACATGCAAGCTTGGCCGGACGGTTCAATAGGCTTTCGGCCGCGCAGCGCACTGATTTCTTTGTGGTTGCGCTTTACATCCGAGCCCTTTCAGTGGGCGATTACACCGGCCGATGTTGCTGCGTTTCTGGTGCCTGCGGGTTTGCATGTTCTTCGGCATGTCGATTGCCGCTCTTTGAGCGTATCCGCACAGAATCCACAGGGCACAGGCCTGGACGGAGAAAATGTCTTGCTGTGCGAATCTCGGCCCGGTTCAAAACAAACGTAGTACAACCTGTGTTTTCGATGGTCAACTCGTTGACCAATTTAGACCGAGTCCGGGAGTGGACGAAATTGCCCCGGAGTCAAGCACGCCACCCGCTCCGAACATGATGGGCGGCTCGGCCACGTCGCGCTCCAGCAGATGAGTGCCGAACGCGCCTTCCTGGGCTACGAGCAAGTCGCGGGCGGCGCTTGCCACGGTGAGAGCAGCGCGGCTCAACAAACTGGTTTCGCCGACGTGCGCCCCGACGATCATTCGCAAACCCGCACGGCGCATGCCCTCGGCAAACTGAAGCGAACGTAACAGCCCGCCCATTTTTGAAATGCGCAGATTCACAATCCAATTTGCTTTCGATTTGGCAAGCGCGCTCAGTTGGCCGATGCGTAGCAGGCTCTCGTCAAGGATGATCGCGCAATGAAACGCCGAGGCTATGCGCTGCATGCCCGCGTAGTCGCCGATATGCAAGGGCTCTTCGAGCGCCATGAAACGAAAATCGAGATCGGACAAGGATGCCATTGCCAGGTCCGCGTCCTCCCAGAGGTTATTCGCGTCCGCGCGCACACGCTCCGGAGCGATGCCCGCCGCGCGCAGTGCAGCGACCTTTGTCTTATCGCGTCCGGTTTCGCCTGAGAGCTTGATCTTGAAATCGCAAAAACCATCTTTCACATAACGGGCAAGCTCGGCCTCGAATCGCGGCGGCGCAGAGTCGCCGATTACGGCGGTGTAGCGAAATTGCCCAGCGAGCGGGGGCAAGCCAAGCAGCGCTTCGACCGTGCAGCCAGATGCGCGTCCGAACAAGTCCAGCAAGGCAAGCTCCACTGCCGCCCATGCGGACGGGTTGGCATCGATCTCCGCGCCATGCGCGGCGATCCACGCTGTCAGTGAATCGAAATCGGCGATGCTGTCGAGCCAAATCCGCTCGTTTGCCGCAATGAAAGCAAGCGCGCCTTCCAGGGTCTCGCCAGTGACATATTCACGCGGACAACCCTCGCCCATGCCGATATGCCCTTTGCTGTCGCGCGCCGTTACCCAGACACTTTGCGTCAATGCCCTGGATGCCGAAGCATGCGTGAATGCGGCGCGAAAAGGTATCTTCAGAGGGCTTGCGGAAATCGAGACGAGCATGCTGTTATTCGTCCCGCTCAACGAATGCTTCGAAGTCAAAGGGGAGCTTGTCCTTATACGCGAGCGCGATCGTTTTAAACTGGCCCTCGCGCTGGCCCCGGCGGACACACTCTTGTTTGAACGCCTCTTCGGTTCCGGGTGCGAGCCACGCCGCACTCAACACGCCCAGCCGTTCGCTTTCGCGCTTGGCTTTATATTCGACGTTGAGGTCTTGCAGTTGCGTGTCCACTTCTTTCGCAAGCTGTGCGGCATCAGGCTTGGGTCCCGCATCGGCTTCGATGTAGAGCTTGTATCGGCAATCCGCAACATCGGCCAGCATCATCACAAAGTGCTGTCCTCGCCCCATTTTTTCCAGCGTACGATTTACCGCGGCGAGCATCTGCGATTCGTACAGTTTCTCGCCGGTGATGTTCGTCACGCCCTTCCCCTTTTGCATGAACTTGAGCAATGGCATTTTGTGAAGGAAGCTGGTGACGCGTACCAGGTCATTGATGAAGTAACGATACAAACCGGAGGGCGTCGTTACGATCACGTAGTAGTCCACCCCTTTTCGAATGCCGCCGAGCGTGAAAAATTCCGGCTCGCCACGATCCCATTTCTCGCGTTCGACAAACTCGAAGAAATGCGTCTCGAAGGTCGCCAGGCCGCTGCCGCTGCGTCGCCCGAATGTGACGGTAGCGCGATACTCGCTTGCCAGGTAGCCAAGTTCGTGAATTCGGGTTCGCGGCGCCAGCTCCGCCTTGAGCGCGCTTACCGCCACCCCCGCGCTCGCGCATGTCCAGGTGACCACCAAGCGAAGGTCAGGCCACAGGTCCGCTATGCGCAACTCAGGCCCGATGCGACGCAGCGCCTCGATCTCCTGGGCGCGTTCCGGGATGGCGCGCAAGCCATGACAGACCGCAGCGCGAACGGCTGGGTCCAGCCTGTTTTCCAGGAAAAATCCGCCATTGCGCAAGTCCTGGAGAAAGTGGTCCTCGTACTCCCGGTAGAGCTTCAGAAGAGTCAGCAAAGTACTCGGGTTCGCGGTCCCGAGATATGTGATATCACGGCATGCCAGCGCGAGCCTCAGGATCAGCAGGTACTTGGTCCGGCTGTCTGAAACGGCGTTCACCTGCGCAGGCAGGACGAATTTTCTCCGTATTGGGCGGGGCGTGCTGTCGGACACGATTCCGGAAGCCGATCCAAACGTTTTGCCATTGAGAAGCGTGCCCTCGTCGCCCGAACCGGTAATGGTCAGAATGCTGCCTGCGAAAGCCTCGGGGCAAACGCGATGTTGGCATGCAACCGCGAGGAGGTTGATGCGATGCAGCGCCCGCAGGTGCGAGTGAGTAACCGGGATATCTTTCGCTCGCCCCGTGGTGCCACTGGTGCGCAGGTAGCGCTCAGGCGCCTCGGCGGTAAGGGCCTTCTCGCCGCGCTCGATCTCCGCATCGATATAGGGGCGCAAGGACTCGTATTCCAAGACTGGGACACGTCTGGTGAATTCCTCATAGCTGCGTATTGCGCCGAAGCCGTGCTCGAGACCGATACGGGTGTCGCGATTGTCATTCACGATTCTCGCAAGCAATTTCCGCTGCGCGCGCATGGGATCGCGCGACGCGGCTGCAATCCGGCGCGCGCTTGCCAGCCAGGTGAAACGAAGATGCAACGCGATGACTAAGTTCGTGAAGCACGCCTGCAAGCTAAAGTGCGGCTTCGCGATGCCACTGCGGAAGGGTGTCAACATCTGAGACAGGAAATCCTTGGGATAGTGGCGGTCCGGGATGCCGATGTCCAACGACCGGTTTGCCGGCAGGTACCAAGTACCAAAAACCAGGTCCCAGACAATAGTGGTGTTGCCGAAATTGCAGTAAGCCGTGCCGGGATCGCGAGCGTGGTGCCAGCGATGCGTCTCTGCGCTGCCGACCATGTAATTCAGCCAGCCGTAACGCAGCCGCACATTGCTGTGTTGAAAAAGTCCGTTCACGGAATACAGCAGCAGATACGCGGCAAGGATCTCCGGAGAAATGCCAAGCAGCACAAACGGCACGGTATCGAGCGAGAAGTGCAACACCTTTTCCAACGGGTGAAAACGGGCGACATTCAGCGTATAGAGAATGTCCGGAGAGTGATGTACCTCGTGCAGGCGCCACAGCAGAGGATTACTGTGGCAAGCGCGATGGAGCCAGTATCGCAATAAGTCCACGGCTAGCAGCATCAGGAGCGCCTGTGCCGCTAGCGGCCACGCGTGTGGCCACCACTCGCTGCGCATATGCTCGCTGGCCCATGCGGCAGTTGCCAGCACCAGCAAGACGGAAAGGACGCGCGGCAAAGCGATCTGCACAAACGCCATGAATAAAGCGTCGTTTTTGACATCGCCCCAGCGCGGCCGCCAGTCGCGACGTTCGGGATCCAGGAGCTCAAGAGCAACAATGGCAAACCCGACCACGATGATCGGCGCGTAAAGCGCGAACATCAGATGCGTGCCTGCACTCAGCATCGATCCGAATAGCACGAGCGCGATAACGAAGAACGTGGGATACCAGACATAGGGCAATACTCGTGTCACAGTATGGGCTCCGCAAAATTTGGCAACCTGAACGCCAGCGCCGTAAGTGCGCAAACGTTAACACGAAGCCGGTACACGTGGGAGAGACTGAGGACGTAATCCATGTATCTCGATCAGACTTGGCAGCGGATTCTTGTTCGGTTCATCCAGATACCTTCAAGCGCCGCACGATTCAAACCTGCCCGGAAATCCTGTTAATTGCATTCTTACGGTAAAGGCGTAAGATTCCTTTACTGTAAGGAACGCACCGTCATGGAAAAAGCCATCACCAAACTGTCGTCCAAGTACCAGACCACGATTCCCGAGCCTGTGCGCAACGCCCTCAAGCTCGGCAAGGGCGATTCCGTCCTGTTTGAAGTGACCAATGATGAAGTCCGTATCAAGCGCGCGCGACCCGTGGACATCGCCTATTTGAGTGCGCTGAACGGTACGCTTGACGAGTGGGCGGGGGAAGCCGATGAAAAAGCCTATCGCGATCTCTGATGCGCCCGGATTTGACCGCTTCGATGTGGTCGTTGTCCCCTTTCCTTTCACCGACAGAAACGCTGACAAGCGTCGCCCCGCTCTGATTCTTTCCGGCGCCAGGACCTTCAATGCCGCTGCGGGAAGCAGCGTCATGGCGATGATCACCAGTGCAGATAACGCCCCCTGGCCGCTCGATTGCCGTATCGGCAATATCAAGGCTGCAGGACTTACAGCGGACTCCGTGGTACGAATGAAATTGTTCACACTGGATCACCAGCTCGTGCTGCGCAAAGCGGGCAGCCTAGCCGCCAAGGATCAAAAAACCGTTACACAGGCGCTGGCCAAGCTGTTTTCCTAACCCGCGTGACTCTCGATGTATCGCTTCACCTCATCCACATCGGCATCCATCAACTTGAATGTCTGCGGCAATTCTTCGAGTCCCTGGTAGGCGGCGGGACGTTCCGGTTTTATGCCGAGCGCTTCGACGACCGTCGCCTCGAATTTCGCAGGTAACGCCGTCTCAATGCAGACCAGCGGGACGCCCTGCTCGCGATGGTCGAGGCCGACCTTGACGCCATCGGCGGTGTGCGGGTCGATTGTCACGCCATATTTTTCGTGGATATGGCGAATGGTGTCGAGCCGATCCTGGTGCGTGCTGCTTCCCGAAACGACGCCCGACGCCTTGACCGCATCCCACATGGCATCGTCGGAAATGTCGAAGCCACCGAAATGTTCGATTTCGCGCCACAGCGCGGCGACGTGCGTCGCATCGCCGCCCGCCATGTCGAAAATATAGCGCTCGAAGTTGGACGCCTTGGAGATATCCATCGACGGGCTTGACGTCTGGTGCGTCTCCGAACTCTTGCGCGGCCGGTAATTTCCGGTGCGGAAGAATTCGTCGAGTACGTCGTTTTCGTTGGTGGCGAGTATCAGGCGACGGATCGGCAGACCCATTTTGCGCGCCACATGGCCGGCGTAGATATTGCCGAAATTTCCCGAGGGAATTGAATAATCCACGCGCTCGTCATTCGACGCACTCGCGGCGAAGTATCCTTTGAAGTAGTACACCACCTGCGCGACAATGCGCGCCCAGTTGATCGAGTTGACCGCGCCGATGTGCATACGGCGCTTGAACTCGATGTCGGAGGAAACTTCCTTGACGATATCCTGGCAGTCGTCAAACACGCCGCGTATGGCGATGTTGAAAATGTTCGCGTCGTCGAGCGAGAACATCTGCGCGGTCTGGAACGGACTCATGCGGCCGTAAGGCGACAGCATGAACACGCGCACGCCGCGCTTGCCGCGCATGGCGTACTCGGCGCTCGAACCGGTATCGCCGCTGGTGGCGCCGAGAATGTTGATCTCGCCGCCGCTCCTGCCGAGGACATACTCGAAGAGGTGTCCCAGAAACTGCATGGCGATATCCTTGAACGCCAGCGTCGGCCCGTTGGAACACGCCAGGATATGCAGTCCGGATTCAAGGGTCTTGAGCGGCGTGATCTCGGCGCTGCCGAATACATCGCGCGTGTAGGTGCGCGCGAGCAGTGCCTTGAGATCACCGCCGGGAATATCGTTGGCGAAAAGGCGGATGATCTCGAACGCCAGTTGCGGGTAAGTCAGATCGCGCAGCGCATCCAGCTTGGCGCGCGATAACTGCGGAATCGACTCCGGCATCGCAAGACCGCCGTCGGGCGCCAGGCCTTCGAGAAGGATGTCCGAGAAGCGTTGCGCCGCATTGGGACTCGACCACGCGCCGCGCGTGCTGATGTAGTTCATTATCTAATTCAATTCCTCAAGCCGGATGCGCACCACCTTGCCCGCGATGGTGGGCAACGCCTCGATCTTCACGATAGCCTGGTTGATGTTTTCTTCAACACTGCGATGCGTGAGTATGACCACATCGACGACGTCCTCACCCTCGCTCGCTTCTTTTTGCAGCATGGCGCCGATGGAAATCGACAGATCGGCGAGGATACGCGTCACGTCGGCCATCACGCCGGGGCGGTCATATACCGCGAGCCGCAGGTAGCACGCGGTTTCCACCTTGCCCATCGGCAGAATGGGCGTGTCGTGCAACTGGTCGGGCTGAAAGGCAAGATGCGGCACGCGATGCTCGGGGTCGGCGGTATGCATGCGCGTGACATCCACCAGATCAGCGACCACGGCGCTCGCGGTCGCTTCTGCGCCCGCGCCCGCGCCGTAGTAGAGCGTCGCGCCCACCGCATCGCCTTTCACCAGAATCGCATTCATCACGCCTTCGACATTGGCGATAAGGCGTTTGGCCGGAATCAGCGTCGGATGCACGCGCAACTCAATGCCGTCTTTGGCGCGGCGCGTGATGCCGAGCAGCTTGATGCGGTAGCCGAGCTGCTCGGCATAGGCGATGTCCTTGGCGGTCAGCGCCTTGATGCCTTCGGTGTAGGCTTTGCCGAACTGCATGGGGATGCCGAAAGCGATGGCGGACATGATAGTGAGTTTGTGCGCCGCGTCTATGCCCTCGATATCGAAAGTGGGATCGGACTCGGCATAGCCCTTCGCCTGCGCTTCCTTGAGCACGACATCGAAGCTCGCACCGCGCGAGCGCATTTCCGAAAGAATGAAATTGGAGGTGCCGTTGATGATTCCCGCGATCCACTCGATGCGGTTGGCGGTCAAACCCTCGCGTAACGCCTTGATAATGGGGATGCCCCCCGCAACCGCGGCTTCGAAGGCCACCATCACGCCCTTCTTCTGCGCCGCGGCGAAAATTTCATTGCCGTGAAGCGCTAGCAGCGCCTTGTTGGCGGTGATGACATGCTTGCCGTTCTCGATCGCGGCGAGAACCAGGTCTTTGGCCAGGGTAGTACCGCCGATCAACTCGATGACGATATCGACCGCCGGATCGCGCACCACCGCATACGCATCCGCGGTGACGCGCGCCTTGCCCGCGGTAAGTTTCCTGGCGCGTTCGAGGTCCTTATCGGCAACGATGTCGATGCGTATCTCGCGGCCGGCGCGGCGCGCGATTTCTTCCTGGTTGCGCGCCAGCACCGTCCAGGTGCCGCCGCCGACGGTGCCGATGCCGAGCAGTCCTGCATTGATGGGTTTCATTTGAGGTTCTTGTCGAAGTGAAACGAGGTGATTACCAGCCCCTCGCGAAAATAAAATTTGTGCGCCTGCTGGCGATGCGTTCCCGAATCGAGCGAAAGCTGGTCGCACGCCCGTTCACGTGCGACTTTCTCCATATAGGCCATCAGCGCATGTCCGACGCCGCCGGATCGCGCCTGTTCGGCGGTGACCAGATCGTCGCAGTACAGTTCGCGCCCGCTATGCGTCTTCTCGAGGATGCGAAATACCGTGACCCCGACCACCCAGCCCTCGCTCACCGCCACCGCCATCCGCGCGCCTCCGGCGAAGACTTCGCGCATGCGCTCCGCATAATCGGCACGCAGATGCGGACGCAATTCGCGGTGCACGCCCTCAGCGCGAGCCAGCCAGTCGGGCGCGATGATACCGCCCTGGTCGTCGGTGACGGCGATGATTTCCATCATGTCGATTTCAGCAGACCGTCCTGCCTGAACATCTGCTTGATGCCGCGCACCGCCTGGCGGATACGGTCGGCGTTCTCGATGAGCGCGAAACGCACATGGTCGTCGCCGTAATCGCCGAAGCCGATTCCCGGTGAAACGGAAACCTTCGCATCGGCGAGCACTTTCTTGGCGAATTCGAGCGAACCCATTTTCAGGTAAGGCTCGGGAATTTTTGCCCAGATGTACATGGTCGCCCTGGGCTTCTCCACCATCCAGCCCGCCTCATGCAGCCCCTTTACCAGCACGTCGCGGCGACTCTGGTATTCGGCACGAATCTGCTCGACGCATTCCTGCGGTCCGTCGAGCGCGGCGATGGCGGCGACCTGGATAGGCGTGAACGTTCCGTAATCGTGATAGCCCTTGATGCGCGCCAGCGCAGAAACGAGCGCCTTATTACCGACCATGAAGCCGATGCGCCACCCCGCCATGTTGTAGCTTTTGCTCATGGTGAAAAATTCCACCGCGACATCGCGCGCGCCCGCGACCTGCATGATCGAGGGCGCTTTCCAGCCGTCGAAAGTGATATCGGCATAGGCAAGATCGTGCACCACCAGAATGTTGTTTGCCTTGGCGAGCGCGATGATCCTTTCGAAAAACTCAAGCTCGACGCAGCGCGCCGTGGGATTGCCTGGAAATCCCAGAATCATCATTTTCGGTTTGGGAAAGCTGTTGCGAATGGCGCTCTCTGCTTCAGCGAAAAAGTCCGTGCCTTCCGTCATGGGTATATGACGAATTTCCGCGCCCGCAATGACCGCTCCGTAAATGTGGATCGGGTAACTGGGATTGGGAACCAGCACCGTATCGCCGCGATCGAGTGTCGCGAGCATGAGGTGCGCGAGACCCTCCTTGGAGCCGATGGTGACGATCGCCTCGCTGTCGGGGTCGAACTCGACATGGTAGCGGCGCCGGTACCAGTCGCAGATCGCCTTGCGCAGGCGCGGGATGCCCTTCGATACCGAGTAGCCGTGCGTGCTGGGGCGCCTCGACGCCTCGACCAGTTTGTCGACGATATGCTGCGGCGTGGCGCCGTCCGGATTACCCATGCTCATGTCGATGATGTCTTCGCCGCGATGGCGCGCGGCCATTTTCAGTTCGCCGGTGATGTTGAAAACGTACGGCGGGAGGCGCTTGATGCGCGGAAAATCGGCGGACATGGCAGAATCAGGCTGTTGGCAGGTAAGTCAAAAGGATGCCCGGCCTGCATAGAGCAAATCGGGCGCGCAAGATGTGCATTTTAGCGTTGATACTGCATCGCAGCAAACCACCATGAAGCTACACCTCAATCACACCGGCGCGCTCAACAGTTTTACCGCCTATGGAGATGGCTTCGTCGAGGTCAACTCGCGGCGCTTCACCTCGAGCATCGTGGTGAGCGGCACGCACCTGGAAGCATGGCACGTCACCGGCATTGCATCGCTCGATGCCGACAGTTTTGCGCGCGCGCTAGAAATCGGGCCAGACCTGATTCTCATCGGCAGCGGCAGCACTTTCCGCTTCCCCTCCCCCAAGGTGCTGCGTCCGCTCATCGAGGCGCGCATCGGCCATGAGGTCATGGACACCCATGCCGCATGCCGCACCTACAATATTCTGCTCGGGGAAGGCCGCAATGTACTGGCGGCGCTGATCGTCGCCTGACAAACTCCTTCCACATTGTCGCAGTGCTTGGCAGAGTTTTTTCACCACGGGGAGCACGGGGGACACGGGGGAAAACCTGTAATTCCATTTCCAGTTCTTAAGCGCAGTAACAATGGCGCCAAACACGCAGGCTGCGATAGTGCAGAAATCCGTCGTCCCAGCGGCGGCTGGGATCCAGTCCGCTACACAATCTGAAGTGATCCGATTTGGACGGTACTGGGTCTCAGCCGCCGCTGGGACGACGAGCATAGTTGTGATTTCGAGAAGTCCCCATGGAGAAACTATTGGACGAGAAATGGAACAACTTGTGACGACAGAATTCCGGAACGGATTTTGACTTTCCCCGTGCTCCCCGTGTCCCCCGTGGTTAATGGTTTTTTTTCAATGTAGCGCACGGCACGGCAGAAATTCAATGATCCGTCAATCGGGAGAAGGGCAGAACACCAGCTCGCTGCCGGCCGTCGCAAGATCAGGCAAACAGGCGGCATCCAGTTCCTGGTCTTGCGGACGGAACAGCAGCGCCACGGCGCACGTTTTCGTCAGTTTCTCCTCGGGGACTTTCCCGAAAAGCTCATCGTAGCGCTGGCCTGCCCGCAGAGCGCCCCACGGCGCCACGCACCAGGCCTGGCTCGCCGGCATGCCGTAGGCGCCGAGCGACGCCTGCTTCTCGTCGAGCAATGCGAAGGACACATTGACGCAGCCCCCGTTGTGCGGATCGCGGTTGCGGATGTGTACCATGTACTGGAAATTCCCTTCCGGCCAGAGGAAGAGTTCTCCATAGACATCGACGTAACCTACCTTTTGGCCATGCGCGAACTTGCGGGGAAACGTAAGGCTCATGATTGCTCCTTTCTCGGCTGGTATCGACATCGCGAATGCCGGCTGCTTCGACAACTTCCGCTTGCAGCGACATGCTTCATCCCTGAAATGCGAACTTTTCTTCGCGGAAAAGTTTCAGACAGGCATCTACAACCACCGCATCGTAGGCGCTGTCGCGACCGCGTTCGATTTCCTTCAATGCAACCTCGATTCCCAGAGCCGCGCGATACGGACGGTGCGACGCCATCGCCTCCACCACGTCCGCCACGGTCATGATGCGCGATTCGAGCAGAATCGCCTCGCCCTTGAGTCCCTGCGGGTAGCCCGAGCCGTCGAGCTTTTCGTGATGCTGGCGCACGATGTCGGCGATCGGCCAGGGGAAATCCACGTCCTTGAGGATATCGTAGCCGGCCTGCGGGTGCGTCTTCATGAGCATGAACTCGATGTCGGTGAGCTTGCCTGGCTTGGAGAGGATTTCCGCCGGAACGCGGATCTTGCCCAGGTCGTGGATAGCGGCGGCAAGGTGGATGCCGTGGACTTTCTCCTCCGCCAGTCCCAGTTCGCGCGCGATTGCCACCGCCAGCTCGCCGACGCGCCGCTGGTGGCCGGCGGTGTAGGGATCGCGCGCTTCCACGGTATCGGCGATGGCCTGGATCGATTGCTCCAGGCTTTTCTGCAATATCTCGGCGTGATGCGTGTGCGCGTAGGCGATGCGGTCGCGCTCAGCGCGGGTACGCACGGTTTCGATGCCGTAGGCGAGATCGTTGGCCAACTCCTCCAGCAGATCGCGTTCGCCGGCATCGAAGGCCTCGGCCTCGGCGGCGTAGATGCCCAGCGAACCGATGATCCTGCCGCCAACCCGCAGGGGGCAGGCAAACACCGCAACATAGCCGTGCGCGATCGCCTGTTCGCGCCACGGTGCGAACCCCGGGTCGGTCATGACATCGTGCACGATCTGCGGCTCGCCGCTGCGGATGGCGCGGCCGTTTGGTCCCTGTCCGCGTTCCGTGTCGGCCCAGGTCCGGCTGGGGCCGGAAAGATAGGCGCCTTCAATACCGGCCCAGGCCTTGGGCGTGATGGTGCGCTCCGGATTGTCGTCGGCGTATCCCACCCACGCCATGCGGTAGCCGCCCTCCTCCACAATCACCCGGCACACCATACCGAGCAGCTCCAGTTCGTCCGTGGCGTGCACCAGTGCCGCATTGCCCGCCGACAGCGTTCTGAGCGCGCGATTGGCGCGGACCAAGGCCCTCTCTGCCTGCTTGCGCCCGGTGATGTCCCGGTCGATTCCCCGATAGCCCTTGAAGACGCCGAGGGAATCGAATACGGGTACGCCGCTGGTTTCCAGCACGACCTCGCGCCCATCCTTGCGCAGGTTGACGTTTTCCAGCGCCACCAGCGGTTTTCTTTCTGCGACAAGCACTCCGAAGATGGCAGCCACTTTTTCAGCTTCGGCAGCCGGCATCAGTTCAAACGGCGATTTTCCAATCAGCTCCAAAGGTTCATATCCCAGCAAGTCGCGCACCCTGGGGCTGCAGTAGGTGTAAATGCCCTTCTCATCGATTTCCCAAACCCAATCCGAGACGGATTCGACGAGATCGCGGAACTTGTTCTCGCTCTCCTTGAGAGCCCTGCCGGCTTCTTTCCACACCGTGATGTCCCGCGAGGAAATGGCAATGCCGTCGCCCACGCGCACGACCTGGTGACGCAGCCACTTCGCCTTGATTTCCGGCGTGCCAATGGGAAACTCTTCATCGAGCGGCGTGCCGGTGGCCGCCACCGCGACAAACTTCTCGAAGAATCCCCCGGTGCGGTTGTATGGCAGCAGCTCGCACAGCTTCTGCCCGATGATCTGCCCGCGCGCCATGCCCAGCATCCGCCCGGCGCGCGCGTTGATGTCGATAAACTCGAAGTCGAGGATGTCACCGCGTTCGTCGCGCACGCTCTTGAGAATGAACAGGGCATCGAGACTGGCTTCGGCGGCTGCGCGAAAGCGCTCCTCGGCGGTCTTCAGGGCGGCCCGCGCGCGACCGTGTTCGACTTCGGCGCGCTGCGTGGCGATGCCGAAAGCCAGGTCGTCGGCAGACTCGCCAAGCAGCTTGACCACGTCTTCGTCGAAGGCGCCCGGCTCGGCGGCGCAGATGCACAGCGCGCCGATGACAATGCCGTCCAGCCGCAGCGGCAGAGCCAGCACGGACGCGAAACCAACACGCTGCGCCAGTTCCCGCCAGGGGGCGAAGTCGGCCGCGATGTCGTTCGACACCACAGGAATGCCGCGGTGTATCGCCGTGCCGGGCGGGCCGCGGCCCGGCTCGGTTTCGCCCCAGGTGATCTTGATGCCGTCCAAAAAATCCCGTTCGGCTCCACAGGCGGCGACCGTGCGCACGCTTCGTTGCGGATCGTGCCCGGCGTAGCTCACCCAGGCGGTGCGGTAGCCGCCGTCCTCCACGATGGCCCGGCACATCTCCTCAAGCAGTTCCTGTTCGCCTTGCGTATGCACCAGCGCGCGGTTGCCGGCGGAGAGGACGCGCAGGGCGCGATTGGCGCGCGCGAGCTTGCGTTCCCTGTCCGCGACGGCATCGGCCGTCTCATCCATCGCCCTGGCCAGCCGCCCGATCTCGTCGTCGCTATGAGGCAGTCCGCTGCGCGCGGCGAAATCTCCGCCGCCAAAGCGGGCCGCCGTGCGCGACAGCGTCAGCAAGGGTTGCAACATCAGACGGTTACCGCCCCAGATGGTAAACCCCATTACGCCAGCCAGCACCGTCAGCATGATGCCAAGGCCGATCAACGCCTCGCGCCGCGCGGGGGCCTCGAGCACCGCCTTCGGCACGCTCACCCACACGTACATGGGACCGGACACCGCGTCCAGCAGTTTCGCAAAGGCGAAAAGTCTGCGGTCCCCTTCCAAACCGATGTCCTCTACCGTGCCCTCACCGCCCGTGGACTGGATGTACTGGAAAAGCGGAAGGTGCGCCACACTCTTACCGGTTAACGCCTCAGGATCGGGGTGATGCACGACCACGGCGCCCTTGGCGTCAACTACCACCAGCCGGCTACCTTCCGGCAAGTGATTCGTCGCCAGTTCGCTTTGCAACCATGTCAGATCGAGCAACAGAAAGAGAACGCCAGTCACGCGCCTGGCCTCGTCTCTCATAGCCTTGGCGAAGAGAATGGCCGGCTTGCCGGGAAAGTGGCCCGTTTCCGGCTGGCCAATGACCATTGCGCGCGAATGAAGGACTGGCTGGAACCAACTGCGATCGGCATAGCTGACCTGGCCACTGGGAGGTACCGCCACGCAGGCGACAACGCCATCGGGCAGCGTTCGTCCGGCTTGGACGAACTCCGGTTCCTGTTTGATCCGCTGCGAGAGAAACTGCTCGCAGGCGCTGGTGGAAACACCCGCCCTCAGCTCGGGACTCGACATCAGTCCGTTCAGGATCGCATCGGCTCGCGCAACGATGGCTTGCTGCCGGACGGCGATCAATCTCGTATGATCGAGAAGCTCTTCCGTGGCAGAGTTGATCCGCTCCTGACGATGGTCAACAAAGTGCCATGCAGCCAAGCCGGTCAACATCGCAGACGCCACCAGCAGCAACAGGGTCAGGCGGCCGCGCAGGCTCGGCCTGAAAGAGAGTTTCACGAGACCCCGGTTCTTTTGCGCGCTACGGAAAACTGTTTGCGCAATACCGAACAGGGTACCCGCATGCCAACTGCGGGCAGATCGACATCATGGTTCCACCAGGTTTTTCTTGGCCTTTGGAAGGAAAAGCATACTCCCACTAAAAGCTGGGAGTTAGTACTTTTTCAACGGGGGAAACGCTGAATATTCGCTTTTCTTCAGGAGCCGGCCCGAGTTCGGCGTAGCGCCTCGCAAACCTGGGAGTGAAATCGGAAAACCAAAAAATATCCCCGATCGCCTGCACTTGACCATCGCAGGCGGGCGACGCCCCGATGCCGATGGCGGAAATCGCAACCACCCGGCTTTTGCCGTGCGTCAATATAGCGTAATCTCGGGCACGTACAGTTGTCACTGCTTTCGGTTGCCATGCACCGGCGGCCATGCGCTGACCGGGATACATACCAGCGCCAACGGGTGAAACCATGCGCATCAAGGTGTTCTACCGCTTCGTCCGGCCGTACGTTTCAGCGGCCGCCATTATCGCAACCACGGCGATGCTCGTCTTTGCGATTTTTTTCACCAAAGCGGATCTGCAATGGGTCACCTTCCTGACCGGAATTCTGGTGGCGGCGACGCTTGCCCTTTCGACGCGCGGGGCGCGCTCGGAGTGGATCATTGCGCGCCGCACGGCAAAATTGTCGCTGGCGCAGGACAAGCTTGCCCAGCAGACGGAGTTGCGCAAGATCGCCGAGAAAAATCTCGCCGCCGGCAAAGCGCGACTGGACCTGATCGACAAGGTGCTGTCGATTATGGTTGCTTACGTGGGGAGCGACGGACATTGCCATTACCACAACCGGGCATTCCGGGAATGGCTCGGTCTGCGAGCCGAACAAATCGACGGCCGCCCGATGCGCGGCGTTCTGGGCGTCAAGGCCTATGAGGAAATAGCGGCTGCCGTGCGCCAGGTTCTGGAGGGGAAATCCATTGTCAATAACGACTGGGTTCAGGTCATGCCGGGCGGTGCGGTCTATCGCCTTGCGGCGCAGTACGTTCCGCATCTCGACGACGACAGCAAAGTCGCCGGCTTCTATTTTCTGCTTACCGATATCACCGAGCGCCGCGATATCCACGCCACGGCCGAGCCCGACGCGGCGGCCGCCGAGCGCGCCTGGCGCGACTTGACCGCAGCGAAAGTCGAACATGTCGAAAGCACCGGGCATGACCTGTTTGTCGAATCCTTCTCCAGGCAAGTGACCGGGCGCAAAGATGCGGCCAGCTACATCATCACGGCGATCGAAAAGGACGAATTCAGCCTGTTCTGCCAGACGATCGTTCCGCTGGCTGCAGGCGCTATCCAGACTCAATACTACGAAATCCTGGTGCGCTTGATGGAAGAGGAGGAAAGCATGATGCCGCCGGGGGCGTTTTTTCCCGTCGCGGAGAAGTACGGGCTGATGCCGCGGCTGGACCGCTGGGTCGTGCAGCACGTTGTGCAATGGGTGTCCGCCAGCATGCCGGCGGGCGGCAAGGCGGAGAGCAGAATGTTCTTCATCAACCTGACCAACGCCACGATCGGCGACCCCGGTTTTTTGGAATTTCTGCGCGATCAACTGAAAAAGAATGGCGTCCCGGGCAGCACTCTGTGCTTCGAACTGACGAACTCGGCACTGGCCGCGGGACAGGCGAATGCCGGTGTATTCGCGCGACACGTCAGGAAATATGGTTGCCGTGTCGCGCTCAGCGGCTTTGGCCGCGACCGGATATCGTTCGATCTGCTGCGCGGCGTCCAGGTGGATTTCCTGAAAATCGACGGCAGCATCATTCTCGGCATTCTGCGCGGCCCGGTGGATCTCGCGCGGGTAATATCCATTCACCGGGTGGCGAAAACCATCGGCGTGAAAACCATCGCGGAATTCGTTGAAAGCGAAGACATCGCCGCCAAGCTGCGCGAACTCGGTATCGATTTTGCCCAGGGCTTCGGAATATCGCACCCCCGCCCCCTGACCGAAATCGGATGAGCGGGCGCTGCACGCGTCTGCAAAATATCAGCCGTTACGTCTTATTCCATTTCCAATTCATTCGTGCAGTAAAAGGTTTTTAAATGCGAAAGACGGGACAAGTAATGAGGGAACCCGTCGTCCCAGCCGCAGCCTGCCCTCGAATGCCTTAATCGGGGGCTGGGACGACGAATGTTGCAGATTTCCAGCAATCCTCGTTATGACACTTTTGATTGAGGAATGGGATTAGCCGCTCCAAAGCAATGCTTGAGGCCGGGAAACTTTCCCAGCCTCACCTCATTCGCATATTCCTGAACGGCTCCTGAAATCACCGGCCCGAGTTCGGCGTAGCGCTTCACAAACTTGGGCGTGAAATCGGAAAACAGCCCGAGGATATCTTCGGTCACCAGCACCTGCCCGTCGCACGCGGGAGACGCTCCGATGCCGATGGTGGGAATGGTCACCGCCTCGGTGACGGCGCGCGCCACCGGTTCGACCGTGCCTTCGATCACCATCGAGAATGCACCCGCGGATTCGAGCGCCGTGGCGATGTCGATCCATTTTTTTGCGGCATTGTCTTCCCTGCCCTGCGCCTTGAATCCACCCATGACGTTGACATGCTGCGGCATGAGACCGATGTGCGCCATGACGGGAATGCCGCGCGCCACGAGGAAGCGCACCGTCTCCGCCATCTCCAGTCCGCCTTCGAGCTTGACGCCATGCGCGCCGCTTTGCGCCATGGCGTGCGCGCAGTTGCGGTACGCCTGCGCGGGCGACTCCTGGCAGGTCGCGAAAGGCATGTCGATGATGACGCAGGCATGCTGCGCCCCGCGCACCACGGCCGCCGCATGCCGGACCATCATGTCGAGCGTGACGCCAAGCGGTGTCTGCATGCCATAGAGCACCATGCCGAGCGAATCCCCCACCAGCAGAATATCGACATGCGCATCGATGAGCCGCGCCATCGGCGTGGTGTAGGCGGTCAGCACCACCAGACTTCCCGGCCCCTTGCGCGCGCGGATGGCGGGAATGGTGATGCGCGTTTGCTCCTGGTGGACGCTCATATCGGCAACCTATTCAAGGCAGGGACGCGTATTATCACGCTTTTATCATCACTTGGCCGATTGCGAGACATCATGACCCTGCTCCTGCGCTGGTTGCTCAATGCCCTCGCCCTGATGGCGGTAGCTTACCTCTACACCGGAGTTCAGATTACCGGAATCTGGTCTGCCCTGATCGCTTCACTGGTGCTGGGACTGGTGAACGCCATCATCCGTCCCATTCTGATACTGCTCACCCTGCCCATCAACATCCTCACTCTTGGGCTATTCACTTTCGTGATCAACGCCCTGCTGTTCTGGTTCGTCGCGGAAATCATCAAGGGCTTTAGCGTGGGGGGATTCGCGGATGCGTTGATCGGGTCTGTGCTCTACAGCCTGATCACTTTGCTCACGAGCTGGCTGATATTCAGCAAAAAAGCGCGCTGAGCAGCTTTCCGCGCCGCAATAATTCTGGCTTCGAAATAAACCCACTTGAAATTTGTGGGTTTGCCCCTAACTTTCTCAGGACTTTGTTTTTTTGGAGTTTTTGATGTCCGACGTAAACCAGACCCCTGCCCCGGAAGTACAGCAAGATGAAACCGCAGCAATGCCTGACCCCACGCCGGAATCACCTATAGCTGAATTGCAAAGGGCCTTATCGGAGGCGCAAGACAAAGCGCAGGAACACTACGATGCCTTCCTGCGCGCCAAGGCCGAGACCGACAACACGCGCCGCCGCGCGGTCGAGGATGTTTCCAAAGCGCACAAGTTCGGCGTGGAAAGATTCGCCGAAGCGTTGCTTGCCGTAAAGGACAGTCTCGACGCCGCCCTGGTGGTGGAAAACACTTCCATCGAATCGTTCAAGACCGGGGTCGAGCTGACCTCGCGCCAGCTCGACAGCGCTTTCGAGAAATTCCATATCGCCGAGATCAATCCCCTGGGCGAGAAATTCGACCCCAACCGCCACCAGGCGATCAGTTCCGTCGAGTCGGATCTGGAACCCAACACCGTGGTCACGGTGATGCAAAAAGGCTTTCTGCTGCACGACAGGGTGCTGCGCCCCGCGCTGGTCGCCGTCGCCAAAGCCAAATCGGCTTGAACTGCTTGAAAACAGGCTGAATAACCCTACTTGTAGTACAGGTTTGAATTTGAGTGTCTCGCCACAGGCAAGGCACTAACGTTACTTGAGAGGAAAGAATCATGGGCAAGATCATTGGCATTGACCTGGGCACGACCAACAGTTGCGTCGCCATCATGGAAGGCGGAACACCCAAGGTCATAGAAAATTCCGAAGGTGCGCGCACCACGCCGTCGATCGTCGCCTATCAGGATGACGGCGAAATTCTCGTCGGCGCATCGGCCAAGCGGCAGGCGGTCACCAACCCCAAGAACACGCTCTTTGCGGTGAAGCGCCTCATCGGCCGGCGTTTCGAGGAAAAGGAAGTGCAGAAGGACATCGACCTGATGCCCTACCGGATTTTCAAGAACGACAACGGCGATGCCTGGGTGGAGGCGCAAGGCAGGAAAATGGCGCCGCCGCAGATCTCGAGCGAAGTGCTGCGCAAGATGAAGAAAACGGCGGAAGACTATCTTGGCGAGGAAGTCACCGAGGCGGTCATCACCGTGCCCGCGTACTTCAACGACAGCCAGCGCCAGGCAACCAAGGACGCGGGCCGCATCGCCGGCCTCGATGTCAAGCGCATCATCAACGAGCCGACCGCGGCGGCGCTCGCTTTCGGCATGGACAAGAAGGAAGGCGACCGCAAGATCGCGGTTTATGACCTGGGCGGAGGCACATTCGACATTTCCATTATCGAAATCGCCGAAATCGAAGGCGAGCACCAGTTCGAAGTGCTCTCCACCAATGGCGACACGTTCCTGGGCGGCGAAGATTTCGACCAGCGCCTGATGGACTATCTGTGCGATGAGTTCAAGAAGGATCAGGGCATCGACCTCAAGAAGGATGTGCTCGCGCTGCAACGCCTCAAGGAAGCCGCGGAAAAAGCCAAGATCGAGCTCTCCAGCACCCAGCAGACGGAAGTCAATCTTCCCTACGTCACAGCGGATGCAAGCGGCCCCAGGCATCTTGCGATCAAGCTCACGCGCGCCAAGTTCGAGTCGCTGGTGGACGAGCTCATCGAGCGCACCATCAAGCCTTGCGAAATCGCCATCAAGGATTCGGGTCTCAAGATCAGCGATATTTCCGACGTGATTCTCGTGGGCGGGCAGACGCGCATGCCCAAGGTGCAGGAAAAGGTCAAGGCCATATTCGGGCGCGAACCGCGCAAGGATGTGAACCCCGACGAGGCCGTGGCGGTTGGCGCGGCCATCCAGGGCGGCGTGCTGCAAGGCCACGTGAAGGACGTGCTGCTGCTCGACGTGACGCCGCTGTCGCTCGGCATCGAAACGCTGGGCGGCGTGATGACCAAGCTCATCAAGAAAAACACCACCATCCCGACCAAGGCTTCACAGGTGTTCTCCACCGCAGACGACAACCAGTCGGCAGTGACCATCCATGTGCTGCAGGGCGAGCGCGATGTTTCCTCGGGCAACAAGTCGCTCGGCCAGTTCAACCTCGAAGGCATTCCTCCGTCACCGCGCGGTATGCCGCAGATCGAGGTCGCGTTCGACATCGACGCCAACGGCATCATGCATGTGTCGGCCAAGGACAAGGCGACCAGCAAGGAAAACAAAATCACCATCAAGGCCAATTCGGGTCTCACCGAGGACGAAATCCAGCGCATGGTGAAGGATGCCGAGGCGCATGCCGACGACGACAGGAAAGCGTTGGAACTGGTCTCCGCACGCAATCAGGCGGACGCATTGATTCATTCGGTCAGGAAGTCGCTGACCGAGTACGGCGACAAGCTCGACGGCGACGAGAAAGCCAGCATCGAAGCCGCACTCAAGGACGCCGAGGCTGTACTCAAGGAAGGCGACAAGGATCAGATCACCGCCAAGACCGAGGCTCTCGCCAAGGTATCGCAAAAGCTCGGCGAAAAGATGTATGCCGACCAGCAGGCCAAGGCGCAAGCCGAGGCGTCGCCGGGTGCGGGCGCGCAATCCGCCAAGGCCGACAGCAAGGATGAGGGCAACGTCGTGGATGCCGAATACGAGGAAGTCAAAGACAAGAAGTGAAGCGCGCGAAGGGAGGCGCAAGGTGAAGACCTTGCGCCTCGTTTCATTTTGCTGAACGCCAACCGGAAAACGCCACGACAACATGGCTAAAAAAGACTACTACGAAGTGCTTGGCCTCAACCGCGATGCCAGCGAAGAAGAAATCAAAAAAGCCTATCGCAAGCTGGCGATGAAATTCCATCCGGACCGCAATCCGGACAACAAAAGCTCCGAGGAAAAATTCAAGGAAGCCAAGGAGGCGTATGAGGTGCTTTCCGATAAGGAGAAGCGCGGCGCCTACGATACGTATGGCCACGCCGGTGTCGATCCGCGCGCAGGCATGGGCGCGGGCGGCCCAGGCTTCGGCGGAGGTTTTTCGGACGCATTCGGCGACATCTTCGGCGAAATTTTCGGTGGCGGCGGGCGTGGCGGACGATCCAGCGTGTATCGCGGCGCCGATTTGCGCTACAACCTGGAAATCACGCTAGAGCAGGCCGCGCGCGGCACTGAAACCAAAATCCGCATTCCCACGCTCGACGAGTGCGAAACCTGCCACGGCAGCGGCGCCAAGCCCGGAACAAGCGCCAAGACCTGCCACACTTGCAACGGCAACGGCCAGGTGCGCATGGCGATGGGGCCATTTTCCATGGCGCAAACCTGCCCTACGTGCCACGGCAGCGGCAAGGTCATTTCCGACCCATGCACCGCGTGTCACGGCGCGGGGCGCGTCAAGCATCACAAGACGCTTTCGGTAAAGATTCCCGTCGGTGTCGATGACGGCGATCGCATCCGCCTGTCGGGAGAAGGCGAGGCCGGCGTCAATGGCGGTCCGGCCGGCGATCTCTATGTCGTCATCAACCTGCGCGAACATACGGTTTTCAAGCGCGACGGCAACGATCTGCACTGCGAAATGCCGGTCAGCTTCAGTACCGCCGCGCTCGGCGGTGAAATCGTCATACCCACGCTTGAGGGCGAAGCCAAGCTCAAAATTCCGGCAGAGACCCAGACCGGGCAGATCTTCCGCCTGCGCGGCAAAGGCATCAAGGGCGTGCGCAGCAGCGCCCACGGCGATCTGATGTGCCATGTCGTACTCGAAACGCCGGTGCGGCTTACCGAACGGCAGAAGGAACTGCTGCGCGAACTCGAGGAAATCAACGTCAAAGACAGCAGCCGCCACAATCCGCGCGCCAAATCCTTCATGGACAAGGTGCGCGAGTTTTTCGCCGGCTAAGGAGCCGAGAAATAATAACTTGAACATTCTGGCCGCACTGACGGGCGCGCTGCGGCGTTGCCGGTCACTTGCAGGGAGCGGCCATGCGGCGCGCCCGGCGTCTTGCATCGCATCCCGCCAGCGCACCCACAATTGTCCAACTTATTATTTCTCGGCTCCTAAGCGCCTGACTTCCCTGCCCTCCCTCTGATATTGCCCGGCGGCTCCACCGCGCGGCTCGCACAACAACCCACGAGGTGAATTGTGATAAGCTTACCCGCGCCATAAGCAACGTACTTAAAAAACCGCGTCAAAAGCGTGATACAAGGGGAAGCAAATGTCTATTCGTTCGTACGCCATTTCCATATGGCTGTCTGTAGTTTCGATCTCCGCGTTTGCACAAGGTACAACGGATACCACCATCCTGATAGGTCAGTCGGCGGCTCAAAGCGGTCCTGCCGCCGCGCTCGGCAAGGAAATGCGCACCGGTATCGAAGCTTACTTTAACCGCATCAACAATACGGGTGGGGTACACGGCCGCAAATTGAAGCTGGTATCGCTTGACGACGGCTACGAGCCGGATCGCGCCAAGGCCAACACCATGCAGCTCATAGAAAAAGAAAAAGTGCTCGCCCTGCTCGGCTATGTGGGAACCCCGACGAGCAACGCCTCATTGCCCGTGTTCTCGCAGGCGAAAGTTCCTTTCATTGGCGCTTTCACCGGCGCGCAATCGCTGCGGGAGCCGTTCAACCGCTATATTTTCAATGTCCGCGCAAGCTACTTCGATGAGACGGAAGGTATCGTCGATCACCTTTCAAGACAGGGAATAAATAACATTGCAGTCTTTTATCAGAACGATGTCTATGGTCAGGCGGGTCTGACCGGTGTTCAGCGGGCAATGCAGAGAAGAAATCTGAATATCGCCAAGACAGCCACGGTCGAGCGCAACTCGATCGACGTCAAGAACGCTGTCGATATCCTGAACAAGGGGAATCACCAGTCTATCGTCATGATCAGCGCCTACAAGTCGTGCGCCGCATTCATCAAGGAAATGAAAAGCGCCGGATCGACTACGCAATTCTGGAATGTGTCCTTTGTCGGCAGCAAGGCGCTGGCGGCGGAACTGGGCGAGGAAGGCCGTGGCGTGCAGATTTCACAGGTGGTGCCTTTCCCCTGGTCCAAGGCAAACGGCATCGTAACCGAATATCAGCATGTCGTTTCCCCGGATGACAAGGACGTCTTCAATTTCTCAAGTCTTGAAGGTTATATCGCAGCGAAAGTTCTGGTCGAAGGCCTTAAACGAGCCGGCCGGAATCCAAACCGCGAGTCTTTAATCGACGCCATGGAATCCATGGGCAAGATCGATTTCGGCGGTTTCGCCGTTCATTATTCGCCAGGCAATCACAATGGATCGCAGTTTGTCGATCTGACCATCATCACAAAAAACCAGAAGTTCATGCGATAACATCGATTCGCGAACCGCTGCCGCTCTCATCGCGGCCTGCGGAGTGCGGTTATGTCAGGCTATCCCGGGACTTAGGAGCCGAGAAATAATAAGTTGAACAATTGTGGGTGCGCTGGCGGGATGCGATGCAAGACGCCGGGCGCGCCGCATGGCCGCTCCCTGCAAGTGACCGGCAACGCCGCAGCGCGCCTGTCAGTGCGGCCAGAATGTTCAAGTTATTATTTCTCGGCTCCTTACTGCTGTTGCTCTACCGGACTGCCTGCTCCCCTCATTGTCTGCGCCATGTCGTGCCGGCAGGTCCGTCCTCAAGCGCAATCCCGAAAGATTCGAGTTGCTTGCGTATCGCGTCCGCGCGCGCGAAATCCCGGGCTTTACGCGCAGCCAGCCGCTCCTCGATCAGCGCTTCGATATCTTGCGCCGCAAACCCGCTTGCCGCGCTGGCGGTTGCCTGTAATCCGCCCCCTTGCAGGAAGTGCAGCGCATCCTCCTGGAACAGCCCCAGCGTCCCGCCCAGCGTCTTGAGCAACCCGGCAAGTACCGGCGACTTGGTGCGATTCACTTCGTTCTTCAGCTCATGCAGCACCGCGAAGGCAATGGGCGTGTTGAAATCATCATCCATGGCCGCCTTGAATTGCGCCGCGTGGCCGCGTGCCCAGTCCAGCGTCGTGTCAGCAGGCGGCGTATCGCGCAACGCTGTATAAAATCCCATCAAAGTCTTGCGCGCATCTTCGAGCATGTCCCAGGTATAGCCGATCTCGCTGCGGTAGTGTCCGCGCAGCAGAAAAAAGCGCACCGTTTCGCCGCCCTGCAGCGCATCGAGCCGGTTGAGAATTTCGCGCGCGGTGAAAAAATTGCCCAGCGACTTGGACATTTTTTCGCTGTCCATGTTGAGAAACGCCGCATGCATCCAGTAATTCACGAACGCGTGCCCGAGCGCACCCTCGGACTGCGCGATTTCATTCTCATGGTGCGGAAACTGCAAATCAAATCCGCCCCCGTGAATGTCGAGGCGTTCGCCCAGCTCCGACCGGCACATGGCCGAACATTCGATGTGCCATCCGGGCCGCCCGTCGCCGAATGCGGAGGGCCATTTCGGCTCGTGCGGCTTGGCGGCTTTCCACAGCACGAAATCGAGCGGGTCGCGTTTACTTCGATCGACCGCGATGCGCTCCCCGGCGCGCAGATCGTCGAGCGATTTCCCGGAAAGTTTTCCGTAACCGGGGAAAGCGCGTACCGAGTAGTACACATCGCCATTGGAAGCATGGTAAGCGAGACCTTTTTGTACCAGTTGAGCGATGAGGTCCAACATGCCGCCAACATGCGCCGTGGCGCGCGGCTCGATGTCGGGACGTTCCAGTTTCAAGCGGTCGAAATCCTCATGCATCGCGGCAATCATGCGCGTGGTGAGCGCCTCCATCAGCTCGTTGTTCTGAGTGGCGCGCGCGATGATCTTGTCATCGATGTCGGTGATGTTGCGCGCATACAGCACCTTATAGCCGGACACCTTGAGCCAGCGGTACACCATGTCGAATACCGTAAAGGTTCGGGCGTTGCCGATATGGAAATAGTCGTACACCGTGGGTCCGCACACATACATGCGCACTTTTCCCGGTTCGATGGGGACAAATTCTTCCTTGCGGCGCGTAAGCGTATTGTAGAGTGTCAGCATGGTCAATCTTGTAGAAGGTGCAGGGTTTCGTACCGCGGTATCACCGGCAGAATATCAATGCAATTGCTTGCGTACGGCGCGCGGCATACTTCGATCTGGCCGCGGGGGGAGTATTTCTGTCAGAATGGCGTGCGCGGATTCCCGATTCCGGAATATCGCGGACATCGGCCACAATAGGTTTCAGCTTGTTTTACCGTCATGGTTGCCATAGTGTCGCGCACATTTTCCCGATATCTTGATAAAATGCGTTTCCCTGAAAATTCAACAAATTGTAGCATAATGAAACACGGCCATTTCATCCGGAATTCACTCGTTTCCATCACCTTGGCGCTATGCCATGCATTCCTTTTCATTGCACTGGATTTGCAGGCTGCGCCCGCCGATGACCACAAGGAAGCAAGCCGCCTGTACCAACAAGGCAAACTCGATGCCGCCTTGCTTAAAGTGAACGGCATCCTGGCTGCGCAACCGAAAGATGCGCAGGGTCGCTTTTTAAAAGGACTGATCCTCACCGAGCAGAAGAAAAGCGATGAGGCGATCAAACAATTCACCGGGTTGACTGAAGATTTCCCCGAACTGCCTGAACCGTATAACAATCTTGCCGTGCTCTATGCCTCCCAGGGTAACTATGAGAAGGCCAGGTCCTCCCTGGAAAAGGCCATCAACACACATCCCAGCTACGCGACCGCGCACGAAAACCTCGGCGATATCTATGCCCAGCTTGCGCGTCGTGCCTACGACAAGGCTTTGCAGCTCGACAAGAACAACATCACCGCACAGGCCAAGCTCGCCATGGTGAAGGATCTTTTCAGCCCGCCCAAACAGACTGTCATTGCGCAAGCGCCGCAGATTGCCGTTGCCGCGCCTGTGCTGGCAACGCCGGCAAGCACGACGGCGGCATCCTCCGCCAAACCAACCACCGCAACCGCCCCTGTGGCAGCCGCTGCCACAGCCACGTCAAGTCAAACGGCGACCCCGGCGGCGACGGTTACAAACGTGCAGACGCAGCCCGGCGACGATGCGCAAGTCAGAGCCGCCGTACATGACTGGGCGCAAGCCTGGTCCAACAAGAATGTCGGCGCCTATCTTTCCTGGTATGCCCCGGATTTCGAGACACCCAATGGTATGGCGCGCAACGCCTGGGAAAAACAGCGGCATGAACGCATCGTCCGTCCCAAGTCGATCAGTGTTGCCGTGACTATCGCCTCGCTCTCCTTGAATGGCAACGAGGCAGTGGTATCGCTGCGTCAAACCTATCGTTCCGACTCATTGAAGAGCCAAAGCAGCAAGGTATTGCGCATGGTGAAGTCAGGCGAGAAATGGCTGATTACCCAGGAACGCGTTGCAGGTTAACGGACGATGCTGATACGGCTGCTCTTCTGTTTGCTACTGGCTACCGGCACCGTGCATGCACAGGACAGGGTTCCGCTTTTAAATCCCGCTTTTTCCAATGCCGTCGAGGCTTCGCTCTACAAGACCTTTGAAGAACTTGGCCAGAAGGGGCTCAAACGCGCCTTGAGCGAAATCGATGGCGTGCTGGTAAGGAACCCCAATTTCAGGCTCGGTCACATGATCAGGGGCGATCTGCTGATGGCGCAGTCTGGCAGCCCGGTTGCTTTCGGCGACAAGCAGATGCTCGCCGATGCTTCCGCGCCGCTGCGCCATGAGGCGCGCGTTCGCATGGAGCGTTACTTCGATGGCCCGCCGCTGCATTTCCTGCCAAAGTCGCTGGTCGCGTTCGCCCCCAAACAGCCTTATGCCTTGCTGGTAGATACCGACAAGCACCGGCTGTTTGTATTTCGCAACCAAAGCGGCGAACCGCATCTGGTCGCCGACTATTACGTCAGCGAGGGAAAAAAAGGCATAGACAAATTACGCGAAGGCGACCAGAAGACGCCACTGGGCGTCTACCAGGTCACCTCGACAGTGCCTAAAAACAAACTCAGCGACCTGTATGGCGCGGGCGCTTTCCCGATCAGTTACCCAAACGAGTGGGACAGATTAAAAGGCAGAAACGGCTCCGGCATCTGGCTGCACGGCACACCTTCCGATACGTACAGCCGCCCGCCGCTCGCCAGCGACGGATGTGTGGTTTTGACCAACGACGATTTCGAGAGTCTGACTCGCTATATCGATGTAGGCAGCACCCCCGTGGTGATCACCTCCAGAATCGAGTGGCAGGAACCCGAGCGCTGGAAACTCGACAAGGAGGACTTCGAATCGTCCTTCAGCCAATGGCGGAAAGACTGGGAAAGCCTCGATGTGGAACGCTATCTTGCGCATTATTCTTCACGTTTCGTGTCAGGGCGCCAGGATTACGATTCCTGGACCAGCCGCAAACGCAGTGTCGCCGCAGGCAAGAGCCATATCAAGGTGGCTATCTCGGACTTCAGCGCCTTCAATTTCCATGGCGGCAACGACAGCGAACCCTACATGGTTGTCACTTTCGTCCAGGACTACAAGAGCAACAACCTGAACAACAAAATGAAAAAACGCCAGTACTGGGCCAGGGAAGACGGCCTATGGAAAATTGTCTACGAAACCTCTGCCACCTGATCATTCTCTCTGTTACTCGAAAATAAAGGTACGCCATGAATCGCCTGCATAAACCCCTACTCAACTTTTCATTCCTGTTGCTTGCCGCCGTGCCATTGTCGGTATTTGCGCAACAGGGCGCGCAAGCCGGCAAAGCGGGCGCAGCCCCCGCGGCAAGTAAAGCACCAAGCTCTTCATGTACACCATTCAAGGACAAACCCATGGTCAAACTGCACACCAGCCTCGGCGTCATCACGCTTGCACTCGACAAGGAGAAGGCGCCGGTTTCCAGCGCCAATTTCATCAAGTATGTCGAGAGCGGGCATTACAATGGCACCATTTTCCACCGCGTCATCGGTAACTTCATGATCCAGGGCGGCGGCTTCGACAAGGACATGCAGCAGAAACCCACCATGGCGCCGATCCAGAATGAAGCCAAGAACGGTCTCAAGAACGATCTCTACACCGTTGCCATGGCGCGCACATCGGACCCGCACTCCGCATCGTCGCAGTTTTTCATCAACGTGAAAAACAATGATTCGCTGAATTATCCCGGCCAGGATGGCTGGGGCTATGCGGTATTCGGCAAGGTGGTCGAAGGTATGGACGTGGTCGAAAAAATCAAGGCTGTCCGCACCGGCAGCAAAGGCTTTCACCAGGACGTCCCCATCGATCCGGTGACCATCGACAAGGCCGAGTGCGTTTAGTCGAGCCTGTCATCCTGAGCAATATCACCAAGCATCGGCTGTTAAGCATCCCCGCTTTCCTACCAAAGAGGCGGGG
>Ga0315281_10000622_pt1 | contig 50053 bp, 46 predicted proteins | sample YL17G07_0_MG_FD_204540 | JGI IMG/M metagenome (GOLD analysis project Ga0315281, IMG submission 204540) | Sediment microbial communities from Yellowstone Lake, YNP, Wyoming, USA - YL17G07_0 | ecosystem: Environmental > Aquatic > Freshwater > Lake > Sediment | place: USA: Wyoming | collected...
GAGCACGGGCCGTGGAAAAATATACCATCGCTCGTACACTCGAAAAGTAACCGCCACTCCCCCGTCGACATCGCGCTGTTCGGCCTCGACCTTGTTGAAGAGTTGAAGGTTGTAGACGCGGTTCCGGTTGAATTCGAGCGAAGCCGCCGTGAGCGTGTCGCCCGTTTTCATGGCCAGCTCGCGCGTGATGACGTACTCTTTGGTGGTCTCGTTGCCGGCGATACTGATCGCACGTACGATCCTTGCCGAATCGGTCGATTGCGCCGCGGCCATCGTTCCGACCGTCAACCAGACAATGAGATATGTTCGTTTTCGCTTCACGGAAACGGAAAAGCTCCTCTTGCGGAGGAGCTTCATTCTTTCCTCACACCAATTCTACGACATCAGGAACCGATAGTCAACCATGATGCATCGGTCGGCAATGACAACGATGCCTGCCGCCTCCGCGCGCGCCTGTTCGCCAGGGTTTACCACACCGAGTTGAAGCCAGAGGGTCTTTGCTTTGACCGCGATGGATTCGTCCACAATGGGCGAGAGGTCGGCCGGATTTCTGAAGACGTCGACGATGTCAATTTCTCGGCCGATAGATTGGAGATTGGGGAAACATTTTCTTCCGCCGACTTCTGTGTAATTCGGGTTCACCGGAAACACCTCGTAGCCGCGCGCGCGCAAGAAGTCTACTGCCTGACCGCTATCGCGCCAGGATTTGGGCGACGCTCCAACGACTGCAACGGTCTTCGACTCTTTGAATATTTTTTTGATCTGCTCTTCCTCGATGTTGGCCATCGCGTCAGCTCTTGGTCTCGGCGTACGATTCAATCGGCGGACAAGAGCAAACGATATTCCGGTCGCCGTAGGTGCTGTTGATACGCCCGACGGAGGGCCAGAATTTTCGCGCCCGCACAAATGCGAGCGGGAATGCAGCACTCTGGCGCGAGTACGGATGCACCCATTCGTTTGCGGAAACATTCGCGACGGTGTGCGGGGCATTCTTCAGAACGTTATCTGTACGGTCGGCTTTCCCTTCAGCAATCTCGTCAATTTCTTTCCGGATCGAAATCAGGGCATCGGCGAAACGGTCGAGCTCAGCTTTCGATTCGCTTTCGGTCGGTTCGATCATGAGCGTGCCGGCAACGGGAAACGAAACCGTCGGCGCGTGAAATCCATAGTCCATCAACCGCTTGGCAATATCCTCCACCTCCACGCCGGCTTTCTCTTTGAATTCTTTCATGTTCAGAATGAATTCGTGCGCGACGCGGCCATTCTTGCCCTGATACAACACAGGAAAATGCTTCTCGAGCTTTGCCTTCAGATAGTTGGCGTTGAGGATGGCGTACCGCGTCGCATCGACAACACCCGCGGCACCGAGCATCTTGATGTAGGCATACGAAATCAGCAGAATACTCGAACTCGCATACGGCGAAGCAGAAACGGCGCGAATTGCTTTTTCGCCGCCACTCTTGACCACAGGATGCCCGGGCAGATACGGCGCCAGGTGTTTCGCAACGCAGATAGGACCCATGCCGGGTCCGCCGCCGCCGTGTGGAATCGCAAACGTCTTATGCAGATTGATATGGCAAACGTCTGCTCCGATTTCTGCCGGACTCGTCAACCCAACTTGCGCGTTCAAGTTTGCTCCGTCCATATAGACCTGCCCGCCGAATTGATGCACGATCGCGCAGACCTCCTTGATCCCTTCCTCGTAGACGCCGTGCGTGGAGGGATAGGTGACCATCAAGCACGAGAGTTTCTCTTTGTGAAGCTCCGCTTTGGCACGAAGGTCTTCCACATCGATGTTGCCCATCGCATCGCATCGCACGACAACAACGTTCATTCCAGCCATCACCGCGCTCGCCGGATTCGTCCCGTGCGCAGAAGAGGGAATCAGCGCGACGTTGCGATGCGTGTCGCCCCGGTCGTGGTGATACGCTCGGATCACAAGCAGCCCCGTAAACTCTCCTTGCGCGCCGGAGTTCGGCTGGAGTGAACAGGCCGCGAAGTTTGTGATTTCGCAGAGCGCTTGTTCCAGTTCGCGGAAGATTTCTCGATAGCCTCCAACCTGATCTTGCGGCACGAAGGGATGGATGCTGTTGAATTCCGGCCAGCTCATCGGCATCAGCTCTGCGGCGGCGTTGAGTTTCATCGTGCAGGAGCCGAGGGGAATCATCGAGTGCGTGAGCGAGAGGTCTTTGTTCTCCAGCGACTTGATGTATCGCATCATCTCGGATTCAGAATGGTACGAGTGAAAGACGGGATGCGTCATGAATTTCGATGTGCGGCGAAAGTCTGGAGAGATCTCAGCGCTTGTAGATTCTACAGATTGCCTGAAGGATGCGCCGTCGAACTTCTTGCCTGCAACATTTGCCAATGCCCCGAGGAGGCCGCCGGCGTCATCCAGCGATGTGGTTTCGTCGAAGGAGATGCCGAAGGATTGCTCATCAATCCGGCGAATGTTGTAGCCTGCCTCGAGTGCTGCGCTTACGCAGCGATCCGCATTCACTCCGGAGAGAAATCGGAGCGTATCGAAGTAGACCTCATTCTTCTGCACGTAACCAAGTTTTTTGGCTTCTTGTTCAAACAACGAGGCGGTGGCGTGAACGCGCCGGGCGATTCGTTTGATTCCATCGGGGCCGTGGTAGGCGCCGTACATTCCCGCCATAATCGCCAGGAGAGCCTGCGCTGTGCAGATGTTTGAAGTTGCTTTTTCGCGTCGAATATGCTGTTCTCGCGTTTGGAGCGTCATGCGATAGGCTCGATTGCCGTGCGCGTCGATGGAGACGCCGATGATGCGTCCCGGCATCGATCGGACAAACTCGCTCTTCGTGGCGAAGAATGCCGCGTGCGGTCCCCCGAATCCGAGCGGAACACCAAACCGTTGCGAATTACCGACAACGATATCTGCACCAAATTCGCCGGGAGGCGTAAGCAACACGAGGCTGAGCAAATCTGTCGCGAGTATTGCGAGCGCCCCGACGCCGTGGGTCTGTTCGATGAACGATCGATAGTCCATCACTACTCCGTGTTCATCCGGATACTGAAGAAGCGCCGCAAAGAAAGATTGATCGAGCGTCGTCGAGGCGTGGTTTCCGACGACGACCTGAATGCCCACTGCTTCTGCTCGCGTACGCACCACATCGATCGTCTGCACAAAACACCGCTCGGAAACAAAAAGCTTGTCGGCAGAATGTCCGTTGGAATTCTTGTTGGCAATTCCGTGTGCCATTGTCATCGCTTCGGCTGCGGCCGTAGCCTCGTCCAACAAAGAGGCGTTTGCAACTTCCATCCCTGTCAGGTCGGCGACCATGGTTTGAAAGTTCAACAACGCCTCCAACCTTCCCTGCGCGATTTCTGGCTGGTACGGCGTATATTGTGTATACCACCCCGGGTTCTCAAGGATGTTTCGCTGAATCACAGGCGGCACAACGCAATTCGAGTACCCTTGTCCCAGATACGACGGAAGCATTCTGTTCTTCGCCGCGATCGTTCGAAGCTGCTTGGTGTAACGGTATTCGCTCAGACCCTCGGAAAGATGAAGAGGGCTTTTCCGTCGAATGGTCGCGGGAACTGTCTCGTCGATAAGTTGGTCGAGCGAGCGAACACCGATCGTCGCGAGCATCGCGTTCAAGTCTTCGGGTTGCGGACCTATGTGGCGCGAAGGGAATTCGTTATCATCAAATACTGTGGGTTTCATTGTTCGCTTGATTGAGTTTTCGCTGGTTGGTTTGTATGGATTTGCTCGAGCGCCTTCGCGGCTGCGGCCTGCTCTGCATCCTTCTTGCTGCGCCCCGTTCCCTCACCGATTGAATCACTCCCAATGGCTACTTCGACTGTAAACCGACGGTCGTGTTCAGGACCTTCCTCCCGTGTCACCGAATAGCGCGGGATGCCGAGTGCGTTGCCCTGAGCATATTCGAGGAGTGCGCTCTTGTAATTGTCATCTGCGAGCGCAGCCTGGAAGACTTCTTCATTGGTAAGCAACAATCGCGTAACGAATTTCCGGGCCGGCTCAAACCCGCCGTCTAAGTAAATTGCGGCAAGAACTGCCTCAAACGCATCGGCGAGGACTGAATCGGAACCGCCGCCGATTGATTGGGCGGCGCTGCTACTGAGAAAGAGATAGTCGATCAGGGCGATTTCTTTCGCCCGTTGAGCGAGAATTTTCCTGTTCACCAGCCGCGATCGAAGCTTTGTCAAATCGCCTTCCTCCATCGCGGGATACTTCATCCAGAGCTGCTCGGCGACAATGAAATTCAGAACCGAATCGCCGAGAAACTCGAGTCGTTCGTTGGAGCTCCACGACTTTTCAGCAAATTGCAAATACGATCGATGCAGGAGTGCTTCGAAGAATAAGCGATACGAACGCGGTCGGTAGCCGATGGACTTTTCAAAACGTGAAAATAAAAAACCCGCACCCTTCTGCGTCTTGAGAAGTGCGCGGGATCGCGAATCGAGTGTGCGAACCAACCGAACGCCTAAAGCGCGGTTGAGCAACTGAACAATCGCTTGCAGAGCTAATTCCTTTTCCGCCCGACGGTGGGGCCGGGAAGAGTCTAATTTCGATACTTGATAAACAATAACGACGCGTTATGGCCGCCGAAGCCGAACGTGTTCGTGATCGCAACGTTCACCGTGCGCTCTTGCGACTTGTTTGGGATGTAATCGAGGTCGCACTCAGGGTCGGGCGTTTCCTGATTGATCGTGGGATGAACTTTGTTGTGGTACACCGAGAGAATTGTCGCGACGGATTCCACGGCGCCGGCAGCACCGAGCAGATGGCCGATCATCGACTTCGTGGAATTCACCGCAATCTTCTTCGCCCTCTCGCCAAAAACTATGTTGATGGCCGCTGTTTCATTCTTGTCGCCGACGGGCGTGGAGGTGCCGTGTGTGTTGATGTGGTCCACCTGATCCGGTGTGACCCTGGCATCGCGCATTGCAGCCTTCATGGAGCGCTGTGCTCCTTCGCCCAACGGAGCCGGTTCGGTTATGTGGTGTGCATCCGCGGTAAACCCTATGCCCGCCAACTCCGCATAAATTTTCGCGCCGCGCTTGAGTGCGTGGCCGAGTTCCTCAAGGATGACAACGCCCGAACCCTCACCCATCACGAATCCATCACGTTCCTTGTCGAATGGACGGCTCGCCTTTTCTGGTGCATTGTTCCGCGTGGAGAGTGCCCTCATCGCGTTAAAACCGCCGATACCCATTTCTGTGATGCTCGCTTCACCGCCGCCCGTCACCATCATGTCCGCGTCGCCACGCTGGATGAGCATAAACGAATCGCCGATGGAGTGCGAAGAGGTCGCGCACGCAGACGTTGTTGCGTAGTTGGGACCTTTGAGTCCATAGCGCATCGAAATTCTTCCTGCCGCGATATCGGAAATCATCATCGGGATAAAGAAGGGGCTGATACGATGCGGGCCTTTGGTTTCCCACAAAGAATTTCCAGCGTTTTGAAACGTCGCCATCCCTCCGATGCCGGAACCAAAGATAACGCCCACCCGGTCACGGTCGATGGTTTCCCAGTTCACGCCGGAATCGTTGATCGCCATTTCCGATGCGGCAAGCCCGAACTGCGCAAACCGGTCGCACCGCGCCGCCATCTTGCGGTCCATGAACTTGAGCGGATCAAACTGCTTCACCTCGCACGCAAACTTGGTGTCGAAATCTGAAGCGTCAAAGTGCGTAATGGTCGCAGCACCGCTCTTCCCCGCCAGCAACGAGTCCCAATACTCTTGCATTGTGTTGCCGATGGGCGTAATCGCGCCCATGCCGGTAATCACTACGCGACGTTGTTGTCCGTTAAACGCCATGCGATCCTCAGGTCAAAATCCTAGTTGACGCCTTTGCCTTTGAGATAGCTTACCACATCTCCAACTTTACCAATTTTCTCAGCATCTTCGTCGGGGATTTGGATGTTGAACGCCTTTTCAAATTCCATCACCAGTTCGACGGTGTCCAGGGAATCGGCGCCGAGGTCGTTGGTGAATGAGGCTTCGTTCGTGATCTGTGCTTCATCGACGCCAAGTTTCGCAACGATGATTTCTTTAACGCGCTTCTCCAAATCTGCCATAGTGATGCTCCTTTGATGGTTGAATGATTGTTGCGTTCGTATTCAATTTCTACATGACAATTCCGCCGTCAACGCATAATACTTGTCCGGTAATGTAGCTGGACGCCGGCGAAGAAAAGAATACCGCGGCGCTTGCGATCTCTTCCGGTTTGGCGGTTCGTTTCATCGGGATGATATTCATGAGCGCCTCTTTTTGTTGCGGCGTCAGCTTCTCGGTCATATCGGTATCGACAAACCCGGGCGCAATACAATTGACTTGAATATTGCGAGAGGCAAGTTCTTTTGCAAGGGATTTTGTTAGACCGATCATGCCCGCCTTGGCCGAAGCATAGTTCGCTTGCCCGGCATTGCCGATAACCCCTGAAATCGAGGAGATATTGATGATACGTCCCTCACGTTGACTCATCATCTGGCGGCAGACAGCTTTGGAAAAATTGAACGCGCTCTTAAGATTCGTATTGAGCACCTCATCCCAATCCTGCTCACTCATGCGCATCAGCAGCCCATCTTTTGTGATACCAGCGTTGTTGACGAGGATGTCAATGCGTTGCCATTCCTTCAGTACTGCATCGACAACCTGATTGGTGCCGGCAAAATCTTTTGCGTCGGATTGGAGCGCCAACGATTTGCGTCCTCTGGACTCGATCAGCTTTTTCACTTCCTCAGCCGCAGCGGAAGCGCTCTTGTACGTGAACGCCACGTGTGCACCTTCGTCGGCAAGCGCAATGGAAATCGACTTGCCGATGCCTCTCGAACCGCCGGTGACGATCGCTATTTTATCCTGAAGAACGCCCACGATTAGTTGAGGTCAGCTGCCTTGTCGTATCCTCTGAGTGACACAGTCGCGTTAATGCGTTTCACCAAACCTTGTAATACTTTGCCGGGGCCTACTTCAACAAATGTTGTTGCACCGTCGGAGGCCATTGCATTTACGCTTTCTTCCCAGCGAACGGGACTTGTGAGTTGCCGAACGAGAGCCTCTCGGATATCCTCCGCCTTCTGAGTCGGCTTGGCGGACACATTTGCATAGACCTGAATGCGCGCATCGCGAATTTCTATTTTTTCCAGCGCCGATTTCAATCCTGTCCTCGCGGATTCCATTAGCGCTGAATGAAACGCTCCACTCACTTGTAGCTCTTTGACCATTTTTGCGCCGCGTGCTTTTGCAAGTTCCATCGCCTTTCGAACTCCGCCGATGGAGCCGGAGATAACCACTTGTCCCGGCGAATTGAAATTTGCCGCTTGTACGATGCCGGCTTCATTCGCGGCGCTACAGATTTCGTTGATTGTAATTGGGCCGAGGCCAATCACTGCCGCCATCGTACCGGGACGCTCAACGCCCGCTTGTTGCATGAGTTCTCCTCGGAGGCGAACGAGCCTCAGGCCATCCTCGAACGAGATTGCACCGGCAAACACGAGCGCGGAATATTCTCCCAGCGAGTGCCCCGCCGCCATCGAGGCGTTTGTGCCATCAATGAATTTTGTAAGAACAATACTGTGCAAGAAAATTGCCGGCTGCGTATTCTTTGTCTGCTTCAAGTCCTCTTCGGGTCCTTCGAAGAGAATCTTGCTCAAAGAGAGTCCGAGTATCTTATCGGCCTGCTCGAAGATCGTTCGAGCTTCAGGACGGCTCTCAAACAAATCCTTCCCCATCCCAACGTACTGCGATCCTTGTCCCGGAAAGATATATGCTATCGTATTCACAGAGACGCTGGCATTCTGCGGTTGCCGTGAATGACGAGAGCAACGAAAACTGCAACACGATCAAACTTGTAGACGATTCGGTAATTCTGAAAAATCAATTCTCGAATTGCTGGAACGTTGTCTTCGGGTACCACTCTTCCCATTTCAGGAAGAGAATGAAGCCTTTCCACCAGTGACAGAATTCTCGCAGCGAATCTACTTGCATAAAATTCAGAATCGCGTGCGATGTAGCGGACAATATCTTCCGGACTTTGTGCACCGTCTTTTGTCCAAAAGACATCTACTTGATCCATTTGGACATTTTTTCTTTCACCTCGCCGTGAGAAAGAACTTCGCCCGTATCAATTTGCTGAAGACTCTTATCCACTTTCTGTTTGAAATAGATCTCCCCCATAATTTCGTCATACCCTGCCTCATCGGGAAGCGTTTGAATCAATTTGATCACTTGCTTCTTCACCGTTTCCATTGGTTGTTCCTCCATCAATGATGACAGATTAATTCTTCATCGGCTCCATCGACCACTTGACATAGCACGCTCCCCACGTGTAGCCGGCACCGAAGGAGGCTAGAATCAAGTTATCGCCACGCTTGATCTTCCCGTGTTGCCACCACTCAGAAAGGCAGAGGGGCAACGTGGCCGCTGTGGTATTGCCGTAACGGTCGATATTGATCATTACTTTGTCGCGCGAGATGCCCATCCGTTCAGCGGTGGCATCAATAATGCGCAAGTTGGCTTGATGCGGCACGAGCCACGCAACGTCGTCGCTCTTCAGATTATTCCTGTTCATCACTTCGACGGAGACTTCCGCCATCCCGACGACGGCGTTCTTGAAGACCGCCTTCCCTTCCTGAACAAGATAGTGCATTTTTTTGTCCACCGTCTCGTGCGTCGGAGGGTTTAAGCTGCCACTGCCTTTCATGTACAGGTATGCGCCGCCCGCTCCGTCGCTATACAATCGCTCGTCTATAAGACCCAAGGTGGCGTCGGCGCTTGGCTCAAGCAACACTGCGCCAGCTCCGTCGCCAAACAAGATGCAGGAGTTGCGGTCGGTGTAGTCCAGAATCGACGACATCTTATCCGCACCCACGATAAGGACTTTCTTGTGAACTCCGGTTTCGATGAATTTTGCGCCGGCGGAGAGGGCGTAGAGAAATCCCGAACACGCAGCGAGAATATCGAAGGCCCAGGCATTCTTGGCGCCGATTTTTTCCTGCACGATGCACGCAGTGGCGGGGAAAAACATATCCGGTGTTACGGTGGCGACGATAATTAGGTCGATTTCGTGCGCTTCAATGCCACGGCGGATGAGAACTTGCTCAATGGCCTTCACGCACATATCGGAAGTCGCACCGTTCTTCATAATGCGGCGCTCGCGAATACCCGTGCGGGACTGGATCCACTCGTCGTTCGTATCGACCATCTTCTCCAAATCGTGGTTGGTCATGACGTGTTCCGGCACGTAGTGTCCGACCGCGGTTATTGTCGCTCGCTGAAGTTCCATTGATTTCAATTAACTGGCTGCGACGCTCCAACTGATTCCGCGAGCGCCGCTTCGATGTGTTTGTTGAGCTGTGCGCGTGCAACTTCCGCTGCCCGCAAAATCATGTTCTTAATACCCACCGCCGTTGAACTGCCGTGGCCGATGATTGCGACTCCATTTACTCCAAGAACCGGCACTCCACCAGCCACGTTCGGGTCGAGGTCGCCAAGTGCTTTCCTCAGCGAACTCTTCGCGAGTCCGACAGCGAGCTTGTTCAGAATACTCCTGTTTGCGACATCGGTCAATCTACTTCTCAAGAACCCCGGAACGCTTTCACCAAACTTCAGCACGATGTTGCCGACAAACCCATCGCAAACGACAACATCCGCCTTCGCCTTCAAGATGTCGCGCCCCTCTACGTTGCCGATGAAGTTTAATTTGCTCTGCGACAATTTCTCAAACGCTTCTAGCACAACCTCGGTTCCCTTCGATTTTTCTTCTCCCACGTTCAGTAACGCGACGGTGGGATTTTTTTTCTTCTGAATCTTTTCAAAGTAAATACTTCCCATCACTCCGAATTCATACAGATGTTGTGCTCGGCAATCGACATTCGTTCCAGCGTCAACAAGTAAACAAACTCCATGCTCGGCGGGGATGAATGTTCCAATCGTCGGCCTGCTGACATTCGCGACGCGACCGAGTATCAGCGTGGAGGCGGAGAGCATCGCACCGGTGTTTCCCGCACTCACGAAGGCATCGACCTTGCCTTCCTGATGCAAGCGCATCCCAACCGCTAGGGACGAATCCCTTTTTTGCCTCACCGCCGCCGTCGGTGAATCCTCCATCGTGATCACCTGCGTAGCGTGTTCGATGGAGTATGTTCCGGAGGTTTTTCCGACAATCAGCGGTTCGATTCTGTGCGCGTCGCCGACGAGCACGACTTCTTCCGACGTGCGGAGTTCGCGTAACGCTAGAATTGCACCTGCAACTTCATTCTGCGGAGCGAAATCTCCGCCCATCGCGTCGAGCGCAATACGAAGTGTTGAGGAGGAACTCACGAGGCTGCTCTGACCTCAGATTTCAATCTGGACTTGTAACTCTTTAGGCTTCTTTGGGCGTGATAATCAGGCGGCCGTTGTAGAATCCACAATGCGGGCAGGCACGATGCTGGAGCTTTTGTTCGTGGCAGTTCGGACATTCCTGCAACGCCGATGGGGTTGCCTTGTAGTGTGTGCGCCGCTTGCGGCCTCGCGTTTTGGAATGGCGTCGTTTTGGATTTGGCATAACTTCTCTCTTCTTCCTCTATTAATTTCGGCTACCGCTGAGTTTCTTCAACGCATCCCATCTCGGGTCAATCTCTTCTATAGCGCAACTGCATTGATCGTTGTTCTTATTCCTACCGCAAATTGGGCAGAGGCCAGCACAATCTCCGCGGCAAAGTTGTTTCTGAGGAAGTGAGAGTTCCAAATACTGGCGCACATCTTCATCCAAATCGATGTAATTCGTGTCGTGCGAAAGAACCTGCATCTCTTCTTCCGACTGAATTTCTTCGGTAGACCGAGTTTCCATCACGTAGAGAATCGTGTAGCCAGTCCCAATTCTTTCCTCGAAATGCTCCAAGCAGCGGTCGCACATCAAGCGTGCCGAAGCATTCACGGTGGCCCTCAGCATGATTTGTCCGGGGGACTTGTCAAGTGTCGCGGCAAGTCGAACGGCACCGTAGTAAAGAGCATTCAGCGTAAGTTTGGCGGCTTCGGCATCAAAGGAATACTCGTGTATACCCTGCGGCAGGTTTGAGATATTGATTCGAAATTCCGGCACGGTTCACCTTTGAACGCTCACAATTCCGCCAAAAAGAACGAAATTCGAACAAATGCGGCATAAAGATACGCAAGGAAGGACGGAGAATCAAGAAGAAAGCTCGATTTGCGGCTCGGGGGAAAAAACTCTCAGATTTTGGTCTCCTTGCTGCGGAGATTCGGTTTGAATCCCCTCCTGGATCCGATGCCCTAACTCTGATTAAGCAAGAGCTTGAGAGAAAAATTGTGCCATCAAATTTAACAACGAGATTCCGAGATCGAATGAGTGTAGCAGGATTCGTCTTGCAAAAAGCAAAACTCTCTCATCGCTAGCGTCGAAGTTGACCCAAAAAAGATATTGGATCTGAGTTGCCAACACATGCACGCCGTTGCACCCCCAAGCAATACTCTTGGTAGATGCAGAGGTTATACACCGCAGAAGTTGGTGTTGCGCCTACGAAAGTTCTTTGATCTTGCGCTCAACAATTTTTTTCTGATCCTGTCTGAGCTTCCTCGGGGCGAGTTGTTTGTAAATCTCAAGGGCTTTGCCTCTACCGCCAATCTGCTCGAACGCCTCAGCAAGGAGCAAGAGAGTCGAGTTTGCATAAGGATCAATCGTCAGTGAAGCCTGGAACTGTCGAATTGCATTCTCTGTATCACCCAACCTCAGCATGTTCTCACCAAGACGGGTATGCGAGTCAGCGGTATCGGGACGCAACTCAGCGTACGTTTGTATTCTTGGTAGAGCTTCCTTCCAACTTTTCCTTCTCTGCAAAAATGCACCAAACGCATTCCAGCTCCGCCAATCGTGCTCATGTGTTCGAAGGAGATCTTTGAGCATACCTTCTGCGGCGTCGAATTTTTCTCTCTTCTCCAGCAGCCACGCTTTGAAAATCTTCCCCCGGACTGAGTCCAGGCTTGTCACGATCTCCAACTCTCTCCACGCTTTCTGCTCATCGCCACCGTAGATAGAAGGAATCTCCTGATAATACCGTCCGAGCATCTGATGGGCTTCGATGTAGTTCGTATCGAGGTTGATTGCCCGAACCATAGCATCCTTCACCTTCGGAATGAGGAACAACTGCCGAACAAACCCAGCACCCTGCGTTTGTTTCGAAATTCCCAGACCCAGCAAATAATAGAACTCTGCATTCGTCGGATCCAGCGCAGTCGACTTCTCCAACATCTCTACCGCCCTGTCGGCGTCGAGGAATTGTTCCATCAACAACAATTTGCCGAGGTAGTAATGGGCAATCGCATTTCGCGGTTCTTGTCGTGCTAGATTTTCAAATGCTTCTTTTGCCTTATCGAATTGCCGCTCTTCGAAGAGCCTGATTGCATTAGCAGATTGAGGCTTGGCGAAATTCAATAGAAGGGAGACTCCAAGGCAGACGACTATGGATTTCATTGTTGATGCGGACCTCCCATCTTCAACATGGTCATTGCGGGCAGAAGATTCACAAACGTGTGAGCGAAAACTGTTGCCCAGAGATTTCGTTTCGTCCCAACGTAGATGCCACCAAAAATAATTCCTCCAATCATCCCTTGCCCCATCGCCGACCGGAACGCCCAGGCGAGATCGCCGTGCGATGGCCAATTCGGATGCAGGTAGGCATAGGGAAGATGGTAGAGACCGAATACGAGCGAACTCATCAGCACCGTGAGGATGTTCGACTTGACAAGCCGGCCTATCGCATTCTGGAGCACCCCGCGGAATAGGAACTCTTCTGTGAAGCCTGCGGTGAAGAGCATGAGCACGAATGTCATTGGAAGAACGATAAACACCTTCGATGATCCAAGAATGGCAAAGATGGAATCCGATCGCTCTGAATAGTAAAGCTGGAACACGCTCATCGGAATTCCAACCGCTGCTCCAACGAGAAATCCTTTTCGGAGACCGTCCAACGAGAGACCCAGTGTGCGAATCAGTGCTATTGCGGTGGTCTTGAGCGTCGACTGTCGCTGAACGAGCAAAAGTATCGCAAGCGGAATCAAGACCATGGTCGGCCAATGCTCTGCTTCATTCTCAAGGCGGAAGAATAGCGATCCGATGTAAATCAACGTGTAGGCGATGAAGATGAATTGTAAATTGTTGCCTTCGTAAGCCACACGGTCGATTGTTTCCGAACTCTCATTTTCCATATAGCCCCTCTTTCCAAGCGAGTGCGAAAATTCTGATACCACGGTGTGAATTCAGGTTCTTTACGGAAAGGTTTGGGTGATGTTACGCGTACGAGAGCTACTCTTTCTTAAGAGAAAGTTCCTTTTCAAGCCAGTCAAGTCGATCTGTCATTATCTCCTTCAGAACCATCTTATGACCGGTGTCGTACTGCTTGCGCAGCTTTGGCTGATTTGCCGCTGCAAACAGAATAGATGCATCAGCTCCGGAAACAAAGAAATCACTCTTCCCAAACTGAAACAGCGTGCTCGCGCTCTTCACCTGTCGAAGATAGTCGGTAAACTCGAGCGGAGCATTCTGACGGATGTACTCGGCTTTTGATTTGGGTTGATTGGCGAAGAAGGCCCAATCGCTCAGACTCTGCGTCACTGCAATAAAGACGTACGTCTTTGCTCGTTTGTCAACCCCTGCGGCAAGCATTCCATACATTCCGCCGTAGTCGTGCCCCACAAAACCGATACGCGCTGTGTCCACGCCCTTCTGTGCAAAAAGCAAATCCATCGCTCGACGAAGATGAACAACTTGAATAATAGAGTTGTCAAAGTCTTCTTCAAGCTTCCGGTTTTCAAACCATTGAGGTGTCGCCCACATGGCATCCACGAGAAGCGATACCACGCCTTTCCCTGCAAGCGCCACAGCTTCATCGAGAAATTGCGCGCGGTTTGACTTCTCTTCCCCGAGCCAATGAGCCCAGAGCACGCCGGCGAATGGACCGCTTCCCTGAGGAACCACGAGATAGGCTTTGACATCCGCCGATCCGGGAGCGCCTTTGAACGTTATATCGCGTACTGTAATATCGCCTCGCTTCTGGGAAGAAACTTCTTTCATCGCGAGACTAGCATTTCGGTCATACTGAAACAGAGCAGCCTTCGCCGAAAAATCATCAACAGCCTGCGCGTCTGCAACCTCGAGAAAAACTGAAATCACCATCAACAACACGGTTGCTCTGTGCGCCACAATCGCAGAATGCGAGAGCGCAATCACCGCAAAAGACATATTTTTCAAGACAAGACCTCCTTTAAGTTATGAGAGTTTGAAAAAAGAGTTCCGTTGAAAGAGCATCACCACACAACCTGCAAACTATCTCATCCGTGCACCTGCGTGAGTCGTTGAGCGCGTGAAATTAATTCAAGAACCAGTCGAATGCTTCTGCAATCACCTTGCTTGACATTGTATGTCCACCTTCAAATTGTCGAAATCGGACCTCGTATCCCCACTTTGTCAGCGTTGAAATGATGATCTCGCTTGTCTGTTCGAATGGCAAGATTCTATCTTTCGTCCCGTGAGAAATGAAGATCCTCGAATTCCCTAATCGCTTCGATATCGACAGAAACCCGGGTGAAAATGCCATCAGGTGTCTAAAGAGCCTATCGTTCACGAGTCCGAGCGAGAGAGCATAGCTAGCACCATCTGAAAATCCCGAGAGGGCCGTCCTTTTAGGGTCGACAAGGCAATGATCGAATGTGAAAGTCATCGCTTTATCGATGAATTGAAAATCAGCACCGGAGGAGTCGTGAACAAAGTCCCACGTACTGCCGCGTGACTCAGGAATGAGTAAGACAATTCCCTTTTCTTCTGCAAATGGAATGATCCGCTCCATTTCTCGTGCATCTTGACCAGCGCCGTGGAGGGCAACGATCAATGGCGCCGGTTTCCCCTCCTTCAAAGCGACTGGGATAAAGAGGAGACCATCGCGCCCTTCACTGAGCCCGAGCTTATGAACGCCCGGTTGCAGTTTGGTTTGCGGCGGGTGGGGTGAACTTGTGAGGCTGGCGACTTCCGAAATGCGCGCACAGCCTCCGAGGAGAATCAAGAGACTCCAAACGATGAGTCGTTCACGAATAGCAGCTCCATCGCAGACCAATTTGATTCTTTTTGATTTCAATTCTGTCTAATGTTCTGTTGAATCGTCAAAGTCTTTTAACTTTGTCAAAATTCATTCAACGTCAGTTTTCGTTTACAGTATCTGAATCTTAATCGTACCACGTACAAGAAACTGACGATCGCAGCTTTTGTGGTTGTTTCTTGCGTCCGGAGCCGACTTGGTTAGGCCACTCGCTTGATTCTTTTCACGAGGCGGATATCCGTCCCACCCATTTCGGCACTTGTGAAAATACAGGTTGAAGAATCTGTAAGATTTGGATGGAACGATTGCCAATCTTGCGTAGGAATTGTGAGTTACGGACGTCGTTGCTCACCTCGATGAAATGTGTTGCCGCCCTCTCTCGAGGCTGACTGAGATAGCGAGTATCAACCACTGGGCTGGCGAAGGTCTACGATCTGGATGAGTCGCCAATAATAGCCCAAGCTAATTACTCCACGGCAGTCTCTCAACCTATTTTCGACGAACCTTGCGTGGGGCTGCCGAGTTGCATTAAATCCACGACCGGCAGCGAAGACGTCGATCAAATTGGAGCTGTTTTGTTCCTGGCTGAAATGATTTGGAGTCTATTTACATTCTTGCTCTTGTTTTCCATAAAGGCGAGCAGAGAATCAAGGCATTCGGCGGGGATTCGAGTTAGAGGAGGAGCTGAGAATCGCTGGTCGTAAAATGCTTGAATGGGAATTGATCCGAACTAGCCAACTGGGGTAGCACAAAGGCTCAGGTCAAAAACTCTCTATCCTTCGTCCACAAGAAACGAATGAAACCCAGCCAAGTGCGTTTTCAACCTCACATAAATTGGGATGTTGAGGGTACCATCCAGCACAAGAAATGATCGTCAATCCCCGGGCTTATCGATTCAGAGGGTGTTACTTTTGTGGAATTGGACTAGGCGGAAGGATCTCTCGAGCGTTTTTTTAGGTAATGAGTTTGTTCCAAGCTAACGTGAGAATTTGGATGAGCCGAACGTCGGTACGCTTTGCGTGCGTGTACTCATCCAGACGAACAGCCCGAAATTGTAGAAAGTCGAGGGGCTTGGTAATCGTGCAGCCTACCCTCCTTGATGAATGGCAGCTAGAGCTTCTGCTCTACCATCTCCAAACCACTGGGTGCGGGCTGAGCTACCTCTTCGGGGGGCAACAAATTAACGCGGACGTGGTCGACTGTTTCGTGCAATGCGTCTCGAAACTTATCAAAGTCCTCTTTGTACAGGAAGATTTTATGCTTCTCGTATTCTTCTTCGCCGACACGCTTGCTCTCAGTGATGGTGATGTAGAAATCTTTTTCTGACTTCGTGGACTTCACGTCGAAGAAGTAGGTCCGTTTGCCCGCACGAACGCGCTTTGTAAAGATCTCATCCTTGTATGTATTCTCCAAGAGATACCTCCCTCTGGTGGTTGGTCAGTAGCAACTGCTTTGGGTTGATTGGTTTGGAAATGAGTAAACGCTCAGCACGCGTGTGCCTCCCGATAACGCAACTCCGTTGTTCAGCGACTCACCTACATTGCGTCTGGATTTCGACGGTCAGAGAAACAACCTGCTCTTCATGGCTTCGACCACTCGAAGCGGAACGGTGAACGCCCCGAATGCGTAATCATCATTCTTCTTGCCGCCGTGGTAATCGGAACCTCCACATTCTAACAAGAAATATTGATTGACCACCGAGCGGAAGTACTCTTGACGTGCAGGATTGTGCGAAGGATGAACCACCTCGATCCCATCGATTCCAGAATTGATCAATTGATCAATTTCCGGCTCCGTGGTATGTTTTCCCGGGTGAGCAATAAATGAAAGGCCTCCCGCCTGTGAAATCAACTTTGCCGCGTCCGTTGGAGTAACCTGATACTTTTTTTCGTAGGCAGGCATCCCGTTGCCGATATACTTTTCAAAGACCTCTTGATAGCTCGCGACAAGCCCTTCATCCACCATTGCGTTTGCCACGTGTGGCCGCCCGATGGACCCAACCCCAGCCTTTTCAAGCACCGAGTCCATCTTCAATGGAATGCCAAGGCTGTTGAGTTTATCAACCATCCGCTCTGCACGCTTGCGGCGTTCGAGGCGAAAGAACTTCAGGTAGTCCAGAAGCCGCTCGTTCGTAGGGTCGAACAGATACGCGAGAATATGCACATCCTTTTCTCCGAGCGACACACTGAGTTCTAAGCCAGCCAGAATCTCAACATCATAATGCTTGCCCCACTCCGCTGCTTCCACCAGGGCTCCGACATTGTCGTGGTCGGCGATGGCAATGACCTGAATGCCTTTCTCACTCGCTTTTTGAACGAGTTGTTGCGGAGTGTTTGCGCCGTCGGAATATGTTGTGTGAGTGTGTAAATCTACTCGGGCGGATGAAGTCAACTCATCCTTCCGAAGAAGCTCCTCCATAATGAGATTGTCTTTCGTTGTTCATAAGAACTCGTCCCCTCGTGATATGCGTATCGCGGAGCGATGCGCGGAAGGAGAATTACAAATGTTCCTTGCGGAACGCTTCGTAATCCATAATGGTGAGCTTATTGCCTTTGAGCTGAATTTGCCCGTCGCGGATGAACTGGTGCAACATGCGGGAGACTGTCTCTCGTGAGGTGCCCGCCATGTTCGCAATATCTTGTTGGAGCGGTAGGTCTGCAATTTCAACTTTGCCTTGGCGGAATACGCCAACGTCGTCGGAAAGCATCAACAATACATTCGCCACCCGACCTGCGGCATCTTTTAAGGAGAGGCCTTTTATCTGCATGTCAGCCTTCCGCAATCGCATTGCCAATTCTGCAAGAAGCGAGATAGAGACCTGTGGAAATTCGTGCAGCAATTCCAAAAAGTCGCGCCTGTGAATCATGAGCAAATCGGATTTCATCGTCGCTACGACACTTGCCGACCGAGCCAGTCCATCCAACAACGACATTTCGCCAAAAAATTCGCCGGGTCCGAACATCGAGAGAATAACTTCGCGCCCATCTTCATCCATGCGCACAACCTTCACTTTGCCCGAAAGAATGACAAAGAGCGCTGCTCCGCTTTCCTGCTCAAGCACAACGATGTTGCCTCGTTTGTATTTTTGCCTGGTGCCGAGCTTGGCGACTTTGTCAAGTTCCTTCGCTTCTAAGTCGGCGAATATGGGAACGTTACGGAGAAAAGTGAGTTCGTCAACGGCCATTGGAGAGATTCTTTGAGGTGGTGAGTGGAGTGGTTTGCTCTTTCTAAACTCGGAACTATTAACGGGAACTAATATATTGGCAGAAGGACAGAAATGCAAGGTTTTTGTCTTCATAGGCAAAGGGCAGCGCGACAACTTGATATTCAGCCGAACTCTTGCCTTTATCAAAAGAACGAATATTCTCTGGCCGATCGTACCAGTCTGGAGATTCTAGAGACAGTTCAGTCTTCTGAAAACGCCGCTTCGCCCCCAGTTGACGCTTCTTTCGATCCATGCTACAGAACTAACTGAGATCGCTGTGGTTTGTGTGGCTAAACGAATACGGAGATAGAAGAATCCGAAACTTGCGGCTGTCCCAGCAAGCACAATAGTCGATTCGTCGAAAGAATGGTCAAGGAGATATTTCACAAGGTTTCTCCCCTGAAACGCATCGCCCAGGGGTTGGATGCAAAGATCAGCCTGACTGGAACAAAAGTATGGACGAGTGGGGAGGGCCTTCTCTTTTCGGGAACCGCGGCCGCATTCCCCCAAACGTTGTCAACCTAGAAAAAAAGGCATCCCGAAATCGAGACGCCTCTCTTACGCAACCGTTCGAAACTTCAAAACAACCACAAGCTTATTAGTATCGGTAGTACTCCGGCTTGTATGGTCCTTCTATGGGAACGCCGATATACTGCGCCTGGTCTTCGCTTAACACTTCAAGCTCGACACCCAATTTCTTCAGATGAAGACGTGCGACCTTTTCGTCGAGCGATTTGGGGAGGGTGTAAACCTTCTTTTCGTAACGATCGGCGTGATTCCAAAGTTCGATCTGCGCGAGTGTTTGGTTCGTGAACGACGAAGACATCACGAACGATGGATGCCCCATCGCAACACCGAGGTTCACCAGGCGTCCTTCCGCCAGCACGATGATATCGTTTCCGTCGATCGTATATTTATCGACTTGTGGTTTGATGACATCTTTAGTATGCCCGTAATTTTTGTTCAACCACGCCATGTCGATCTCGATATCGAAATGACCGATGTTACAGACAATCGCGTTGTGCTTCATTGCTTTGAAGTGTCGCGCCGTGACGATGTTCTGGTTGCCGGTCGCCGTAACGATGATGTCGGCTTCTTTCACAGCGTCGTCCATCCGTTTTACTTCATACCCCTCCATCGCCGCTTGGAGCGCGCAGATCGGGTCGATTTCCGTAACGATGACGCGGACTTTTGCCTCGCGCAACGATTCGGCCGAACCTTTACCCACATCGCCGAAACCGGCAACGACAGCTACTTTTCCGGCCAGCATCAGGTCCGTTCCACGGCGGATGGCATCCACAAGCGATTCGCGGCAGCCGTACTTGTTGTCGAATTTCGATTTCGTCACCGAATCGTTTACGTTGAAGGCGGGAACAAGCAGCGTTTCGTTCTTCATCCTGTCGTAGAGGCGATGCACACCGGTCGTGGTTTCTTCCGACAATCCCTTGATACCCGCTGCAAGTTCTGGATACTTGTCGAATACCATGTTCGTCAGGTCGCCGCCGTCGTCGAGAATCATGTTCAACGGCTTGCCCTCTTTGAACGCAAAGAGCGTTTGTTCGATGCACCAGTCAAAGTCTTCCGCTGTCATTTCTTTCCACGCATAGACGGGAATGCCAGCCTTGGCAATCGCGGCGGCGGCGTGGTCTTGCGTGGAGAAAATATTGCACGACGACCAAGAGACTTCCGCCCCAAGATCGATCAGAGTCTCGATCAGCACTGCGGTTTGAATCGTCATGTGCAGACAACCGGCAATGCGGGCCCCTTTGAGCGGAACCTTGCCTTTGTATTCTTCCCGCAGCAACATCAAGCCCGGCATTTCTGCCTCCGCAAGCCTGATCTCTTTCCTACCCCATTCGGCAAGCGAGAGGTTCTTCACTTTGTACGGCAACGTGGTTTTGGAATTCGGTTTCCTTGTTGTTAGAACTTCAGCTTCCATAATGGCACCCGTTATTTTTTACAACCGTTGGTAGTAATTTTTGATTGATTGATGATGTTATCGTGCTGCCTTCTTGAAAATCGGCACCAAATCTAAAAATTCCCACGTAAAGTCCTTTTCTGTTCTTCCAAAATGGCCATAGGCAGCTGTTTGCCGATAAATTGGGCGGCGCAGTTTCAGACGATCAATGATGCCTCGCGGGCTCATGTCAATATTCTTCACGATTATTTTGGCGATCTGATTGTCGGGAATCGAACCCGTGCCGAATGTTTGCACCATGATCGAAACCGGTTCCGCCACACCGATGGCGTACGCTATCTGGATCAAACACTCGCTCGCCAGCCCTGCTGCAACGATATTCTTTGCAAGATGGCGCGTGGCGTATGCGGCACTCCGGTCGACTTTTGTTGGATCTTTGCCGGAAAACGCTCCGCCCCCGTGCGGCGCACGTCCACCGTAGGTATCGACAATAATTTTCCTTCCCGTCAGTCCGCTATCGCCGTGCGGTCCGCCGATTTCAAACTTCCCCGTCGGATTCACAAAATACTTGGTCTTCGTGTCCAACATTTCCGCGGGCACGACACTCTTCACCACTCGTTCAATCACATCGTCACGAATTTTCTTTTGTGAGACGTCGGGGCCGTGCTGTGTTGAGACCACGACCGCAGAAACGCGAATGGGTTTGCTTCCTTCGTACTCGACTGTCACCTGCGATTTTGCATCGGGGCGCAGGTAAGGCATCAGCTTCGGTTGTTTCTTTCGAATGTCGGCAAGTTTCTTGACAAGCTTGTGTGCGTAGACGATCGGCATCGGCATCAATTCGGGAGTCTCCGTGCAGGCGTAGCCGAACATCATTCCCTGGTCGCCCGCCCCTCCGGTATCAACACCTTGTGCAATGTCGCGCGATTGCGAGTGAATGGCCGACAGGACCGAACACGAGTCTGCATCGAACCCGATGCCCGCCTGGATGTAGCCGATATCTTTGATCACGTTCCGCACAATGGATTGCACGTCGATGTAATCGGCTTTCGTTGTTATCTCACCGCCAACAAAGGCAAGCCCCGTTGTTACAAAACTTTCGCACGCTACGCGGGAGAGAGGATCTTGGGCGAGCAGCGTATCGAGCACTGCATCAGAGATTTGGTCGCAGACTTTATCCGGATGACCTTCCGAAACGGATTCGCTCGTAAAGAGATGTCTCATGGAACAAACTTCTTTCGTGAATGGTGGAACGGGTTAGTTGAATTCAAGTTCGGAAGAATCGCCGATGTTGATGCGTTTGTAGGTTCCTCGCACAACGGCATTGCTTCCTACAATCGAATCGTGCAGAAGCGCATCGGTTACCGACGCTCCTTCGCTGATGATAGAATTTTTGATGACGGAATTTTCAACGGTTGCTCCTGCCGCGATGGTTGCATTCGGTCCGATGACGGCATTGCGCACCGTGGCCTTCGGCGAAATGAAGACCGGTGGTTCGATTACAACATCGCGCGCTACGATTGGCGGGGGCATTTTGGAAAGCAGATGCTGGTTTGTGGAGAGAAGCGTTTCAGGTTTTCCGCAATCGTACCAGCCGTCGATGCTGTACGTCTTCATTTTCTCGCCGCGCTCGATCATCATCTGGAGGGCGTCGGTCAATTGAAATTCCCCTTTTGTCTTGGCGTTGCTCTTGATCATTTCTCCGAGGCACTCGACTAGCGATTGCGGTCGCCGGATGTAATAGAGTCCAACGATCGCGAGATGACTTTCAGGATTCTCTGGCTTTTCGACTAGTTGCGAAATGTGACCGTTTACGGTTACGGCAACGCCAAAGCGTCGCGGGTCGTCGACGTGCTTTACGCCGATCACCGATTCATCGCCTTCCATTAACGCTTTCAGATTCACGTCGAATATTGTGTCGCCAAGAATAATCAGAACTGGATTGCGCGAGATCGTGTGGCGTGAAAGGTAAATAGCGTGGCCAAGGCCGAGCCGCTCTTCCTGTTCCACAAAATCAACTTTGATGGAATAGTTGCTCTGCACAAACTCTTTAACCATCTCGCCGAGGTAACCGATGATAATTGTTGCTTCGGTAAACCCGTTCTCGATGACTTTATCGAGGATGTGGCCGATGATGGGCTTCCCGGCAACATTGAGCAGGACTTTGGGAAGACTGTATGTGTGCGGCCGGAGCCGGCTTCCCACTCCTGCAACTGGAATAATCGCTCTCATTGTCGTTTTTCCTGATGAAAAGATAGCAAAGTATTGTTTGCTGAACAACTGAACGCACAGTCAGAATATTTTGGCGCTAATGCGCGATGATGAACCACGCTTCAAAAAAATTGTAGCAGACCGATTTCTTGAATCTCCTTGCTCATTTCTGTATCATTCATTTACGAAGGCACCGAAATGAAGTCCAAACAAACACCATCGCGCAAGCAACAACACGTTCAACTCACGCTCAAACGAGACGTCGGCTTTCGTTCGAAGAGCTCCGGGTTCGAGCGTTGGGAGCTTGTCCATAATGCGTTGCCGGAAATCGATCTCACCGAGGTCGATGCGTCGATATTCTTTTTGCAGAAACGGCTGCGACTTCCGCTGATCGTTTCGAGCATGACCGGTGGATATAAGGATGCCGAACGCCTCAACGGGGCGCTTGCCGAAGTCTGCGAAGCCAAAGGTATTGCTATGGGCGTCGGCAGCCAACGCCAAGCCATCGAAAGCACAACGTATCACAGGTCGTTCAGCGTTGTGCGGAAGTTTGCTACGTCGGTTCCGGTGTTCGGTAACATAGGCGCAGCGGAGGTAGCAAAACTCACAGACACCTCCCCTATCCAAAAACTCGTCGAGCTAATACGCGCCGATGGATTTGCAGTTCATCTGAATCCTTTGCAGGAATTACTTCAACCAGAAGGAACTCCGCAGTTCAATGGAGTACTGAAGGGGATCGAAATGCTGGTGAAGAATCTCGCCATTCCGGTCATCGTCAAAGAGATCGGTGCGGGAATTTCTGCGGATGTGGCCCGCCGATTGATCGGCTGCGGTGTTTCGATCATCGACGTGGCCGGGTCGGGTGGCACAAGCTGGGCAGGTGTCGAAATCCTTCGACGAAAGAAAGGGACTCATCCCGATTTTTCTCAAGCGTTCTGGGATTGGGGAATTCCAACCGTGGATGCACTAAGGCAAGTTGTTCCGTTGAAGCAGAAGCACACAAACTTGCAGGTCATTGCGTCTGGAGGGATTCGCAACGGTCTCGATGCCGCGAAGGCAATTGCTTTTGGGGCAGATTTTGTCGCTGCGGCTCGCGGCTTTTTGCAAATCCTCGAGTCAAGGGGGAAGAAAGGCCTGATGGCAGAAATCGATGGCTGGGAAATGCAACTTCGAGGAGCAATGTTTCTCACGGGATCTCGAACAATCCAAGAACTTCAGACAAAGATTCTCGTACGAAACGAATGAACCCTGAACTGAGATACGCAGCATTTAAGCGCCGCTTTGAGCGGTATCTCAAAGAGGTTGCCCCGGAAACAAAACCTGCCTCGCTCTTTTCACCGACGAAGTATGTTCTTAGCGGTGGTGGAAAGCGAATTCGCCCCCTGCTCGTGGTGCTCTCGTGCGAAGCTGTGGGCGGAAAGTCTGCAGACGCTTTGTCCGCTGCAGCCGCCGTGGAAATTCTTCACAATTTCACGCTGGTTCACGACGACATTATGGATAATGCAGACACCCGTCGTGGGCGCAGCACGGTGCACAAAAAATGGAACACCAATGTCGCCATCCTTGCTGGGGATGCAATGCTGGGATTGTCCTACCGAGCACTCCTCCGATCGCCCAACGGAACGGCAAGCCTTGCAGCAACCATCCTCACGAAGGCGTATCTCGATGTGTGCAAGGGTCAAGCGTTGGATAAAGAGTTCGAATCGAGACACAGGGTGACTGTAGCGGAATACCTCTCAATGATCAGCTTGAAGACTGGAAGACTTATTGCTGCCGCAACAGAGATTGGTGCTGCAATCGGTGGTGCAACTCCGAAGGCATTGCGGGCTTTGAGAACGTTCGGCGAGCGCATCGGGCGAGCGTTTCAGATTCAGGATGACCTGCTCGACGTTGTAGCGGACGAGGAGGTGTTCGGAAAAGCTGTGGGGGGTGACATTGTTGAAGGAAAAAAAACATTCCTCTTGCTTCACGCATTGGAACACGCACGTCAGGAGGATCGGGCAATTCTTGCTCGCGTTGTGCGGCGAGAGAATCTTGGCAGGAGTATCATTCCCAAAGTGCGAGCGGTTTACGAACGAACCGGCGCGATCCGGAGCGCACAGGTATTTGTCGCCCGCGATACGCAAGCAGCCCGACATCAATTGCAGAAGCTCTTGCCAAGCGATTCGCAACTCATGTTGTTGTGGTTGACCAACATGCTTGAAAAAAGGCTCTTCTAATGTTTCGGCCCAGGCATGATTGAAAAGGAAGTCACGATCGTCAACAGGCTTGGCATGCATGTGCGCCCTGCAGCATCGCTTGTCAAGCTTGCTGCAAAATTCAGGTCGGAATTTTTGATCGAAAAAGAGGGGATGGAAATCAACGCAAAAAGCATCATCGGAGTAATGACATTGAGCGCAGAGCAAGGCGCAAAGTTGCTGTTCAGATTTGATGGCGAGGATGAAAAAGAAATGGCGGCGGCAATCATCGGCTTGATCGAACGGGGATTCGACGAACTCTAAATGAACAATTCAGCAGGACAGCAAGAACGCATCTTTAGGGGAATTCCAGCCTCTCCCGGCATCGGCGTGGGTCGCGTCTTCTTGTTCCGAAAAGAAGAACCACTCGTCATTGAGCGCGCAATCGACGCGGGAGAAATAGCAGCCGAAATCGAACGACTAAAATTAGCAGTCGCTCGTTCGTTGAAAGAGCTTTCTAAAATCTTCGCGTTCGCCGAACAGAAACTCGACCGGAAGCAGTCGCGCATCTTTGAAGCACAGATGATGATTCTGGAAGATGCTGTCCTGTTCGAATCCATTTACGGGCGCATCGGCAAAGAAATGAAAAACGCCGAAGCGATTGTTCAGGGCGAGATAGGCAAATACCAACGGATGATGCTTGCCGCAAAAGATATTTACACGCAAGAACGAGCAAACGACCTTGAAGAAGTCCGCCATCGCATTGTGCGAAATCTGCAAGCGCAGCGACTGGTCTCAAAGTTTGAGGGCTCGCACATCATCGTATCGCAAAACCTCGGCGCGGCGGATACGCTTATCTTCAGTCGAAACGACGTCCTCGGCTACATCACGGAGGTCGGCGGCGCGACGTCGCACATGGCACTCCTTTCGCGAGCTCTGAAAATCCCCGCCGTCGTGGGTGTGCACGGAATTCTTTCGGAACTTCAACCAGACGAGGAGGTCATCGTCGATGGCCATAACGGGATTGTCATTCTGCGCCCCGACGAACCTTCAAAGCGCGCCTACGAACGAAAAAAACAGGAATACCATCGCGTCGAAGAATCGTTGATCGGGCTCCGAAACCTTCCCGCTGAAACACTTGACGGTCATCGTGTGCAGCTTGCTGCAAATGTGGAACTCGAACAAGAGCTGGAATTCGTCAAGAAGCAGGGAGCGGATGGCATCGGGCTCTACCGGAGCGAAACATTATTGATCGGCAAGGATTCTTTTCCGACCGAGGATGAACAATTCCGGCAATACCAGCTGATGGCAGAAACAGCCTTCCCCAACAAAGCCATCATCCGTACGTTCGACATCGGCGGCGACAAACTCATGGCGGATTCGATCCGCGAAAACAATCCTTTCCTCGGCTGGCGTGGCATTCGCATTATGCTGGATAAGCCGGAAGTGTTCCTTGACCAGCTTCGAGCCATTCTTCGCGCCAGCGTCCGAAAAAATGTCGCTATGCTCTTCCCGATGGTTTCGAACATTAAAGAAGTCAGACTCACGAAACAGCTGATTGCCGAAGCGAAGGACCAGTTACGCTCGAAGGGAATTCCGTTTGATGATCACATCGAATGCGGCGTGATGATCGAAGTGCCGGCCGCCGCCGTTATTTCGGATGACCTTGCTCGCGAGGTGAAATTCGTTAGCATCGGCACGAACGACTTGATCCAATACCTGCTGGCCGTTGACCGGGGCAACGATATTGTGAGCGACCTGTATCAGGAATTCCATCCCGCGGTCGTGCGATTCCTTCGACGGATCATCGAGCGGGCAAAACAGGAAGGCGTTTGGGTGGGGATGTGCGGCGAAATGGCGGGCGACCCCCTGGCAACCATGCTGCTCATCGGCTTAGGACTCGATGAATTCTCTGTCGTGCCCACGATTCTTCCCGAGATCAAGAAGATTATCCGTTCGGTGCACTATACCGAATGCAAACATCTTGCCGAACGAGTTCTAGCGATGGAGACTGAGGATGAAATCAAGTCGTACCTTCGCACGTTGATGAAACAAAAATTTCCCGACTTGCCGATGCAGTAACGTTGGAGGATTTCTACTCTTGAAAGGAACCGACCATGACGCTCGAAGAAATTAAAGCGATTGACCCAAAAGGAATGTACCAATGGATCAAGGAATTTCCCCAGCAGGTTGAGGGAGCCGTAAAGATCGGGAGATCGGCTTCGCTCAGGATTAACGTAAAGAGAGTCCGTAACATTGTGTTGACGGGACTTGGCGGTTCCGCAATCGGGGGAGATCTGCTTCGCTCCTATCTTGCAAGTGAGTTGAATGTTCCATTTCTCGTCAACAGACATTACGCATTACCAAAATTTGTCGGACCACATTCTCTGGTGGTTGTCTCAAGTTATTCCGGCAACACCGAGGAAACCATCTCGGCGCACAAGGAGGCCACCAAGCGTAAAGCGCAAGTTCTCTGCATCAGTACAGGCGGCGAAACTGTGAAGTTCGCATCCAAATTCAAACAGCCCTGGATTCAAATCCCAGCCGGACTTTCGCCACGCGCTGCACTCGGCTACTCATTCTTTCCGTTGCTTGTGGCCTTTGAGAAGCTTGGATTGATCAAATCGAAATCGAGAGAAATCAACGACACTGTAACGACGCTCAAACGGTTCTCCGCAATTTTCAGCAACATTAATTCACCGGAGAACGCCCCGTTGAAACTTGCGGAACAACTCAAGGGGAAACTGCCCATAATCTATTCGGCGACGGAATACCTCGACGCGATCAACGTGCGCTGGAGGGGACAGGTTAACGAAAATGCCAAACAGCTTGCATTTGGGCACGTGTTGCCAGAGATGAACCACAATGAACTTGTGGGTTGGAACGTTTTGGTTGAATTGATGAAACAAACCCACGCCATCTTCTTGCTCAATGAAGATACGCATCCACGTGTCGCGATTCGGCAGGAGATCACAAAGCAAATCGTCAGCAAATACACTTCCGCCGCAACAGAAGTGCGTTCCGTCGGCAAAACAGGGCTCGCAAGGATGTTCTACTTGATTCACTTTGGCGATTGGCTTAGCTTGTATTTGGCGATTCTGAACAACCAAGATCCGGAACCGGTTGAGATTATCAATTATCTCAAGAAGGAATTGGCAAAAGTCTGATATGCAAAGCCCCTTCACGATATGTGAGTAGGGCTCACGAGATTGAACTCCATGGCACGATGACACGAAAAACAAGAATAGCGACCATCGCGTTCGGATTTTTGTTCTGCTCCGTTTCGTCCGCACAATTCTATTACTTCGGACGAAACAAGGTGCAATACACGGATTTCGAGTGGCAGGTGATGAAGACTGAGCATTTTGAAATCTATTACTACCCTGAAATGTTCGAGCTTGCGCAACGGGGCGCGGCGTTCGCGGAATCTTCCTACAAATTGTTAGAACAGAAATTCAACCACAACATCAACCATCGCATTCCATTAATTTTTTACAGCTCACATCTTCACTTTCAGCAAACGAACACGACGCCCGGATTTATTCCGGAAGGCGTCGGAGGATTCTTTGAATTTATCAAAGGCCGGGTCGTGATTCCTTCGGACGGTTCGGTCGAACGGTTCCGCCACGTGATTCAGCACGAGCTAGTTCACGTGTTCATGCATAGCAAAATCAACCGGGTGCTGACCGATCATCGTCAACCACTCGACCGAAGCACACCGTTGTGGTTTACTGAAGGCCTGGCTGAATTTTGGTCTACCGAATGGGATCAGCAGGCCGAAATGGTACTGCGCGACGCCGTCGTCAATGACTACATTGTTCCGGTAAATGATATGGACCGCATCTACGGCTCATTTCTGATGTACAAGGAGGGGCAAAAACTGCTGAGCTTTGTAGAAAAGAAATTCGGCGATGAGAAAATATTGTTGCTTTTGGAAAATTTCTGGAAGTCACAGAACTTTGGCGAGGTGATGAAAGCAACGATTGGCAAGAATTACAAGGAGTTCGACGAGGAATGGCTGTACGCGCTCAAGAAAGAATACTATCCGACGCTCAAGGATGAAGACTTACCGAGCGTGGGGGCAAAGACGCTTGTCGGAGAGGGATTCAATGCAAAGCCTGTGTTCCACAAAAATGGTGATCAGCGCGAATTGTATTATATCGGTAATCAACTCGGCTACACAAATGTATACCGCATCAATCTCGACGATGAAAAACCGAAGCCTACCATCGTCATCGAGGGTGAAAAGACTGAAGAGTACGAGGCGTTTCATCTCTTCCAGGGGAAACTGGATGTTTCGAAGTCGGGCATGCTCGCGTTTGTCACCAAAGCGGGTGAGAACGATGCAATCCACCTCTACGATACGAAGACAGAAAAGCTCCTTGAGACGATTCGTTTTCGATCTCTTGTGATGCTCGGATCGGTGTCGTGGTCTCCCGACGGAAAGCAATTGGCATTTTCTTCCATCGACAAATCCGGAAATAGCGACTTGTTCATTCTCGACCTCGACTCGCGGGCGCTGCAACGGCTCACGAATGATTACTACGACGACCGTGAACCCGCCTGGTCGCCCGATGGAAAAACAATCGCCTTTAGTTCAGACCGCACTTCGACAGGCAAGAATGGCACCTACAATTTATTTAGCTACTCGCTGGAGACAAAACGGATCGAGTACCTGACGTTCGGCGGATCAAGCTTCACGGCTCCATCGTGGTCTCCGACCGGGCGGTATCTTACCTTTACTGCCGATATCGGGGGAGTGAGAAATATTTGGATGATGGATGTCGCCTCCCCTGAGTCCCGCAAACAGATCAAGCAGATGACAAAATTCGTGACGGCAACCTTCGACCCGGCGTGGACTGATGACGACGCGCTGATCTTCACAGGGTTTGAAAATTTTAGCTTCCAGCTCCGCACATACCGCAACGCTTCGTATCGATTCGACACAACCAAAACAAGCGTTGCATTATCTCTTGATTCCGTCGGAACGCCGTGGACGGTCAGCGGAATCTCTGGTCCGGTGCTTGTTGATCGGTACAAGTACTCGCGAGATTATTCATTGGATATCGCTCAAAGCGCCATCAGTACGGATCCGGTGTTCGGGACGACGGGTGGTGCGATTATGGCAATGAGCGACCTGATGGGAAACGACTTGTACTATTTCCTCATCTCGAATACCGCCCAATCGAAAGACGAAATTCTGTCAAGCTTCAACATCGCGGTCTCTCGCATTTCCGTGGGAAACCGAACGAACGCAGCCTACGGAATTTTTCGCTTTGCCGGGAACCGCTACGACCTGACAGACCCAAACTTGTTTTATTATGAACAATCTTTTGGCGGCTATTACGCACTAAGCTATCCCTTATCAAAATTCAAGAGAATCGAAACGGACGTTTCAGTCACCAACTCTGAGAAAGACATCTACATCGGCAATCCGCGTCGGGCGTTGATGATTTCCAATTCGATTTCGTACGTGTGGGACAATTCTATCTGGGGTGGCACAGGTCCGCTCGATGGCAATCGACTCAAGCTCGAACTTGCCTACACGAATGACGTTCAGTATTCGAACGTCAACTATTACAGTGTGATTGCAGACTACCGAACCTACCTACGATTGGGAACACGAAGTGCGTTGGCCTTCCGTTCAAACGTGTGGTATAATGACGGCAAAGAGGCGAGGCGGTTTTTTATGGGGGGCAGTTGGGATTTGCGCGGATGGGACCGTTTCTCGATTCGCGCAAAAAAAACCTGGCTCTCCAGTCTCGAACTCCGCTTTCCGTTTATCGACCAACTGGGAATTCGTTTTCCCTTTGGCGGAATCTCGTTAGGGGCTTTCAGAGGCGCAATTTTCGCCGATGCCGGAGGAGCGTGGGATGATCGCTATATCGATACGAAGGGTTCTATCGGGGCAGGGGTTCGCCTGAGCCTTGGCATCCTGGTGCTTCGGTATGATATCGGCAAGCGAATCGAAAATGATTTCACGCGACTTCAATCGGACATTTACCATCAATTCTTTTTCGGCTGGGATTTCTGACGCACAAATTATCCCATCATAGACTCTTTGACTGCTCCTTTTTGGCGACGGCCATTCTGTGCTGCTTGCTCGGTGCCTCGTGTGCAGGATTACGTGTAGACCCACCTCTGCGCTCAACGCCGAACGATTGGACTATGTTTGGGGGTCAGAATGAGCGAATGAACAAGACCGAGGCTATCGTGGACCTCCCACTGATAGAAGTCTGGCAGTATAACGCAAACGCCGGCATCACCGCAAACCCTCTCATCCGAGACAGCGTCATCATTATTTGCACTCTCACAGGCGAAGTTCAGGCCGTTAATTTTCTTTCTGGCAAACGTCTTGGTTATTCAACGTTTGAATCATCTATTATGGGCACTCCTGCACTCGACGGATCAGTCCTATATGTCCCACTCTCCTCGAACAAGGAATCGGTGATTGCATACGATATATACGATGGGCGCAGAATTTGGACTCAGAGTTCACTCGGCCGTATAGAATCTTCTCCCCTGGTTTCAGACAATGCAGTGTTTACCACTACAATTGCCGGCACGCTGCACCGCTTGAAAAAAGAGGATGGGGACGAAGTCTGGAAGTTCAGCACACGCCCAAAGGAAGAACGGAAGCCCATTCGTTCATCGCCGGCATGGGATGGCGAACGAATCTACTTCGGATGCGACGACGGATCGCTCTATGCTGTCTTTGCGAGCACAGGCGAACTTGCTTGGAAATTCCAAACGTCAAAATCGATTTTTGCATCGCCCATCGTCGTCGGAATGCTGGTGCTGATCGGCTCAACCGATGGAACATTTATTGCGGTCGACCGTGCTTCAGGAAAACTCAAATGGCAACTGGATACCGGTGCGCCAATCTATAGTTCTGCTTCCTCGGACGGAATTTCTGTCTTTATCGGATCTTCAAACGGTATGCTCTACGCGCTCGATTTGGAAACCGGAAGTAGACGCTGGTACTTTGCGACTCGGAGCGCTGTGAGTAGCGCTGCACTTGTCAGCGGAACCACCGTCTACATCGGCTCGCTCGACCGGTCGGTGTACGCTCTAGAATCCTCCAGCGGGAAAGAACTTTGGAAGTATACTGCGGTCGGCCGCGTGCGCGTTTCTCCAGTGCTGTGGGGAAATTCTTTATTGGTCACAAGTGAAGACAAATTCGTGACCCGCCTTCGAACAAATTCGAACCTACAATGATCCTCCGCAACATCTCGAGACTCCTATTGTTCTTCAGCCCCACCCTTCTCGGTGCACAATCTTTCATGGAACAAACCCATCGCACCAGTATTCCTATCAAGTCGACTCTCTGGAGAACCAACGTCATCCAGCAACTCATTATCAGCGATGACAGCCTACGAATGGAAATTCCCGAAGTGATCTCGACGCTCGACACGAAACTCGATCGGCGACAGGTGTATGGAATCGCTGCCGGAACCGCCATGGTCGTATCGGGAATTGCCGCCGCCTACTACAAGGACCAAGCGAACAGGCAATTTGCAGAGTTCCTCGCAACGGGAGACGCGAACACTCTCGATAGCACCCACTCCTTTGATAGAAAGTCCAATGCCGCCTTCGTAGTCACTCAGTTGAGCTTCGCCTTGCTATCGTATATTCTCGTAAGCGATTAATACCCCCCTTCATTTCGATTCGACCGAAGCCGAGCCGGAAAGAATAACGACCGCAGACACTCCTGCGGCTTCCCGCTGGAACCCTACTACGCGCGGCTGATCCACGCGACCGCGCAATCGTAGCCCATTACCAATTTCTTTATTGAGTGCGTCTGCGAGTCGGCCGCGTGCGGTTTCCATTTCATTTCGGAGGTCCCACACGGCAAACGACTTTAGCGTTCCAAGGAACTCTTTGTGGACCAGCCACTCTTCCGCGGCCACGAACCAATCTCGAGTTTTCAGATCGTATTCAAAATCGGGGATGCGTATGCGCTGCGACGCAGAATCGAATTGCGGTTTTCCTGCGAAGTACAAATCACCATCGAACTGTCCCGCGAACCGAATTCGCAGAACAAGTTTTGATGCGTTGCCAAATACTTCTGCATCGCGAACGACAACTCGTTGCCCACTCGGAAATTTGAACTCTCGCCCGATTAATTTTGATTTGAGCATTTCGCTGGCAGCGCTATCGTGCAGTGTGATCCGAATCGTTACGAGGAACTTTCCACTGCTCGAATCGCTTCTGAGAATCGGAAGCGATTGCACAAGCCCGGTGTCGACTGTTTCGGCACTCATCTCTGGATGTGCCTCCAGGTTCAGCCCGAATGTAATTGCCGAATCGGCAAAAACCAGCTTCGCAATACTAATTGCCTTCGGCCGAATGAACAACTTTAACTTCTTCTCCTCTCCAACTCCGATCGGCGCTTTCAGTTGATCCCACGCCATTCGCGCTCGCTGCTCGAGCTGGTTTGATTCTCCGACGCGCTTATCGAACTCCCGTGCCGCCTGCGAAAGATTTTCTTCAAACAATTCCTTCAAACGCCGGGTTACATCGAAACCGATGATCGAGACAACGCACGGCTCGAGGAATTCCGCAGTTGCCTCCGATTTCGAAGTGAGCTTCCAGTTATTCAGGAGCGAAAGCGAAGTCGAAAAGCGGAGCCGCACACGAGGCATTGTTCCATCGTAGCCGCAAGAGCCGAGTGGTAGCCAGGTCGAGTTCGTGAATGGCCAGGGTTGTTTTACGCGCTTCGCGTATTTTGCCTGGAACACAACAACGGTCGAAAGGGTAAGCGTCGAGTCTCTACCGGAAGCGCGAAACGGTTCACGCGACCATTTGTACTTTATTCCGTTGCCGGAGCCCTCGGTTGGTACCTCTCGCCACGAGTCGTTTCGATCTTCTTCGAGGGGAAATTTCGTTTCAAGCTGAGTAAGCTCGATAAGGCCCGGGTACGATATTCGAATAGGAAGCGAAATGAACGAGGCCGGTGGAGTTTCAAGCGGCTGGTCCTGAGGGATTTCTGGTCTCGGCGCAACCCGGAAGGCTGTGCATCCGGCCACGAGCGACAGACTCAGAGCCACCCAGAACGGGCAGATCTTCTTCACACGCACCCTTTCTCACCGAGCAACGACTGTAACTCCCTTGACGGAAATATTTCTACTCGTTCCACTCTCAGTGGCCTCAAGAAAGACAATGTACACTCCAATCCGAAGACGGTTTCGGCCATCGTCGAAACCGTCCCATACGATTTCTCCGGAGGCGCCCACAAGTTCAGCATTCGCGAGTGTTCGAATCAGCCGACCTTTAATATCGAAGATGCGAATATGAATTGTGGAAACGGCGAAGGGAAGATTGTATCGAACCAGACAGACGTCCTCCAGTCCATCTCCATCGGGTGAAAATGGATTCGGAGAAAACGAAAGCGTTGCCGTAGAACTTCCTGAAAAAACGTTGACTGAATTTCTCAAACCGGGGGTTCCTCCGATTGGTAACACGCAGGTGCTCCAGTTCCTTCCGTCATTCGAATTGCCGCTCGCAGTAATTCGCTCAAGCGAACGTCCCCGCGTGTCGGCTATATCCGGATTGTGCCACGAAGGAAGATACGCGACGCTGTCCATCGTTTCTCCCATCAGATCGAGCAAATCGATTGCGTCGCCGTCGGCATTGAAGCTAAAACCTGCCAACCGATTGAGAATGAGGAGCGCAGAATTCCCAGACAAACGGGGGAATTGCGTAAGAATCGTTGAATCCGCAGCGACGAGCAAATACGATTGCGGCTGCACGACAACGGATACGTTAGAAATTGTGAACGAATTGAACGATCCGCTCCCTGTCGGCCGGTCGGAAAATTTCCATCCAGCCACATCGACCGGGTAAGAATTTGGGTTGAAGAATTCAATCCACTCGTTCTGGCCGCTGAGCGGCTCAACCATTAACTCGTTGATGACGAGCGAACGGGCCGGAAAATGTCTTCGAAGAATGGTAGACTTTGAGTTATTCTTCAATCGTTGATCCTGAGCCGCTTCCACAACGGCAATCACCATCGTCGCGCCCGATGGGGTGTTGAGAAAGTCGAACTGAATTTCTGACTGCATCGCCGGAGCCAACGGTCCGCTTCCTGACCGCTCAATGAACTCAGAAGAATCGACTGAATGATTTCGATTTGTATCGGCAAAGAACGCCACTGAAAAACTTGAGACCGAGTCTTTCCCGTGGTTCGTGACCCAGGCATGAAGTCTGGGCGCAACGCCGGAAGCGAATACAATATTTTCCCAAGTCAAACTGTCGAGCGCGAGGTCGTGCGGGAGTTTGACGATGCTATTCGCCCTCCCCGGGGTTCTGCCGAGAGAATCCTCACTGGTTCCCCAGTTTGGCGATCCCGTGGCTGGAATATCGTCATCGATGCGTTCTAGAGATTTTCCGCCGCCGCCTCCCCACGCCGGTTCATAGTATGCGCTGTCTATCGTCGCCAGTTTGAAATCGTAGAGCACGAGAGCGTCGGGAGTTGTGTTATTAAGCGGAGAAAAATTCGCTACCAACACGGGAGCGACCACGTTTGGGTGAACGAGCGAAAAGTTAGCGTCTTTTGCCACGATCGCAAAGCCGCCGGGAGGGATGAACAAATCGTTCGTAGTCACAATTGTTTTGGTGGAGATGCCGAGATCAGAGACTCGCCAATTCTTGAGATTGACGGTATCTGTCGAAGAAGGATTGAAGAGCTCAACCCATTCCGGTTCATCACCGATCGGATCAGGCGCGTACATGAGTTCGTTCACTACGAGTGCACTTCGTGCATAACCCACTGAGACCGTCGCTGCAGCAGTGTCGTTTGCGCGGTTCTCGTCGTTTGGTAAGTTGGCGACCGCCAAAAACTTGTACTCCCGCGGTCTAAGCTTGATATGAACTGCAGAGATGACGAGCGAATCACCGACTGGAATCGCAATGTCGCTGCGCGTGGCAAATTTTTCCGAGGCCTCAGCAACGCCATTTCCATTTGCATCCCGAAAGAAATCAATCGTATACGATGCCGCGGCTTGGATTCCGATGTTCTTTACCAAAACACCTAGCGTAAGCGCGTCGTCGGAAGTGGGCGAAGAGGGCAACACCGTCAATCCGGAAACGGAAAGGTCGTACGCAGTCTGCAGCGTTAGGCTCACGTCGTCGATTCTGAGCACGCCGGTGTTGTTTGTGTTATCGTTCAGTATTTGCCATCGAAACTTCACGGTTGGCTGATTCTGCAGACCCGCACTTGCGAGATCGATTGTCCGCAGAACATACGACGTTGTCGAGCTAACGGTATCGAACAATGCAAGACCCGTGTTGAAATTTACGCCGTCCGATGCAACTCGAACTTCAAAACGGTATGCCGCTGCCGTTCCGGAACGGCGTTCGTAGAACGTGAGCTTGTCGGGAAATTTTCCTGCGAAATTGAATATCGGGCTTATGAGCGTCTTGAGTACCGTATTCCCTGTGGCAGAAACGGCGTTGGGAGAAGAACGAGCGGTCGAGGCGGACGTTGTGAAGAGCGTCGCTGTCCATCCGACAGGAAGAGTTGGCGCTGCTACGGAATCAAATCGTTCCGTGAACGGATAGGAGTTCACTTGGGCGCTCGTCATCTCAGCGAGAAACGAGGCCGCCATTGCTGCTGCGAGAACAGGTTGGAGAAGGTGCCAACTCTTCATTGCTATGCGCTGTTAGATGCCGACTAATCTCCTAATTCGAAATTCCGCCAAACTCAATTCTTCTCTGGAGCGATTCCTCGGTTGACCATTTGGATGGATCGGACGCACACGGTAGATACTCTGATCGGCTCATCATACGCATTCCATATCACGATGCCATCGGTGCCGTGTTCAACGTAACTTCACGTTCAAAAATCCACGAGAACTTTTCCGTGCTGTCGAACTTCACTCGTTCGGCAAGCTTCGCATAACGGTCGGCGAGCCCGCAAACATAATCCTGCGCTTTGGCGGCCACATCGGAGAGTCCTGTAATTGTTTCGACCTTCCATTCGTCTACGAGTGCACGAATGATCTCAGCGTAATCGGTGGCTGTGTAGACTCCAATCGCCTGCGCCACCGCCGAAAACTTCGTGTAGAGGCTGGTATCTTTTCCGTCGTACATCAGCAATGCAGGCATAACGATCTTCGTGCGCATCATCTGGCCGAAAGCAATCATCGCCCCCACCGGGTCGATTTCAAAGATCTTCGTTACAAAAAGTTTATACGCCTTTTCGTGTCGCGCTTCGTCGCCGGCGATCAGCCCACAAATCTTGTGCAGATGGTCTTCACCGGATTTTTTCGCCAGCACGCCAACGTTGCGGTGCGATATTTTTGTTGCCCGCTCCTGAAAGGAGGTGTAGATGAACCCCATATACGGGTCCCGTTCGGTTTGCGGGTTGAATCCGTTGCTAATCAGATGATGGATCGTTTCTTCAACTGCACGCATATCGACCCTGCCGGTGAGATACAGGTACTTATTGAGCAAATCACCGTGCCGATTTTCCTCCGCCGTCCATCCCCGACTCCATCGCGCCCACCCGCTGCTATCGGTGCCCGATGAATCGGCCGCACCTTCGAATCGGTTCAGCCACGTTTGATAGCTCGGGAGGGCTTCCTCGGTCACCATATCTCCCACCAACACAACCAGCACATCGTCCGGCAAACTCACGCCGCGCTTGCGGAACTCCAAGAGTTGCTCGCGCCAATTCTCTTTGGTCAGATCGGGAAGAAGATCTTGCGGCTGCCAGCTTTCGCTGATGGGTTTCAAGAGCGTGCCGATGTTTTCGGTGACGAACGGCTCCAACATCTTTACGACGCCGCGCTTCTCTTCGAAGTTGGCTGCACCCTGCGAATAAGACATACCGCTATACTCTCCGATGTGAATTCACATGCTGGAAGATAAAGATTCTTACTGAAGAATGCCGGAACGTTCTGCTCACGGAATTCTCTTCCACTCGAGTCGATCACCCACATTCACTCCGAATTTGTCGCACCAACCACCGCGTACTTCGAGAACAAATTTGCCGGGTGCCGTGGAAGAGTAACTCTCGCGCGAATACGGAATCGTATTACGATGAATGGTGAGAATGGTTCCGTCGGCGTCAGCGAACACCATGTCAAGCGAAATGATAGTGTTCTCCATCCAGAACGAGAGGGGCTGACGCTCTTCAAACACGAAGAGCATCCCCTGGTCGTCGCCGACGCTCGGACGGCCCATCAATCCAATCTCCCGCCGCTCTGGCGTGTCGGCGATTTCGATGCCGATCGCGACCAATGTTTCGCCCGAAGATTTTTTCATCAAGAGTTCCCCCTGCTTGGAAAATATCGGAGCGGGTGTAATTGAATTTGATTGTCGGTTAGGGTTTGACCTGAAGAGCATAGCGGCTCCTACCGCGACGATGAGCACGATCGCGATGCTTGCGAAGAGTTTCGTGGATGAATTCTTCGATTTCGATTCTTTTGTTGACCGTTTTTCTTTCATAGTCGTTCTTCAGAGAAATACTGCTGAGGCACACACGATTACCACGAACCCAAGCACGTCCAGCACGATGCCGTAGCGGATCATTCTGCCGAGAGGGACAAACCCGGAACTGTAGACTATCGCGTTCGTCGGCGTGGAGATGGGAAGCATGAAGCCCAGTGATGACGCCATCGTGGCGGCAAGGGCCGCCTGAAAACTTGAATGTCCCCCAATCGCAATGACCAGCGGCACCACCATGTTCGCAGAAGAAACGTTGGAAGTCAATTCCGAAACAATCGTCGCTATGCCTGAAGAGAATGCAATCAGCCCTACGCCGCTCGTAGGAATTATCGATGCGAAAATCTGGCCAACCTGCTCAGCAAGTTTCGTTTCAAAGACAGTTTGGCCGAGCGCAATCCCACCGCCGTACATCGCCAAAACGCCCCAATCGATATCCAACGCTTCCGTAAGTGCAAGCGTTTGTGTGCGTTCTCCCTCGTGCGCAGGAAGAAACAGCAGCAGGCAGGCCCCGACAAGCGCTGCTACGCTTTCGGGGAGGTGCTTTACAACCAGCTGTGTCATCGCGTGATCATCGCCCAGGGTGAGGGCGAGGATGCCCGGCAGAGTCCATAGGAGAACGGTGACGCCGAAAGCAAGGAGGGTGTTCCGTTCGCCTCTTGTCATCGAGCCGAGCGTTTCGTGTTCGCGCCGGAGCAGTTCCTTGATGCCGGAAAACTGTTTGACCGTTCGGGCGAGGAAGAAATTCAAATAAAGAAAGAGCAAAAGATACAAGACGACGACTAGTGGAACTGCGAATTTCATCCAATCGAAGAACGCTACGTGTACCCCAAGCTGTCGCTCGATAAACCCGAGCCCTATAAGGTTTGTCGGCGTGCCGACGGGTGTTGCCAACCCTCCGATGGAAGCGCCAAACGCGCAAATCAACATCATCGCGCAAGCGTATTTATCCAAAGGCGTTTGTTCGTTCGCGCGCTTGAGCATATGAATGACCGCCAATCCGATCGGAAACATCATCGCCACCGTCGCTGTATTCGAGATCCACATTGAAACGAGCGTGCAGACGGCACCGAATGCGAACAGAATACGCCCGGGACTTTCCCCCACCCACGGCTGCGTCAAGACCGCGTATGCAAGCCGGCGGTCTAACTTGTGCAATTGAATTGCGCGTGCAAGAATGAACGCGCCGACAAAGAGGAACATGATCGGGTCTGCGAAAGGCGCGAACGCTTTCTGCGCGGGAACGACGCCCAAAACGATCATCGCAATGGGCGCAAGGATGCCGGTGATGGCGAGCGGAATCGCCTCCGTAATCCAGAGTGTCATCACAAGACCGAGAACTGCTACAAGCATGTGCTGCTCGGGGTTTAGAGCGGTCATCGGGATGACGATCAAACTGAGGAAGAGCAGCGGCGCCGCGATCTTACCGAACGATTTGCGCGCTGATTCGAAGCGTTCTTCTGCGGGACTCATTTGCGGCTTGAGATTAACGTCCATCGGCGGGCAAGTTAGAAATTGATTCGAGAAGAAACAATGCAAGATGGCGATTGCAAATTGAAAATTGATAATTGTAAGTTGTGGAGGTTAGAACGAGACGCGAATCTGGACAGAATGGGGTTGGAATTTTTGGTACACTTCAGGTAGAGAACAATGCCACACGCTCAACACATTAGATGCGATGTGCTCATCCTCGGCGCGGGGGCGGCGGGATTGATGTGTGCTATCGAAGCCGGTAAGCGCGGACGGTCTGTTGTCGTGTTGGAACGCAACAAAGTTGTCGGGGAAAAAATTCGAATCTCCGGCGGCGGACGGTGCAACTTCACAAACCTTCACACTTCTCCCGCAAACTTCATTTCCAACAATCCCCATTTCGCCAAGTCAGCGCTCGCTCAGTACAGCCAGCAAGATTATATTGCGCTCGTGGAGAAACACAAGATCAGCTACCACGAGAAAACACTGGGACAGTTGTTCTGCGACGGCTCCGCTCAACAAATCATCGATATGCTTCTCAAAGAGTGCCACGAGGCAAACGTTCGACTCATTACAGATTGCCACTTCATTGTCGTGCGAAAGGACACGCAGTTTGACATCTCGACGTCGAAAGGTGAATTCCTCACCTCCGCGTTGGTGGTGGCGACCGGAGGCAAGTCTCTCCCGAAGTTGGGGGCGTCAAGTTTCGGATATCAACTCGCTGAGCAATTCGGTCTGAAGCTCGTTCTTGCAAAACCCGGGCTCGTTCCACTGACCCTCTCAGGCAACAACCTAGAAAAGTTCGGACACCTTTCAGGTATCTCGATGCCGGCAATCGTTTCGTGCAACGGAATGTCATTCCGTGAGAATATCCTGTTTACGCAACGTGGACTGAGTGGGCCTGCAATTCTGCAAATCTCTTCGTACTGGAATGGCGGAGAGGAAATCGAAATCAACCTTCTGCCGGATGGCAGCGTGTCTGAATTTCTCACTTCAGCAAGAGCCTCCAACCAATCGTTGGGAAATTTCTTAGGGACCAAACTTCCGAAACGATTTGTGAAACTACTGCTTACCTGGGTCGACACGGCCCTACCGATGAGTCAATTCTCCAATTCCGAATTGGAAACAATCGCAGCCCAACTAAGCTGTTGGAGAATACTTCCTGCCGGGACGGAAGGATATCTAAAAGCCGAGGTTACGGTCGGCGGGGTGGATACCAACGAGCTTTCCTCAAAAACAATGGCGGCGAAGAAAGTTCCCGGACTTTATTTTATCGGCGAAGTCGTCGATGTTACCGGCTGGCTGGGTGGTTACAATTTCCAATGGGCTTGGTCGAGCGGGGTTGTGGCGGGAAGAAATGCGTGAAGCGATTGCGAATTTTCAATTGCCAATTTCAAATTGGGAGACTTCATGTCTCCTGTCATCATTATTCGTTGATCATTCCTTCATTCCCATCGCTTATTGCTCGTTGAGAAATTTCATCACTGTTTTGTCAAACTCCGCCGGATTGTCTGCATGAACCCAATGCCCCGCGTTGGAAATCGTAGCGATCTTCGAGTTCGGAAAAATTTCCTGAATCAATCCCAAATCCTCATCCAAAATGTAGCGAGAATTTGCGCCTCGGATAAACAGCGTTGGCTTCGTGAACGGATGGTCGGTCGGCACAGCTGAGTTGATGCCGTGCATATTACGATAGACAACATCGAGATTGACCTTCCACGAGAACTTCCCCTCTTCAGAGCGTTTTAGATTCTTCAAAACAAACTGCCGGGTCGTTGCGTTTTTCAGTTTGTGCGCGAGCGCCTCATCAATCTCTTTCCGAAACTTGAACTTCGCAAGGTCGAGCGAGAAGAGAGCCTCAAAAATGTCGTCGAGACTTGGAGACGTAGGCTTCGGAGCGATATCGACAACGATGAGCCGCTCGACAAGCTCAGGGTATTGAATCGCGAAGAGCATCGCCGTTTTTCCGCCCATTGAGTGTCCCAACAAATTAACAGAGCCGAGTTTTTGTTGTTCAATAAACTCCCGAAGGTCTTCAACCATCAGGTGGTAGTTGAACTCCTCGCTGTGCGGCGAGCGGCCATGGTTTCGCGCATCGAGCGAGAAGACTCGAAACTGTTCGCTTAATTTCCGTGCGCGCGAATGCCAGTTATCGGATGAGCCGAGAAGTCCGTGCAGAATTACCAGCGGCGCATCCCGAATTGTTTCGTTTCGGGACAGGCCCGACGCACCGTAGGATTGGAAGAAGAGATGCATGTGTTCAGTCGAAGTCACAAATCTATCAGTCCCGGCTTCAAATATGAGCCCTCCCATCCACGCCAATCATTTGCGAGTTTAGCTGAGACCGGGTTGAGGAGAACGTACTCTACGATCCGCTCGAGGCTTTCGTCATCGCGAACGACGTGGTCGTAACTTTCTGCCTGCCAGAATGGTCCCGTGCGACCGAGAATCTTGTTTGCTTTTAGGGCAGTATGTTTTTTGAGGCCGGCAATAATAGAAGTAACCCTGTAGGTCGGGACGGCGTCCCGACCTACGTTGACATCAAAGCTCTTCCCACTGTCAGAAAATCCTTCGAGCGAGCATACCACGTGAACGTGGTTTGGCATGATACAGTATGCCAAGAGATCATATTCTCTTGAATCGCGATGATGAAGTGCCTCCTTGACAACGTCTCGAATTTCTTGAACCCGAAGCCAGAAGGGTCCTGCTGACACTCGGTCCAATAAAGTGTCGAAACGCTCAAACCTCACTTGAAAAGAATCTGAGTTGATTCGAGGTTTTCTCGCAAGCCTCGGTTGCACTTTCTTCGATCGATGTGATTGAATCATGTGCTTCGGTAACGATCCATGCAATCTGAACGTAACGAAGAATGTTGCATCGCTTGGTTGATAATGCGGCAGATGTCTCCGGTAGTAGGTTGAATCTATTGGTTTCATCTGGCGTCGCGGGGAGTTTGCGATGATTAGGTCGAGATTGCATCCCGACTTACTGAATGGCGCTAGGACCGAAACTTCTCTTTGAACTCCCGCTCGCCAGAGAGGGAGATTTTCAGGTCTTGGAGAATTCCGTCGTGTATGTCGTAGATCCAACCGTGCACGGAAAGAGGAAGGTTCTTGTGCCACGCCTTCTGCAAGATGGTCGTTTGGCAGACGTTGGACACCTGCTGGATGACATTCAGCTCGCACATTCGGGCTTTGCGCGCCTCGTCGCCGCTCACCTTGGCCAACTCGTCGGCGTGAATTTCTCCCACGTCGCGAATGTGCCGCAGCCAGTTATCGATCAGTCCATGGTTGCGCTCTTCCATTGACGCCGCTACGCCCCCGCAGCCATAATGCCCGCAAACGATAATGTGTCGGACGTTCAGCACTTCGACTGCGAATTGAATGACGGAAAGACAATTGAGGTCGGTGTGAACAACTAAGTTTGCAACGTTGCGGTGGACGAAGACTTCTCCGGGCAGCAGACCGATAATTTCGTTGGCAGGAACGCGGCTGTCGGAACAGCCAATCCAGAGATACTTCGGCGATTGTTGCTTTGCGAGGTTGGAGAAGAAATTCGGGTCGTTGGTCTTCAACCCATCCGCCCAGCGGCGGTTGTTTTCGAATAGAATGGAGATTTCGTCGTTCATCGTGCATCAATTTGTGCACGAATCGACGAAGATGCAAGAGACAGACAGAACGATGACGTCACCGAGCTGGCCTGGCGATGGAATACGACGTGGGGGAATGGCTATAGAATTCCGCGCGACTCTTTCAGACGAATCGTACCTCTTCCACTTTTCAATTTCAGTTCCGTCCCGCCGCCGTTGACAGAACCGTAGTAGTCTTTGTCTCGACCTCGCCTCCCGTGTGCACGCGTGAGTACATCGAAGTCAGACGAGAAATCTGTTTTTGATGTGAAGTCTGTTTCCAGGGAGAACCCGTTGGACTTTGGAATACTAACCTCAATTTTTCCCTTGTAGGTCTCAAACCTCGTAGTGCGTTTCAGCTTAGCAAATTCCACGCGCACCTCCCCCTTGTACGTTTCCAGATCCACCGACCCATCCACCGATTTCATTCGCACCGTACCTTTGTATGTATTGAAAACAATATCGGAAGAGAGACCAGAGATTTCGGATTTGGATTTGTAGTCCTTCACTTGAAGGTTCGCGGTCTTTGGCAGTTTGATGGCATAATGCACGAGCGGAAGGCTGAACGAGTTTTCGCCAAACCAACTAATTACACTATGTCGGTTGCGTTCAAGTTTCGTGTAGTCGCTCTTGACCCGTACTTCATCGTCCCCACCGCTGATGCGAATCTCGACCTCTTCCACGTCGCGGTCGCTGGAGGAATTCCAGAATTCATCGTCGGGTTCGATTACGACGCTGACCTCGACTTGATTCTTTTCCCACGTTTGGATGTCGATACTGCCTTTGTAAGTATCAAGGGTGAGTCGGCCGGTTGGCTTCAACGGCAAGGTCTTTGAAATCTCTCTTTTTGGACGGTCAGGAGTTGCACCGTATGAAAAAAACGACAGGAGAAGTAGGATGAGAATTCGTTTCATAGTAGATTCCTCCGGTTCAATACTGCAAGGGTTACGGCACCGACCTATAAGAAGTTGCAGACAGATTTGATGACGGAGAGGCGATGCGCAGAAGGGATGTTGGGGGGGAATCCCGCAAAACCTTGTCGTTGGGTGTGGGGTGAAACACTGAGAGGATCTGTACGGGGCTTCGATCGGGAATCTACTCAAGGCATCGACAAGATTTTGGAGTATTTCACATCTTGATTGGCGAAACTAAAATGAGTATCTTGATACCACATCATCGCGGGGTGGAGCAATTGGTAGCTCGTCGGGCTCATAACCCGAAGGTTGCAGGTTCAAGTCCTGCCCCCGCTACTACGTGCACTTACTAACTCATCAGTAAGTGCACTTTTGTTTTTACTCAGGGTTTCGTGATGATCCTGGTCGGCTGCGTTGGTAACTCCATTGCTATTTTGACCTCCCTACAAAATGGTTCCTCGGGATTTGTGGAACCATTTTTGTTCAGCAGGCTTTCCGAATCTTTCGTGGGACGAGATTGAGGAAGCAAGACGATACTTGATTCCTACAAGATCCGATAGGACTCTAAGGATAACCTCACCTACTGCTTGGTTTCAATGGAGGATTTTTTTGGATCAATCTGCAGCAATTGTAGGAGTTCTTTGAGGGGTGGAATACCGAAACCTCCGTCATACATCCATCGGACGATCCCGGTTTCATCGATCAACACAATCCTTGCATTGCGAGGTTGTTCCGTCCCCGTCCACTCCGCAATTTTTGATCCGTCCGTTCCATAAACCGTCACGACATCTGACCACGATGCCTTCGGAATACCGCGACGCATCCCTTCATCAATCTTGCCGCTGAACATTGAGGGAATCAGTCCGGGAATCGTCGGTACCTCCACTACGGGAGGGAAAGCAAACGGTGCCGTAAAGAAACCGATTGACCAACGGTCGATATCGAACTGCGTTTCCTGCACGTAGCCCAGAACAAGAATGACTTTACGGTTTTCAAATTGCTTTGGCAATTCTACCTCCACCCCCCCCAAGCTTTTTCCTTTAACGGGCGGGAACGCTTCCCCCACAACATTGCGGTTGGGAATCGCTGAGCTGCATCCGGCCAACAACAGAGCTGTGGACGCAAGAATATTTCGTATGGCGCTGGTTCGTTTTGGATACATTGTTCCGTTTCCTTCTATTTATGACCGTGTCCGGGATTGGAGCTTGACGACGATATGTATTCTGACCTCTTACTCCTTGGGGCAAATATTCGTTCGAGAGCTTGTGCTCGATAATCAAAAATCGCTTTCAGCTGTCGCCTGACGAACACACCGTGGACAATCCTCCCGAGTATTCCGAAAGGCAAGGCATATCGTACTTCATCTCTGACCACAGTCCCCTTCTCTGCTTTCCGGAATGAGTGCTTGTGGTGCCAGTATCCGTACGGTCCGCGCAGCTGTACATCAACAAAAAGATTCGGTGGTTCAAAGAGCGTTATCAATGTTGTCCATCGGAAAGGCAATCCAGAAATTCGAATAGTGTAATCGAGTAACGACCCATCCTTTACGTGAAGAGGCGACGGTGTGAGCATTTCGAATCGGAGTGTGGAAGGAGTGATGCGACCCAGGTTCTCTGGATTGGAGAAGAACGCAAATATTTCTTCTAGAGACCGGTCGATCTGTTGCTCCCGAAGAAGCGTGTATACTTTCATCGGCGTTGTGTCCCGGCTATGGTCGCTTGACATTGAGGATTGCATCAACAATTTCATCATCGAACGGTCGTGTAGTTGAGGCAAACACCTGAACCAATTCACCACGTTCATCGATCAAGTATTTGTAGAAATTCCACCGAGGGGATTTTTTGTTCCATCCGTTGAAGGTTGGATCTGTGAGCCATCGATAGATCTCTGTTCGATCGTCGCCTATGACCGATACCTTTTGGGAAACGGGAAATGTCACGTGGTACTTTGTTTTGCAGAATGTCTTAATCTCTTCGTTGGTCCCCGGCTCCTGTCCAAGAAAATCATTGGAAGGAAATCCGATGATCACGAGTCGGTCTTCGTATTTTTGGAAGAGTGCCTCGAGAGCCTCGTATTGCGGTGTAAAGGCGCATTGTGATGCAACATTCACGAGGAGAATCTTTTTCCCCCTGAATTGAGACATCGGCACGCTCGTACCGTCGAGCAAGGTCACCACGTATTCATAGATTGATTTTGTTGACCCGCGATTCGCACTCGGTGCTGACGAACCAAGGATCAAATTCACAAAAGGGATCATGAAAACTATACTGAATGACATGAGCGCGAGACTCTTCACGAGAAATCCTCCTCGGTGCTTTGAAGACTAAAATTGTTCGGTCGGCTGTACACCATTTGCACGACGGCAATATTCCGCATCGCAAACGCTGCTTCGCAGTAACTTAAATAATAGTTCCACTTTCTGATGAATTCTTGAGAAAAGCCTAGATTTCGTACCTGTGTAATTCTTGCGTTAAAATTCTGGCGCCAGATGGCGAGTGTTTTCGCGTAGCTTGCCGTGTGTTCTTCGAGGTGGTGAAGCGTCAGATCCCCTGTCCTGTTGACAGCGCTGTTGATGGCAGCCACCGACGGGAGAAGAGACCCAGGAAAGATGTGTTTCTGGATCCAGTCGATGTTCCTCCTCAATGTATCGTATCTTGAATCCGGGCACGTAATAACTTGAAGGCCAAGCAATCCATGCGGACGAAGCAGTCTATGACATTGGGCAAAAAATGTATCCAAAAATCGGTGGCCCACCGCCTCAAGCATCTCGATGGATACGATTTTGTCGAATTGTCCTATGATGAATCGATAATCCTCCAGCAACAACGTTATCCGGTCCGAAACACCCTCTTGCTCAAACTTTTGTTTTGCGAACTTGAACTGTTCCTCCGAAATAGTGACGGCCGTGACGTGGACACCATAATGCCGCACCGCGTGTTCCGCAAAGCCGCCCCAGCCGCAGCCGATTTCTAGCACCTGATTCCCCGGCTTCAGTAGCAACCTTCGGCAGAGGAGGTCATACTTTTCCTTCTGCGCTTCCTCCAAGCTTTGTCCGGAACGGGTGAACACGGCACTGGAATAACTCATGGTGGGGTCAAGGAAGAGACGGTAGAAGTCGTTGCTGAGGTCGTAATGTTCGGCAATGTTCCTTCGGCTCCCCCTGATCGTGTTTGGCCGGGCGAGATGCGAGAGGCAATTGAAGACCTTCAGGATATTGACGGATGAAAAACGTTTACGGGAACCCGATACCAGGGCAAGGTTCTCCATGTTGAGAAGAAACCATTCGATCACGTGCGTGATGTTCTCTGTTTCCCAATCACCCTCCACATACGCCTCGCCGAGTCCCACGTCTCCGTGCAACAACGCCTTCTTGAAGAATTCAGGGTTCACGATTCTGATAGAAGCATTCTGTTTTGCGAGCTGGTCCCCGAAGTATCGAACCTCTCCCGATGGCAGGACAAGGCGCAGACAGCCTTTGTCCAAGCGAGCAAGGGTTTTCAGAACAATCGATTGGTAGAACACGTAGGTTATTCGTTCATCGTGCGACGCGGCGGATTCACTTATTTGTTCCATACAATAACCTCTTTTTGAAGCTCCGGATATTCAGATTTTTTGTGGTAGGGCAATTTCTTGGCGTATAACAACGCTGCCTGAAGGTGAATAAGACCGAGCACTTTCAGCGTGACGAACGGAATCCTGAGGATGTATTTCAGGAGGTTCAAGTCGGTGAGCGGCTTCCGTTCCCCGGTGAGCGAACTAAGGAAGAACCTCTCCCCGTCCTTATAATCGTCAATCCGAATGTGCAATGATTGACCGGGGATTCTCAGGTCGAAATCAAACGTGGTGTCCAAGTCGATAAACGGCGACACATAGAAATATTTTTCGGCCTTCGAGCGGAATGACCCTCGCTCGAAAGTTTCCCGTCCCAGTTTAAACAATTTCTGCTCGTTGAACGTGTTTCCCACTTCGGGCACTGCGCAGAGAGGTTCTCCCATCTCGTCGAAGCAGAAATAGAAGGATACCGGGTTGAACACGTGACCGAATGTACGGAGGTGCGTCAGCAGGAAGATTTTTCCTATCTTGTCGCGAATTCCCTTCGAACGGAGGAATGTCACGATATTTTCCTTGACGTTGCTGCCGGAGAGTTTCGCGTGATCATCGTCGCGGAAATTAAAGACGTTGAAACGATTTCTACTCATGAGGCGGGACGAGGCGGCTGCGTTGTCCACTTCGTCCAGGTCGAGGTAGAACATGAATATGGTATACACAAACCGGTTCGAGATCGGCTTGAGTCTGTGATGCATCACCTTGCACTCGTAGAGACAGGAATTCATGCCGCCGTATCCTTCTTGCTCGGAACGGTGCTGAGCATCCGTAGTTTTCTGCATACATCCAGCGAGGAGGTGAAGGCATCTTCGTGGAAGCCATAGCGGAAGTAACTTCCGCAAAAGTAGGTCCTTGTGTTATCGTTCAACGTCGGCAGTTCGTCTTGTGCGCCGATCGCTGCTCGATCGAACAAGGGGTGCGTTGCGACGAAGTCTTTCAGGATCAGTTCATCCCGCACGGCTCCGGCATCATTGACGGAAACAAAGTAGTCCTTCTTTTTCGAAACACGTTGCAGGCTGTTCATCCAATAGATAATCGAGGGGGTTCCGCTCTCATCGACGCGGTAGTTCCAGGAAGACCACGCACGGTGGGTCTTTGGCATGACCGCGGCGTCCGTGTGCAGGGTAACTCGGTTTCTTTGGTACTTGAACTTGCTCAACAATGCCCGTTCCTGTGCAGTCGGGTCTGCGAGGAGTTTGAGAGCTTCGTCTGCGTGGCAAGCGAAGATCACCTTGTCGTATGCAGTTGCGAGTCCTTTGGAAGGCTGAACAATCACCCGGTCTCCTTGTCGCCAGACTCTCACGGCCGGAGTACCGACACGGATGCGATCCCTGAATGGTGCGATCAGCAGGTCCCGGTAGGTTTTACTCCCGCCTACCACTGTGCGCCATTGGTGCTGCGTGTTGAGGCCGAGGAATCCATGATTCTTGAAAAACCGCACGAGCGTTGTTGCGGGAAATTGAAGCATCTTGTCGGGCGGAGTTGACCATACCGCGGAGCTCATCGGTACGAGGTAGCGATGGAGAAAATTCGCACCGTAGCCCTTCTCCCGGACGTATTGATCGAGGGAATAGTCTGCATAGCGCGGGTCGTCCAGGATTTGGGGCGCTTCCTTATTGAAACGGCTTATGTTCCTGAGAAATCGATAGAACTCGGGACTCAACAAGTTTTTCCGCTGAGCAAACAGGCCGCTGAAGCTGGAGCCGCAAAACTCCAAATGCGACGGCAGATGCTGAACGCTGAAGGACATCGTGGTTTCCACTGTCGGAACATTCAAGTCGCGAAAAAGGCGCGTGAGGTTCGGATAGGTCACTTCATTGTAGACCATGAATCCTGTATCGATGGGAACCGTGGTTCCCTCCTCCTCGACGGTCACAGTATGTGTATGGCCCCCGACGTAGTCGTTGAGCTCAAACATTGTGATGTTGTACTTCTCCCAGAGCGCATGCCCACAACCCATGCCGGCAACTCCCGTACCTATGATTGCTATCGATTCCACTGGGGAATTACTTGGATCCCTCTCTAAAGTGTGTGTGGAGTTGTTCATGGACCGTATGGATGATAGGTGATTCTTACAAAGTAATTCTCGCCCTTCTCATTGCTGATGTTCGAAATTCCTTCGTAGGATACGAGGCGTTTTGCCTCTTCATCGTACGTGAGCGTGATCGGGTCGAGAAAGAGACGAATGATGAAATTATCGATGTCGCACTTCACTCTGACCGCAGGCCGGCCGTTGACGGTGGTCGCCCCATCTCGGTAAACCCGGAATCCATACGTATCGAGCTTCGAAGGGACCGCGAAATTGACGGAGAGTTTCGTTCCCGTCTGCAGGGAATCCCAGAAGGTCTGGATGAAATTGTTAAAACCCGCGTCCACAACAGTAGGATCAACCATTG
>Ga0315281_10000623_pt1 | contig 50016 bp, 52 predicted proteins | sample YL17G07_0_MG_FD_204540 | JGI IMG/M metagenome (GOLD analysis project Ga0315281, IMG submission 204540) | Sediment microbial communities from Yellowstone Lake, YNP, Wyoming, USA - YL17G07_0 | ecosystem: Environmental > Aquatic > Freshwater > Lake > Sediment | place: USA: Wyoming | collected...
CTTCGGCAAGGTTGTTGATTAAATCTAGCTTGTAATCCTCTTTTAATTTTTTAAATAACTGCTCTGCTTCTTTTTTAGTAAGTTCTTCTCTGATAAACGGCTCATTCTCTGTGATAATCTGGCGCATCTTCTTTTCTATCTTTGCCAAGTCCTCGTCGGTAAATGGCTCTTTTTTGTCAAAGTCATAATAAAAGCCGTCTTCAATAGATGGCCCGATGCCCAGCTTCACCTCTGGCCAGAGTCCCTTTACCGCCTCAGCCATTACATGTGAACAGGAATGTCTTAAAGTGGATAGATCCATTTTCTTTTACCTTTTACCTTTTTACTTGTAACTTATAATGGTGGGCGCTACAGGATTTGAACCTGTGACCCCTTCCATGTCAAGGAAGTACTCTAAACCAACTGAGCTAAGCGCCCGTCATACGCCATGAATGCGCTGTACGCGATACGCAGTACAAAATTATTAAATTCGATCCGGTATTTTCTAGACAATCTCGATCTACTTGTCCCTAAGGCATAAACAGCTTCCGCACGCTTTTAGCGTAGTCGCAATGGACACCTGGTCCATACATCCCGCGATTTAAAGGCACTCATCCATTCGCCAAATTCAGACTGCGTTATTTTGTTATCTTCGGATATAACTTTAAATTCACGCAGGAGAGCGGAGGCCTTGCTGTTTTTTCCCCAACTACGGATACTAAGCTTTAATTCATCTCTTAGAACGGCCAGCGACTCTTTTAGTCTTATTATATCTTCCTGCGATAGTTCTGATGTTTCCATCGACTGTATTCTCGCCGACAGATTCGTAAGCTCCGTCCTTTCCAAATTTGACATATTAGATAATACAAGAAACATTAAAATTATACTAGAAATCCCCACAACGGAAAGCCATTTAAATAATTTCTTGTTTGAACTGAATAACCCGTATATGAAACTCCCGAGTGGCCAAATTAAAATCATAAGAACGATCCATGTCGCTTTAAATCGGTTACTTCTTGATTGTGAGGTCGCACAATGTATCAATGCCCAGATAGGATAAATAAAACACAAGAATAGAATTCCTAGTGGGATCAAAATAATAAAAAACAAGATAAGAATCCTCATCGCGCTTACCCTCCCTTCATAATACTATTCTTGTAGTAAACAACGACTTAAGTGCGCCCTTGTCCGAATTCTTTTTAGTGCCGGGGGAGGGAATTGAACCCACAAGACCTTACGGTCGCGGGATTTTAAATCCCGTGCGTTTGCCAGTTTCGCCACCCCGGCAATTAAATTTTAATTAAGAACTGTTTTGTTTTGTCTCCAACCTGTGCGCGATGAATAGCTACTGGAGGCGCGGAGCGGATTTGAACCGCTGAATAACTGTTTTGCAGACAGTTGCCTTTCCTCTTGGCTACCGCGCCAAATAGTTATCAAAGATTCTTCTTCGCTTCCTTAATTATGGTCTCAACCTCTGCTAAACAGCCCAAACCCATCTTGCCGCAGGCAAGCCGACCGACCCTGGGCTCAATAAATCTATAACCCAGCGATTTCAGTTTCTTAATATTTTCCTGAGTAATTCTATTTTTATACATATTCTCATTCATCGCAGGACAAATTAGAACCGGGGCCTTGGTGGCAGAGATGATACAGGTTAATAAATCATCGCATATGCCGCTGGCGACTTTAGCGATAATATTGGCGGTGGCAGGAGCAATCAAGACTAAATCTGCCTTCTTGGCAAGCGATACGTGCTCTATCTCCCAGCCTTCCAGTTCATCAAACAATCCTCGGTAGACCTTATTACCAGATAAACTTTGAAAAACAATGGGCCTGATCAGCTCTTCTGCTTCCCTCGTCATTACCACCGTAACAGAGAGAGCCTCTTCGTTTAGTCTGCGTACGATATCGCAGGCCTTATATATTGCAATACTGGCTGTTACCCCTAAGATAATATTTCTTTTTTTGGCCACTTGATTATTCTTTCTGCTTTGTCTTCTTAGCCACAACTTTTCCCTCGCTTATTTCGTAAAGTGCGATGGTAGAGGGTTTCACAGAAGAAGATGCCTTCACGAGTTTTGGTTGGCCTTCGGCAATCTCTAAGGCCCTTTTCGATGCCAGAATCACTAACTTATAAATTGAACCGTTACTCTTATCCAAAAGCTTTTCCAATGGCACATATGACATATGCTACCTCGCTAAGCTAATACCTATTTCCCTTAATATAATACCTTGTAATTCTTTTACTGCCTGCGGTAAATTTTTATTCATCAGGCAGTAATCATACTTATAAGACCCTAGGAGTTCCTCTTGGGCAAGTTTTAAACGTTGCCCGATCTCTGCCTTTTCAGTTTTATGACAACGGCCCTCTATCCTCTTACGAAGCGTCTCTAGCGACGGAGGAAGAATAAAGATAGTGACTGTATTTTTGGGACAGAGCCTCTTCATCCTCAGCGCGCCTTTTAGATCCAAAGAGACGATGAGGTGTCTGCGTTTTTCCAGTTGTTCTTCCACAAAATCTTTGGGCGTGGCGTAATAATAACCCAGATATCTTGTCCATTCAAGAATTTTTTTTGCTTTCCTTAGCCTTTTAAATTCTTTTTCCGTAATAAAAAAATAATCCCTGCTATTTCTTTCCGTTGACCTCCTCGGCCGGGTAGTAAGAGAAACTGATTTTACTAATATCCTTTTTAATGCTTTATTTTTAAGCAGGCTTTCCAGAAGCGTGGTTTTCCCTGAGCCTGAAGGCCCAGAGATTATAAATATTAACCCTTTGATATTATTAGAGTTGTGATTCACTTATTCTATGTTCTGCACCTGTTCGCGTATTCTCTCAATCTGGCTCTTGATCTTAACCACCCTCGCAGAAATTGCTACATCAAAGGACTTAGCAGCCAGGGTATTTGCCTCACGCTGCATCTCCTGCGCAATAAAATCTAACTCCTTGCCCATCGGACCACTCTTGGCAAGTTTATTCTTGAAATTTCTGATATGAAAAGCCAGCCGCTCTATCTCTTCCGTAATATCCGTCTCTTTTAAGAAGCTTGAACGTTCTTCGTCTGTTGTCATCTGGTTAAGTCTCTCTTTAACTGCTTTTTTAAATCTTATTCTTATATTGCCGAGGTTCGTCTTAAGTACTTCCGAGCTGTTTTTTAAAAACCCGCATAAGGCACGGCCTTCCTTCTGACGGGTTTTTACCAGGTCCTCCAAAGATCGCCTAACTAATATCTTTAAAGCGGGCCAGATATTCGCCTTAAGATTTCTATCCTCCGCTAAAGACAATACGCCGGGTAAATGTATTAATGTATTGATGCTGATCTCATCTTTAATCTGGAATTGCCTTCTTATCTGTTTTAGCGTCGAGATATACCTTTTAAGCAATGGTCTATTGACAAAGACATTTGAGGTCTTGGCACCCATAATGTTTATGGCGCAGACCAGGCGTCCTCTTTTAATTTTTGCCTCAATTTCTTTTTTGATCCTATCTTCTAAGGCCAGGAAGCCGTCTGGCAAATGAAATACGGTTTCCAGGAACTTATGATTTGAACTTCTTAGTTCGACGCTAATTTTACCGAAGGCTGCAATCTCTGACTCTTTACCCCCAAAACCAGTCATGCTCTGTATCATCTAAAACCCCTTTTTAAGCCCAGGCCTTTCTTTTCCGCTCTTTCTCGACGATCTCTTTTGTAGGGTATAAATCTACGATTATCTCTTCTGGTTGAAACCAGAGTCTTATCTCCCGTTCTGCTTCGGACTCGTTAGAGGATACATGAATAACATTTTCATAAACACCAGAGGTAGTAATCCTGCCGTAAGAACCCCGGATAGAGGTCGATTCTGCTTTTTCAGGATCAGTGGCGCCAGCCAGCTCTCTACATTTTGTAATAGCGTCTTCACCCCAATAGACGAGCGCCATAACTTTACGACGGTCGTGTAACTCTCCTCGGATATACTTTATTAGTTCTGGGAAAAATGGCTTATCCTTAAGATGTCTATAGTGCTCCTGGGCCAACTCTTCTGATACGCGTGTTATCTTAGAAGCTACAATTTCAAGCTTGGTCTCGGATAATCTGGTCAAGATATTTCCGGTTAAAGATTTTTTCAATCCATCTGGTTTTATAAGAATCAGGGTTGCCTGGTTCATCACTTTGTGCCTCCCTTAAGTATACTCACAATCCTCTCCAGGTCTTCCTGGGAATAAAATTCAATAAGAATATGCCCGCGTTTTTTCCTCTTGCTGATCCTGATCTTTGTACCAATAATCTGTTGCAATTCTTCTTCCAGGACCGCCAAATAAGGCTCGCGCATAGCTTGCCCCATCCTACGCTTAATACCTTTAGGCCGGCTCCTCTTAATCAAGTTCTCTAGTTCTCTAACAGAGAGCCCTTTAGAGATAACTTCCTGTGCTAAGCGACGCTGTTGATTTACATCCTCTATTTCTAGCAGCGCCCTTCCATGGGCAAAAGAGATACGCCCCTTCTTCATCTCTTCTTGAACCTCCTGTGGTAACTTTAATAATCGCAATGTGTTAGTAATAGTGGCCCGCGCCTTACCTAAGACCGCACTGATCTTGTCTTGCGTAACCTGGAATTTATCAATAAGGTACTGATAGGCGTGTGCTTCTTCAATGGGGTTAAGGTCTTGCCTCTGAATATTCTCTATCAAAGCTAACTCCAGAGAGTCTCTGTCTTCTACATCCTTAATAATAATTGGCAGCTCTTCTAGATTCAATAATTGAGCAGCGCGTAATCTCCTTTCTCCAGCAATCAGCTCATAATAATCGCCTTTGCGTCTTACCAAGAGGGGCTGGATTACGCCCTTTTCTTTTATAGACTGGGCTAATTCCTCAATGCCCTGAGTATCAAAATCTTCACGTGGTTGAAAAGGATTGGGTTTAATCTGGCCAGTTTGGACATAAATAATCTCTTCTTTGCGTTCTACTTCTCTTTCAGGGATTAAAGCGCTTATACCTTTGCCTAAGGCTTTTCTTTCCATGGCTTATCTCCTTCTGGTATGGGTTGACTGGAAGTTAAAGGAATACCTAAAATCTCTCTACTTAATTCTTCATATTTTTGGGCACCCAAAGAATCTTTATCATATAAAACTACCGGCTTCCCAAAACCAGGGGCCTCGGTTAGGCGGATATTGCGGGGGATTACCGTATCATAAACTTTATCTTTAAAATAATTTCTTGCCTCCTGGATAACCTCTTTGGTAAGATTGGTGCGAAAATCTGCCATAGTTAATAGCATGCCTTCTATCTCAAGATTTGGATTAAGATTATCTTTTACAAGTTTAATAGTATGAGTGAGTTGCGTCAATCCTTCTAAGGCATAATATTCGCATTGGACAGGTATCAACACTGAGTCAGCAGCACATAATCCATTGATGGTCAATAAACCTAATGACGGTGGCGAATCAATAATTATAAAATCAAAATTTTCTTTTTCTTTTTGTAACGCTCTTTTTAATCTATACTCCCTGCCTAATACGCCTACCAATTCCACCTCTGCTCCAGTTAAATCCAAATTAGAGGGAGCCAGGCAAAGATTAGGTATTGCTGTAGGCTGCAGAATCTCTTTTATTTCTAACTCTTCTAAGAGAACATGGTAAGTACTTTTTTTAATGTCGTGCTTATTTATGCCCACTCCACTGGTAGCATTAGCCTGGGGATCTAAATCTATAAGTAACATTTTTTTCCCGGCTATAGCCAGGAAGGCAGCTATATTAATCGCTGAGGTAGTTTTACCAGTCCCCCCTTTTTGATTACAAATAGTGATAATTTTACCCATTGTAATATATGTAGTTACGCAATGTTACACGCGGAACATCCCTTAATCTGCTAGAATTATTATCTTAAAACTAGGGATTTTGTCAAGTATTTTCTTTATTTTTTATTGTACTTAGACGTACTTTTGCTGGCTTTGCTCCAGGCATGCCAAAAAGACCTTTTTCTTCCTCAGAAAGTACCTCTATTTTTACTTTATCGCGGGGTAACTTTAATTCTTTGAGTGCTTTTTTAATTGCCTCTTCTACAGTTTTGCCTTCTACTTCAATACTTGTCTTGGATTTCATTTTGCACGAGTAATGCGGAGCTGGTATAAGAGCATAAGCGTACTATTAATAAACCAGTATAATACTAACCCCGATGGCATTTTATAAAAAATAAACCCAAACATCAGTGGCATTATGATCAGCATCAATCTCTGCTGTTCAGCAGCACTCCCGGTTGTGCTAACCAGCGAAATTTTCTGTTGGATAAACATCCCCATAGTCATTAATATAGGTAAAATATTAATTTCATTGCCCAATATGGGTAAGGATACTGGCAGGATAAACAAACGGTCAGGCTCTGATAAATCCTTGATCCACAAGAAATGTGCACCCCGCAAAACTATCGAACGCATCAGGGCCTGATAAAGCGCAAAAAATATGGGCATTTGTAATAATAAGGGAAGACACCCTCCTAAAGGATTGACTTTATGTTTCCGATACAATTCCATTATTTCTTTATTGAGTCTCTGTGGATTATCTTTATAAATTTTACGTAATTCTTCGGTCTCTGGCTGTAGCACCTGCATTTCCTTCATAGAGCGCATTTGTCTCAAGGTCAGGGGGAAAAAAAGAATATAAATGGTGAAGCTTAAGATTACTATTGCCCAACCCCAATTATGTACCAGTGCATATATAAATTGTAATAATTGTAAAAGGATTTGTGAAATAAAATCAAAGGTGCCATAATTGATTATTCCTGACCACTGCGGTTTAATGCTATTAATTAATCTTAAATCTTGTGGCCCCAAATAGATATGGAATTTTTGTTCAATCTGCTGGCCAGGCGCTAAGGTGACGCTCTGTAAGCTTAAACCTACTTCAGACTCCAGAGGGCTTATTTTTTGAATAAAGCCCGCGCTATTATTTGCTACTGGTTCCAGAATACTACAAAAATATCTGTCTCGCCAGCCTAAGAATTTAACATTCTGCAAAACAAGGTCTTTTCTGGCGTTAAAATGGAGGGTTTTTTCATCAAGCGCCATAACTACATCTTGATAGCGTAGCTGCATATTCTGTGGAGACAAATCTAAGACCCCCAAAACCAAAGGTGCATTAAGGGTGATCGGCGCTCTTGACAAATTCTGCAGGGTGAGCTCTAACCAAAAACTATAATCAGACGGAGAAAAAATAAACTTCTTGATAATTTTTTTACTTTGGTCAACATATACAAAAGTTACTGTGTCCGCTAAGACACTCTCTTTCTTAAAAGAGAGCGATTTATCTTTTATTAATAATCCGTGTTTCAAAGTAAATTTATAACCTTGATGAACCTTAAATATCACTTCCTTAATTGCCCCCTCTGGTTCTATAAAGGTAATCTCAAACTTTTGCTGGCCGTATTTAAAAAAAGAGGGGGCAGGCGGTTGCTCTTTTGCTGGCAGCGAGGCCACCGGTTCTGTCATCTTGCTTACCGGAACGGCATGCATTGTTGCAACTTCTCTATTTTCAATATGATACGTTTTGGAAACAAGGGCGGACCAACTCAGCAAGACTAACAATGATAGGGTTATGGCTAAGATTAAACGTTTTTCCATCAAATTAAACTAAAGGGTCGTAGCCTGATTTCCCTGAAAGGGGATGACAGCACAATAATCGTTTTACAGCCTTAAGGGTCCCTCTTACAAAACCGTACTTTAAAATTGCTTGCTTTGCGAATTCTGAACAGCTGGGCGTAAAACGGCAGGAAGAAGGCACAATTATCCTTATATAATTCTGATATATATTGATAAGGTTAAGGGGTGCTCTCTGTAGCATTAAATGCTAATTCTTTTTCTGCCTTTTCGGCGCCGACGCGCTAAGACGCGACGACCAGCCCTGGTAGCCATCTTGCTACGGAAACCATGCCGGCGTTTACCTACAATATTTGTAGGGGTCTTGAGATTTTTTTTCATGACCCTATGCGCTCCTTCACTTGCTCTTCAATCTCGCTTTCTCTATGACTTCTTAAATATCGAAACCGAGTTAAGAGTGGTTGATAATTATAACATAAAAATAAACCAAGTCAACTCAAGAATTGTAATATATAAAAATTAACGGTTCCTATATAATTCCCTATCCAACTTTTTTGTATTGACGTCTAAAAAAAATATTGTATAATAATACGCATTTATCTTTTCCCCTTGCAAACTCTTTTGGTTTTGCTATAATATTGTTTGGTTAAACCAGAAGTGTAGGATTTCTTTTTTTCCACAGAGTTATGCAAGTTGTGCATAAGCTGTTAATTAGAATGGTATTGTTTAGGCAATGACTGATATACTTAATAGCTGGCAGCAGGCAAAAAATTATTTAAAAGATAAGGTCGGCGAAACTGTTTTCGAAACCTGGATCTTGCCATTAAAGCCCAGGCCTAAGAATGAGCACGGCATAATCCTTGAGGCGCCAGATATTTTTTTCCGAGATTGGGTAGAGCAACACTACAAACAGCTAATAGAAGAGGCGTTGTGCCAGTCTGCTAAACAGAAGGTCGCAGTCTCTCTGGAGTCTCAAGCGCAGGGCGCATCTTCTAGAATGCAACCTCAAATTTCAGTCGTCAAATCTCTCGCGCCCCAAAGTATGTTTACCCTAAATCCACGCTATACATTTGAAAATTTTGTGGTTGGACCGGCTAACCGCCACGCACATGCTTATTCCTTAGCAGTAGCAGAGTCTCCTGCTAAGGCCTATAATCCTCTTTTTATCTATGGGGGGGTGGGGTTGGGTAAAACACACCTCATCCAGGCAATCTGTCATCATATTAAGAATAAGGCGTCTGGTAATTTAAAAATATGCTACAGCCCCTCAGAAAGATTTACCAACGAGCTTATAGATGCTATACAGCACCATTCCACCTCCGCATTTAGACAGAAATATAGAAATCTGGACGTGTTAGTTATTGACGATATCCACTTTATTGCGGGTAAGGAATCGACGCAAGAAGAGTTCTTCCATACCTTTAACGTCTTATACGACGCGCATAAACAAATTGTCTTTTCTTCAGATAGGCCACTAAAGGAAATATCCAATCTACAGGATAGGCTTGTTTCACGTTTTAGCTGGGGGCTTACTACAGATATCCAGCCTCCGGATTTAGAGACGCGCGTTGCTATATTAAAAAAGAAAATAGAAAGAGAGCCGGTGTCCCTTCCGGATGAGGTTATATTTTTTATCGCGCAACTTATTAAGACTAATATTAGAGAATTAGAAGGTGCGCTTATCCGTACCATAGCCTACTCCTTACTGGAAGAGAAACCCATAACCTTAGAATTAGCAAAAGAGGTGTTAAAGGACCTCTTAAAAGAACCAAAAAAATTAATTACCGTAGATTTTATACAACGCTGTGTGGCAGAAGAGTTCGGGGTATCTCTACAAGAACTGAAAACCAAACGGCGCAATAAAACCATAGTACTCCCCAGACAGATAGCCATGTATTTAAGCCGGGAGTTAACGGATTTATCCTTGCCTGAAATAGGGAATTTTTTTGGCGGTAAGGACCATACCACAGTCTTGTATTCATACAATAAAATCAAGGGTGACCTAAGAACAAATGCGACCCTGAAAGAAAGGGTCGAGGGGGTTATACAGATCCTTAAACAATAAATTAATAGGTTATTCAAAAGATATACGAGTTTTATCACTATTCAAATACAGTAATTAGGTATATTATAAACAAAAAAATAAACCCCTATTATTTCTATTACTATATTAATATCTTTATATATTCGTAATATAAGGAGAGGAAAATGAAACTTAAACTTAAAAGGAATGTTTTATTAAACAGTATACAAACCGTACAGAATATTATCACGCCCAAGTCAGCATTACCCATTCTTTCCAATATTTTAATAGAGACACAGAAGGATGGTTTAAAATTAACCGCTACAGATTTAGATATAGGGATAAGCTGTGTAATCCCCGTAGATATCCAAGAGGTCGGCTCCATTACCGTACCCGCAAAAAGATTTAGTGATATTATCAAAGAATTACCCGGTGAGGACGTAAGTATAACCACTAAAAAAAATAATACCGTTATTATCGAAACAGAATTATGCCAATTTAAAATTATGGGTTTAGGTGTTGAAGAATTTCCCAAAATACCGGATTTTAAAGACAAGGAGGTAATTAAATTAGAACAGGCGGTTTTAAAAGAAATGTTAAGCCTCACCTCTTTTGCTGTCTCGCTTGATGAGACAAGGCATATTTTAAGCGGTATACTGTTTAGAATTAATAAAAATAACCTGACCCTTGTAGCTACCGATGGCAAAAGATTAGCGATTATAGAGCGGAAATTAAAACAGGACATAGATAAGGATATGCGTATTATTGTGCCCATTAAGACCATACATGAACTACAGCGTAACTTAAGTGAAGAAGGGGAGCTGTCTTTAATTTTGGGGAATAACCAGGCATTATTTGATCTAGGCAACGTTATTATTATCTCGCGTCTCATCGAAGGCGAATTCCCCGATTATCGGCAAGTCATACCCCCCGCCTCGGATAATAAAATAAAAATCGGGCGTACACAATTTTTGTTAGCTATCAGAAGGGCGGCCCTGCTTTCTACCCCCGATTATCAAGCGGTAAAATTAGAAGCCTTTAAAAATAAATTAGTGGTTTCAAAATCCACTCCGGATATTGGCGAGTCTCGCGAAGAAGCGCTGGTGGAATACCAAGGCAAGGAAATGGTAATCGGTTTCAACCCGAATTATATAATAGACGCCTTAAAAAATCTTACGGAAGAAACAATAGAGCTTGAGTTAACCGATAGTGAAAAACCCGGGGTTATCCGCCTTAACGGGTATATCTATATTGTATTACCGATGCGCCTGAGTTAAATATGGAGACAATAAAAGACATAGTTAGGGACGTAATACAGGATTTGACGAGCGAAAAAAGGCAGAACCGCGCTGATGACCCGCAGGCCATATTAAAAAAAATCTTGACAGCGAGAGAACTGCGGCATATAAGGTTTAATTATTTTAAAAAAGGTGTTTTGGGCTTAAGCGTAGATTCTTCTAGCTGGCTTTACAACCTGAATTTGCAAAAGGAAGAGTTGCTAGCGCGGCTTCAGAGGAACTCCGGCGCTATCAAAGAAATCCGTTTCCGTATCGGAGAGATAAAGTGAAAAAGAAAAAGGCAAAACAGACAAAACCCAGTAAACCTATTAAAGAAACACCTCCGCAGCAAGGCAAAGACAAGGCTTACGATGCCACCACGATACAGGTATTAGAAGGTACTGAGGCAGTCAGACTTAGACCTGCAATGTATATTGGCGATACCTCTGTGCGTGGGCTCCACCACCTAGTTTATGAAGTAGTGGATAATAGTGTGGACGAGAGCCTGGCTGGTTACTGCGATTATATTGAAGTAGTTGTGCATTCTGATAACAGCGTCAGCATTACAGACAATGGCAGGGGCATCCCTGTAGATATGCACAAAACAGAGAAGAAGCCGGCTGTAGAAGTGGCCCTCACTACGTTACATGCAGGCGGTAAGTTTGACCACAGGGTTTACAAGGTGTCTGGAGGTCTGCACGGCGTAGGCGTAAGCGTGGTTAACGCCCTTTCTGACTGGCTGGAGGTAGAAGTAAAAAGAGACGGTAAGGTCTATCACCAGCGCTATGAACGGGGCAAGACCGCCTCCAGGCTTACTGTCATAGGCAAGAGTAGCAGCACTGGCACCAAGGTGACCTTTAAACCCGACCGCACAATTTTCAGCAAGATAGATTTTTCCTACGATATATTATCCCAAAGGCTAAGAGAACTGGCGTTTTTAAATAAAGGCTTAAAGATAAAACTGGAGGATGAGCGCACTGATAAAGAGACGGTATTTGAATTTGGAGGCGGCGTCATATCTTTTGTAGACTACTTAAACAAAAATAAGAACCCCTTGCATAGCAAGGTGATTTATTTCCAGAAATCCCAAGAAGACGTTATTATTGAAGTCGCTATTCAATATAATGACGGTTATGCAGAGACCCTCTTTTCCTTTGCAAATAATATTAATACCATTGAGGGCGGCACGCACCTTTCTGGTTTTAAATCTGCTCTCACCCGCGCCATAAACCAATATGCCAAAGCCAAAAATCTCATCAAGGGTGAAGAGACTGCCATCTCTGGAGAAGACGTGCGCGAGGGCTTAACTGCAGTAGTAAACGTCAAAGTCCCCAACCCCCAGTTTGAAGGTCAAACCAAAACCAAGTTAGGCAATTCTGAAGTAGAAGGCCTGGTGAATTCGGTGAGCCTGGATTCTCTGTCCGCATACTTTGAAGAGAACCCCTCGGTTGCCAATAAAATTATAGATAAGGTAATTATTGCCTCTCGGGCGCGTGAGGCAGCACGCAAGGCAAGAGAGTTAACCCGTAGAAAAGGTGCCCTTGAAGGTGCGGGGCTGCCGGGTAAATTGGCCGATTGTTCGGAAAGAGACCCAGCCTTATGTGAGGTGTATATTGTGGAGGGCGACAGTGCCGGTGGAAGCGCAAAACAAGGACGGGATCGCCGGTTTCAGGCTATACTGCCCATTAAAGGTAAAATTCTTAACGTAGAAAAGGCGCGGTTGGATAAAATTTTATCCAATGAGGAAATCCGCACCATCATCACAGCTTTAGGAACAGGGGTGGGAGAGGAATTTGACCTTGCTAAACTACGCTATAATAAATTAATACTCATGGCAGATGCGGATATTGATGGTTCGCATATCAGAACACTGTTACTGACACTTTTATATCGCCATATGCCCAAGCTGGTGGAAGAAGGCCATGTTTATATTGCCCAACCCCCGCTTTATAAAATAAAGCGGGGGCAGCGCGAAGAGTACATCCAGACCGAACAACAGATGGATGAGTTGCTTCTAGAACTCGGCAGAGAAGGACACCGTTTTATACGCTCTAAAGATAAACAGGTCTTTACAGATAACCAGTTTAAAGAGCTTTTGCGCTTGCTTGTAGAAGCAGAGAAGCTGGCTAAGATTTTAGATAAAAGGGGAGTGGTGTTTGCAAAATATCTCACTTTTAGACATCCTAAGACCAAAAAAATGCCAATTTATAGGGTAAAAGTGGAGGGAAAAGACCATTTCCTCTATTCTGACAAGGAATTAGCCAATTTTACGGAAAAAGAAGGTAAAGAAGCTGAGCAGGATGTATTGCAACTCTTTGAAGCCCAAGAAGTTGAGCAAATTGTGACCAAGATAGAAAAATTAGGGCTGGATATTGCAACTTATAGCGCAGAAGGAATTAGTCAAAAAGAGGCTACTGCTAAAGAAGCAGGTAAAAGACCCAAAGCCCTATATCATATTACAAATGATAAAGAACAAAAGGACCTTTTCTCGCTTAAAGAGGTCTTGGCTTATATCAAGGAGGCAGCTACCAAGGGCATGCACATCCAGAGGTATAAAGGTTTAGGAGAGATGAATCCGCAGCAACTCTGGGATACTACTATGGACCCGGAAAAACGCACGATTTTGCAGGTAACCTTAGAGGACGCGGTGGAGACAGATAAGATGTTTACAGTTTTAATGGGTGATCAAGTTGAGCCGCGCAGAGAATTTATAGAAAACCACGCCCATCAAGTCAAAAATCTAGACATATAACATGTATACCAGAAACGAAAAGATAGTTCCGGTTTGTATTGAAGAAGAGGTCAAGGACTCTTACTTAAATTACGCCATGAGCGTAATCGTCGGCCGCGCCCTGCCTGATGTGCGCGACGGGCTTAAACCTGTACATAGGCGTATCCTTTATGCTATGCAGGAACTTAACCTTGACCACAGCAAACCCCATAAGAAATGCGCGCGTATCGTCGGAGAAGTCCTGGGTAAATATCACCCCCACGGAGACGTGGCGGTTTACGATACCCTGGTAAGAATGGCCCAGGATTTTTCGCTACGCTATCCCTTGGTTGACGGCCAAGGCAACTTCGGCTCTGTTGACGGGGATGCTGCTGCAGCCATGCGCTATACCGAGGCAAGGTTAGCAGCCATTGCCGATGATATGTTAGGCGATATTGATAAGGACACGGTAAAGTTTGGGCCGAACTTTGACGCCTCTTTAAAAGAGCCGCTTCTTTTACCCGCCAGCCTCCCCAATCTTTTAGTGAACGGCTCAAGCGGTATTGCCGTGGGCATGGCTACCAATATCCCGCCGCATAATTTAAATGAAATAGCAGACGCGATTATTTATCTGCTGGATCATCCCGAAACAGAAGCCAAGGATTTGATGCGTTATGTCAAGGGCCCGGATTTTCCGACGGGAGGAGTGATTTGTGGCAAGGCTGGGATAAAAGAGGCCTATACCACTGGCAGGGGTAAACTCCTGGTACGCGCGCGAGCGAGCGTGGAACATCAGAAAAACGGCAAAGATTTAATCGTGGTTACTGAAATCCCCTACCAGATCCAGAAATCCGCGCTCATCGAAGCCATCGCCGCCCTGGTAGATGAGAAAAAGATAGAAGGCATTTCTGATATACGCGACGAATCCGATAAAGAGGGGATGCGTATTGTAGTAGAGCTTAAGCGCGATACAGAATCGCAGATTGTCCTTAATCAGCTCTTTAAACACACGCAATTAGAAACTACCTTTGGCATCATCATGCTGGCCCTGGTGGATAACCGTCCCAAGGTTTTGAACTTACGCCAGATACTGGATGCCTATATAGAACACCGCAAGGTTATTATCCGTCGCCGCACACAGTTTGAATTAGATAAGGCCTTAAAAAGGGCGCATATTTTAGAGGGCTTAAAGATTGCCCTGAAATACATTGACCGCATTATCAAGACCATTAAGACCTCCAAGAACGTAGAGACTGCCAAAGAACGGCTGATGAAGGAATTCGGCCTTTCAGAGATTCAGTCCCAGGCAATCTTAGAGATGCAGCTGCAGCGCCTGACTGCTTTGGAGCGCGATAAAATTGACGCGGAATACTTAGAGCTATTGAAGAAAATTGAATTGTGTAAGGCAATCTTGGTCTCGGAGAAGAAAATAGAAGGCATTATTAAGGATGAACTAGAGGGTTTAAAGAAAAAATACGGAGATGAGCGCAGGACCGACGTCGTCGGAGAAGTGGAAGAATTAGAGATAGAAGACCTGATTGCCGAAGAAGATGTAGTGGTGACTATTAGCCACAGCGGTTATATCAAGCGCCTACCTGTGAGCGCTTACCGTAAACAAAAACGAGGTGGCAGGGGAGCTACCGGTGCTGAGGTAAAAGAAGAAGACTTTGTAGAGTATCTTTTTGTGGCCTCAACTAAGGACTATCTTTTGATATTTACTGATAAGGGACAGGTGCATTGGCTGAAGGCTTATGAAATCCCGCAGGCCAGCCGCATTTCCAAAGGCAAGGCTATAATCAACCTTCTCCAGATGGAAGCGGGTTATAAGATAAGTTCGACCATACCGGTTAAGGAATTTTCCGAGGATAAATATCTGGTTATGGTCACTAAGCTCGGCCAGATTAAGAAGACCAGACTGGATGCTTATGGTAATCCGCGTAAAGGCGGAATTATCGGCATTACCCTGGATAAAGGCGATGAGCTTATCGGCGTAGAATTAACCGACGGAAAAGAGGAGCTGCTCATTGGTACGCGACAGGGTAAGGCTATAAGATTTTCCGAAAGCAAGGTGCGGGATATGGGAAGGGCAGCTGGGGGGGTACGGGCAATTTCATTAGCCAAAAAAGATGAGGTTATTGCTATGCTGGTGGCGCATAAAGGTTCGGCGGTTTTGACCGTGACGGAGTTGGGATTTGCCAAGCGCACCACGGTTGAGGAATATCGTCTCACCAGCCGCGGCGGCAAAGGTATTATTAATATAAAAGTTACTAATAAGAATGGCGCAGCAGTAAGTTTAAAGACGGTTTCTGATAATGATGAGTTGATGGTGATTACCCAGAACGGCATGTTCCTGCGTTGCGCGGTCAAGGATATCCGCACCACTGGTCGCTCTGCCCAGGGTGTGCGCCTGATTAAACTGCAAGATAAAGACCATGTTTCCTGTGTTGCGCCTGTGATTGCAGAAGAAGGGGAAGAATAATCTTAGTCCCCATCGTCTTCCCGCCTAGTTATTAACTCAAGGCGGGATCCCCCGCCTATGGCGGGGGAAGCCTGGTCTAGGACACCCCGCCTACGGCGGGGCGGCACGGGTTCAAAAATGTACTATATTTATATTCTTCGGAGCAGAAAAGATAATAAACACTACATTGGTTATACAAATAATTTAGAAAGACGATTACAAGACCATGCCAGAGGTAAGTCGGCATCGGTTCGTCATCGGGGCCCATTTGAATTGGTTTATAAAGAGCAACATCTTAGTAAGGAAGAAGCGGTACGTAGAGAGAGGCAGATCAAAAGTTATAAGGGTGGCGAAGCTTTTAAGAATTTGATAAGCAATAGCTCAGTCCCCATCGTCTAGCCTGGTCTAGGACAAGAGCTTTTCAAGCTCTCGACACCGGTTCAAATCCGGTTGGGGACGCTTATAATTCTATAAGGGTTCTCCCGCTAAATTATATTATAGCGAGCGGGATCAGTTCGCAGACGGGCTGGCGCCCTATGATTTATGTCGCACTTCGTGTTCCATAAATCATCTGCTCACTGTAAATCCGGTTGGGGACGCTTAGAATTTATCCTCCTTCGCCCTTGAAATTTTCCCGCCACTTATTTTGTTCTGGACGGGATCCCGTTTCTTGTCTCTAACCGATTGAAACGGGAGAAGTAATAGCTCTGGCGGGCTACGGAGGATTTCGCTTTATGCCTGCCTGCGGCAGGCGTTTTAAGAGGTGCTCAATGTGTGGGATAATCGGATATATCGGAAACAGACAGGCGCAGCCTTTACTTTTAAATGGGCTGAAACGCTTGGAATACCGTGGTTATGACTCCAGTGGTATGGCGCTTATCCTTACCGATAAAAATACCATTTCCATCAGAAAGTCTCCTGGTAAGATCAGTGCGCTGGAAAACCTGCTTAAGAAAAAACCCCTTTCTGGCACGATAGGTATTGCCCATACCAGATGGGCAACCCACGGAGCACCCAATCAAATCAATGCCCACCCCCATACTGATTGTAAAGGTGAAATTGCGCTAGTCCATAACGGCATAATCGAAAACCACGAATCCTTAAAATCACAGCTGATTAAGGAAGGCCATATTTTCCGCAGTCAAACCGATACCGAAGTCATCGTGCATTTAATCGAAAAATTCTATAAAAATACGTCCTTGGAAGAAGCAGTGCGCAGATGTCTTGCGCTTCTGGTGGGTTCTTTTGCCATTGGGGTTCTTTCTAAAAGAGAGCCCCATAAAATTATCGGCGCACGTTTAGGAAGCCCCTTAATCATAGGATTGGGTAAAGACGAAAACTTTCTTGCCTCTGATGCATCTGCGGTTTTAGAGGCTACCAAAGACATCGTATTTTTAGATGAAAACGAAATGGTAATTTTGACTAAAGAGGATTTTAAGGTAACTGATTTTGACGGAAGAGAAATTGCCAAGAAAACCAGCCGGATTAATTGGGATATAGTCCAGGCCGAGAAACAGGGATATAGGCATTTTATGCTCAAGGAAATTAATGAGCAACCAAATATTTTAGAAAACATCCTCAACATTAGAATACATAAAGAAAACGGCAAGGTCTTCTTTGAAGAACAGAGGGTTCCGGAGGAACAACTCAAGGGTATAAAAAATATTGCCATTGTTGCCTGCGGCACAGCTTATCACGCGGGACTGGTAGGCAAGTATATTTTTGAATCCATTTGCAAAACCCCGACTTCTATTGATGTATCCAGCGAATTCAGGTATCGCGATTTGCTTATTGACCGCGATACCTTGGTCTTGGCCATAAGTCAATCCGGAGAAACAGCAGACACCTTAGCCGGAGTAAGAGAGGCCCGAAAACACGAAGCAGCAGTAATTTCTATCTGCAATGTTTTAGGCTCAACCCTGGCCAGGGAATCTGATGGCGTGATCTATACCCACGCCGGACCAGAGATAGGCGTGGCTTCTACCAAGGCCTATACAGCACAGTTGGTCGTGCTGTATCTGTTTGCTTTTTATCTGGCAGAAGTCAAAAATATTTTATCCAAAGAAAAGGTACAAAAATACCTTGAGGAATTAAAAGGGGTCCCTAAACTTATGGAGGCAATCTTAAAGGAGCAGGATAACATAGCCAGGCTTGCCCGTCGGCATGCACATTTTGGTTCTTTTCTCTATTTAGGCAGGAATGTTAATTTCCCCTCTGCTCTGGAAGGGGCGCTGAAATTAAAAGAGGTCTCTTATATCCCAGCCGAGGGTTATGCTGCAGGAGAGATGAAGCACGGGCCAATTGCCTTAATCGACGAATACCGTGCAGTGGTTTGTATTGTTCCGGAATCCAAGGTTTACGAAAAGATGCTCTCCAATATTCAGGAGATACACAGCCGCTGTGGCAAAATTATTGCTATTGCTACAGAAGGGGATAAAAAAATAAAGGAGCTGACCCCCGACGTTATCCGTATTCCAGAAATCGAAGAGAATTTCTCTCCTTTGCTTGTGGCGCTTCCCTTGCAGTTATTAGCCTACCATATTGCAGTGAAACGCGGCTGTGATGTAGACCAACCGCGTAATTTAGCCAAGTCCGTTACAGTAGAATAATGTTATACCTCGTTGCAACCCCAATAGGCAACTTAAAAGATATAAGCCTGCGCGCGCTTGAGGTATTAAAAAGCGTGGATCTGATTGCCTGCGAAGATACGCGGCATAGCAAAATCTTGTTAGGCCATTACGCTATCAAGACCCCTACCACCAGCTTTTTTCAGCACAACAGATTTAGCAAAGGAGAATACCTCTTAAGGCTTTTGAAAGAGGGCAAGGATGTGGCTTTGGTTTCTGATGCTGGCACACCTGGAATCCTTGACCCAGGGTATAACCTGATAAATTTAGCTATAAAAAACAATATTGAAATTACTGCTATCCCTGGCCCGGTGGCTTTTATAAATGCCTTGGTTCTTTCTGGAAAGCCGGCGCATAAATTTATCTTTGAGGGTTTTTTACCTCACGGGCCTTTAGCCCGGCGCAATCGCCTTAAGGCCCTGGCGCAACTAAAATACACCCTGGTTTTTTATGAATCCTGCCATAGAATTTTAGCCACTTTGCAGGATATCCAGGAGGTTTTTGGCGATAGAGAAATAGTTTGTGCCAGGGAACTGACCAAGAAGTTTGAGGAGATAAAAAGGGGTAGTGCTGGAGATATCGCAGGGCAATTTAGACAGCAGAAACCCCGCGGTGAATTTGTAGTTGTAATATAAAATATTGGCTTGACAAAGATTAATTGAGATGTTATATTTATAAAAATCGTAAATAACCTTTAAGCTGGCTCATGAGAAGCCGGCAAGGTGGAGAAAGATGAAATCAAATAAACTAGAAGATAAGAACCCTTGGCAAATACGCCAAGGGTATTTTTTTATCTGGAGCAGAAATGAGAGAAAAAGCAAAAATATTAGATAAAGAGGCGATTGGCAGAGCGCTTATGCGCATTGCCCATGAGATTCTGGAGAAGACTAAGGGCACAGAGGGGCTGTGTCTGGTGGGCATAAGAAACCGCGGTGTGTATCTGGCACAGCGCTTGGCAGAGTACATTAAAAAGATAGAGAATCAAGAAGTAGCAGTGGGGATTTTGGATATTACGCTTTACCGCGATGATTTGACTTTGGTTGCCAGCCAACCTGTAGTGCACAAGACAGAGATTGACTTTGACATCAGTGATAAGAATATTGTGCTGGTCGATGATGTCTTATATACCGGAAGGACTGTGCGCGCAGCCTTGGATGCGCTTATCGATTTAGGCAGGCCCAAATCCATACAGTTGGCAGTTCTGGTAGACAGAGGCCACAGGGAGCTACCGGTGCGTGCAGACTTTGTCGGTAAGAATATCCCCACCTCAAAAACCGAAACCATAGAGGTGCGTCTGGAAGAAGCTGACGGCAAGGACGAAGTTGTGATTGTGGAAAAGGTAAATGAAGCCACAACTTAGCGAATGAGCGAATGATAGTGAAGCTAAGTTGTCTGGCTGGGTTCAATTCGCACAAATAACTTATGTCACCGTAGATTAAGATTACGGTTCCATAAGTTATGTGCTCATTGAAAAAGGATTGATATGGAGACCGCCTGGAAAAGAAAAGATCTCTTAGGCTTAGAGGATTTAACCAAAGAAGAAGTTGAGCTGATTTTATCTACTGCAGAGTCTTTTAAAGAAGTTTCTACGCGAGAGATTAAAAAAGTTCCCGCGCTACGAGGAAAGACAGTGGTAAATCTGTTTTACGAACCCTCAACCAGGACCAGGGTCTCTTTTGAAGTAGCAGCCAAGAGGTTATCCGCAGATGTGATTAACATTGCCACTGAGACATCCAGCGTCAGAAAAGGCGAGACCTTAATTGATACCGGTAGAAATATTGAGGCACTCAAGGTGGATATCATCGTGATGCGGCATAATTATTCCGGTGCGGCAGTAATGCTGGCGCGCAATGTGCGCGCAAGCGTGGTGAATGCCGGAGATGGCTGGCACGAACATCCTACCCAGGCGCTTTTGGATATGTTTACACTCAAGGAAAAGCTGGGTAAAATCGAGGGTTTAAATGTAAGCATAGTAGGTGACATAGCGCATTCACGCGTGGCGCGTTCAAATATCTGGGGCTTAACTAAATTAGGTGCTAAGGTGACAGTTTGCGCTCCCGAGATACTCATTCCTCCCGGCATAGAAGAGATGGGTGTTAAGGTAACGCACGATATAGACGAGGCCCTGCGTAATGCCGATGCGGTAAATGTTTTAAGGATGCAGTTTGAACGCGATGAACAGAATGCCTTTCCCCAGCAATTAGAATATTTTAAAAATTTCGGCATTACCCAGGAAAGGCTGTCAAAAGCCAAAAAGGATATTATTGTGATGCATCCCGGGCCGATTAACCGCGGTATTGAGATGTCCAGCGAAGTTGCGGACGGCGCAAACTCCGTGATATTAGAGCAGGTCACTAACGGCATTGCCGTGAGAATGGCAGTGCTCTTTTTGGTAGCACAGGCAAACGAACATATTACCAATGAAAATATTGATTAAAAACGGCCATCTTATTGATCCGGGAAACAATGTGGATAGGATCTCTGATATCCTCACGGAAAACGGCAAGATATCCAGAGTAGAAAAAAATATAAAGGCTGAGGCTGACCAAATCATTGATGCTACTGGTAAGATAGTTATGCCCGGACTGGTGGATATGCATGTGCATTTAAGAGAACCGGGAAGGGAAGATAAAGAAACAGTTTCAACCGGCACCAAGGCTGCGCTAAAAGGCGGAGTCACCACTCTCTTAGCCATGCCGAACACCCAGCCTGCTATTGATTGCGCAAAAAATATAATTTTGCTTAAAAACATTATTAAGAAAACAGCAAATGCGAATGTATTCATCACAGGCGCTATAACGTGCGGTCGTTTGGGTAAAGAGCTAAGTGATATCGCTCAATTGAAAAAAGAAAGTGCACTGGCTATTTCTGACGATGGGTCATCTGTAGATAGCGATGCACTGATGCTGGAGGCATTTAAGAAAGCAAAAGAGGAGAATCTATTGGTGATTTGCCACTCTGAAGATAAATCTCTTAGCGCAGGCGGCGTGGTCAACTTGGGCCTTACTTCTACGCGCATGGGATTAAGAGGTATTTCCAGGGAGTCAGAATATAAAAGAGTAGAGCGGGATATAAATCTTGCTGAAAAGGCAGGAGCAGCTGTGCACATTGCCCATGTAAGTTCCAGGGAATCAGTAGCATTGATTGCAAAAGCCAAAAAAAGGGGCGTAAGAGTTACTTCTGAGACCGCACCGCATTATTTTGCCTTGGATGAAGAAGTGGTCCTGGGATACAATACAAATATGAAAATGAACCCTCCCTTAAGAGGCAAAGAAGATGTCTCCGCTATCAAGCAGGGATTAAAAGATGGGACAATAGAGGTGATCGCCTCTGACCATGCCCCGCATACAGAAAATGAGAAAGCCATTGAATTTGAACGTGCGGAATTCGGAGTGATTGGCCTTGAGACTACACTCGCAGTAAGTATTACTGAACTATTAGTCCCAGGAATATTGAGCTGGACAGAATTAGTGAAGAAATTAGCCTTTGATCCTGCTAAGATTTTAGGAATAGGAAAAGGCACTTTAGGTATAGGCAGCGATGCTGACCTGATTGTAGTCTCACCGGACAAAGAGTGGAACGTACAAAAAACGGAGTTTGTTTCTAAATCCAAAAATTCTGCATTTCTAGGTAAGACCTTACAAGGAGTGGTGGAATGCACTATTTGCGGTGGGAAAATTGGGTATAAATTATGAAACTTCTCCTCACCAGAGAGCTGGGTAGGCTTGCCAAATGGCTGAGGATCTTGGGTTTTGATACAGAATATTTCAAAGAGGCCAATATCAGTTCCCTGATTATCCAGGCATTAAGGGAGAATCGCGTTATTATAACCAGAAACCACCGCTTGCCTCGCTCCGCTGGCCTGAGGATTGTTTTGATTAAGGAAGAAAAACTAAAAGAGCAGTTAAGAGAAGTGTTAAAGGCATTGGAGATTTCTTTAGATAGCGTTTTAATGTTTAGCCGCTGCATTATCTGTAACGAAGAGTTGGTTGAGATTGCTAAAGATCAAATAAAGGATAGAGTGCCAGAATATGTATTTAATACGCAGAAGGATTTTATCAGCTGTCCCAAATGCGAACGCATTTATTGGCAGGGAACACACTGGGGTAATGTCGAAACCATACTTAAGGAGATTGCTCAATAATGGAATTTATTGCCGATTTTCATATTCATTCTAAATATTCCCGCGCTACCAGCAGAAATATGGATGTGAAACATCTTGCTGAATGGGCAAAACTAAAGGGCATAACCTTAATAGGTACGGGCGACTTTACCCATCATCTTTGGCTGGAGGAGCTAAAGCATAACTTAGAAGATTTAGGTAACGGATTGTTTAAATATCAGGATGTATATTTCATACTGACTAGCGAAATTAGCAGTATTTATTCTAAAAGAGGCAAGACTTACCGTATTCATAATATGGTCTTCAGCCCTTCTTTTAAGACTACTGATAAGATTAACGAGGTCTTAAGCCGTCAGGGAAACCTGGCTAGCGATGGTCGTCCTATCCTGGGTTTGGATGCAGCAGAACTGGCGCGGATTGTTTTTGATATTGATGAAAACTGCATGGTTGTGCCAGGCCATATCTGGACTCCCTGGTTTTCTTTGTTCGGTTCTATGTCCGGTTTTGATAGAATTGCCGATTGTTTTGAAAATCAAACGCCAAAAATATTCGCACTTGAGACAGGATTATCCAGCGACCCGGCAATGAATTGGCGCTTGAGCGCATTAGATAAATTTACCTTGATATCCAATAGCGATTCGCATTCACCGAGCAAAATCGGTCGCGAGGCAAATGTCTTTGACTGCGAATTAGATTACCAGACCATCAGAGAAGTTTTAAAGACTAAGGATAAAAAAAGATTTTTATATACAATAGAATTCTTCCCCGAAGAAGGTAAATACCATTTTGACGGCCATCGCCTTTGCGGAGTAAGATTTTCTCCCAGTGAAACCAGGCAGAATAATGGCCGTTGTCCTAAATGTGGTAAGCCAATTACTGTAGGCGTAATGAACCGCGTAGAGCAACTGGCTGACCGGCCAGAAGGCTTTACTCCGCCAAACGCGATTCCCTATAAAAATCTTATCCCCTTAGATGAAATTATTGCCGAGGCCAAAGGTGTGAATAAAGGCTCAGTAGCTGTAGAGAGAGATTACCGCAGTTGTGTCGCAAAATTCGGCACAGAGCTTGAGATTTTACTAAAGGCCTCCAGAGAAGATTTGCTTAAAGGGTTGCCCCCTCGTATTGCAGAAGGAGTTTTAAGGGTGCGCGAGGGTAAAGTCGATATCAAGGCTGGTTTTGACGGTGAATATGGTATCATTTCTATTTTTGGTGAGGAAGAAAAGCAGGATAGGGCTGAAGAGCAATTAAAATTATTTTAATGAATCCCGCCCTTTCTAAAGGCTGGGGTAGGGAAAAGAAGGAAGAGCCGGGTGAAGAGTATAATCATTTATTATTCTTATAGCGGCAACACTAAAAAAGTAGCTGGGGCGCTTTCCGAACATCTAAAAGATAGAGGAGAAACCGAAGTTATAGAATTACAAGCCTTAGATGAATCAGATAAATTTCTTGCACAGGCAGTCAGGGCCTTCAGACATAAACGAGCAGAAATTGCACCAGTAAATTTTGACCTCAGTAAATATGATTTGCTTTGTTTTGGCACTCCTGTCTGGGCCTTTGGCCCTGCGCCGGCAATGAATACTTACTTAGACAAATGTTTTGGCATAGAAGGTAAAGATACAATTTTGTTTACCACCTATGGCAGTGGCACGGGTAACCAGCGTTGCCTTAAATTTATGCAAAATATTTTAGCCAAAAAAGACGCCAAAAAATTCAGCAGATTTTCAATACAACAGTTCAAGGTAAGAGATAAAGAATTTGTTCTCTCTCAAATTAAAGAGAAGACGCGCCTGTAGCGCAATGGATAGCGCAATGGCCTCCGGAGCCATGTGTGCAGGTTCAATTCCTGCCAGGCGCAATTTGAAAATTTTAGTGTTTTGCTTCCGCGCGCTGAAAATTTTCGCCGTGCGCTACGGTTTACTCGTCGCTTTCGGTTAGACTTTCGACATGCACCGACCTTCACTCCTCGTAAATCCTTGCGCACTACCTTAAAGGTGCTGTGCCGAAAATTTTCTAATGCGCGCTCCAGCAAAAACACTAAAATTATACGCAATGTTTGGCTAAAATCGACATTCGCTCAGAAATCCACCAGATTCATTAGTGGAATAATTAAGAGACAATATGCGGAAAAAAGTTGTAAGTGTTATAGGGGGGCATAGTTGTACTAAAGAAGTGGAGCAAACAGCCCTAAATTTAGGCAAAAAACTGGCTAAGGTGGTGGATATTCTGGTTTCTGGCGGCTTAAGTGGAACGATGAAGGCGGTTTGTCAGGGTTTTAAGGCTAGCGGAGGCCTAACTATAGGCATTATACCAAGTTACAACAAAAACGAGGCTAATGCTTTTGTGGATATAGTTATCCCTACAGGTCTAGGATTGGCTAGAAATGTGTTGGTAGTAAAAGCAGCAGATGTGGTAGTAGCACTTCCTGGAGAAGCAGGGACGCTTTCTGAGATAGCCTATTGTTTGCAGTTTGGCATACCAGTAGTCAATCTTAGTTCTTGGGAGATACCAGGAGTAATCAAGGTAAAGACAGTTGCAGAGGCAGTGGAGAAAGTAAGGCAGTTCTTAAAGAGGAGCTCCCTATGAAGGCAATTTTAATGTTAGAGGATGGTAAAAGTTTTCCAGCAGAAACTTTAAGTGGTAGTGGTGATAGCATTGGAGAAGTTATCTTAAATACAGCAGTAGTGGGTTATCAGGAGATGATGACTGACCCTGCCAATGCTGGTAAGATTTTAGTTTTAACTTACCCTTTGATTGGTAACTACGGCATTGCGCCCAAGTTCAACGAATCCAAGAAGGTTTGGCTGGCTGGCCTGGTAATTAAGGAAAAATCACGCATCTTTTCTAACTGGCAGGCAAAATCCAGCTTTGACGATTTTATTAAAATGCATCACTTGCTTACTATTGGCGAGGTGGATACGCGTACCTTGGCTGTGCATTTAAGACAGAAGGGTTCAATGCTGGGGATTATTTCCACCTGCACCTTTGAGACAAAAGAGCTATTCTCCCGATTAGAGAGTTTTCGTAAAAAAACAAGGGAAAGTTTATTGCCACAGATTTCTGTGAAGAAGAGCACGCGCCTGGGTAAAGCAGGGGCAAAATATAAAATAGCGATTTTGGACTTAGGTATACAGAATAGCATCATAGAACAACTGGCAACCCTGGGTTTCTCCATAACACTTCTACCTTTTAATACTTCGGCAGAAGAGATTTTGCGCCTGAAACCCAAAGGGCTAATTATTTCAAGCGGGCCGGAAGAGGACGCAGGATTAAAGGCCGTGGTAGATAATATCAAACCATTGCTTAACAAATTACCCATACTAGGAATATCGACGGGACATCAGGTTCTAGCCCGCGCATTAGGTGCAAAGATAACCAAATTAAAGTTAGGTCATCACGGAGTAAATTATCCCATACATAATCCCGCCACTTACAAAGGCGAGATTACCGTACAAAACCATTCCTATGCGGTGGATGTGGATTCACTCAATAAGATAAAGGACATAAAAATTACCGCCTTTAATTTAAATGACCGCACAGTGGAGGAAATGGAGAGCAGGAAACTCAAGCTCCTCGGTGTGCAGTATTGCCCGGTGAGCCCAGGGTTTGGCGAGGTAAACAGCATATTTAAAAAATTTATGAAAATGTTAGCCAAGGAGTAGAGCATGCCCAGACGTAAAGACATAAAAAAGGTTTTGATGATCGGTTCAGGCCCGATTATTATCGGTCAGGCCTGCGAATTTGATTATTCCGGCTCCCAGGCCTGCAAGGCCTTAAGGGAGGAAGGTTATTTTACGATATTAGTTAATTCTAACCCCGCTACCATTATGACTGACCCAGGCATGGCAGATGTTACCTATATAGAGCCGCTGAATGTGGAGATGGTAACTAAGATTATTGCCAAAGAGCGGCCTGATGCCATTCTACCCACTCTCGGCGGGCAGACGGGATTGAATCTGGCCTTCTTTTTGATGAAAGAAGGAGTCCTAAGAAAATACGGGGTAGAATCTATTGGCGCATCCGTGAATGCGATATCCTGCGCAGAGGACCGCGAGCTCTTTAAGAAAGCAATGCAGGAAATCGGTGTGGATGTGCCCAAAAGCGGGATTGCTACTACGGTTGAACAAGGAATGAAGATAGGTTTAGGTATTGGTTTTCCTCTGATTCTACGGCCTGCATATTGTTTAGGCGGAAGTGGCGGTTCTACCGCCTACAACAAAGAAGAACTGGAAAAATTTCTCGCCAAAGGCCTGGAGACCAGCCCCGTACATCAGGTATTGGTTGAGCAGTCAGTCCTGGGCTGGAAAGAGATTGAGTTTGAAGTAATGCGCGACTCGGCTGATAACGTGATTATGATTACCTCTATGGAAAACGTTGACCCTATGGGAGTGCATACCGGAGATAGTATTGTGGTTGCGCCGGCGCAGACCCTGACTGCTGAGGAATATACAAATTTTGTGAATCTCTCAAAGAAGATAATCCGCAGGGTAGGCATATCAGGCGGAGGTGCCAATATCCAGTTTGCCCAGAATCCCAGAGACGGCCACATTGTGATTATAGAGGTAAACCCTAGGCTTTCGCGTTCTTCTGCCTTGGCCTCTAAAGCCACGGGTTTTCCTATTGCCAGGGTGGCCACAAAATTGGCCGTGGGCCTGACGCTTCCCGAAGTGATGAATCAGATTACGGGTAAGACCACCTCGTTCTTTGAGCCAACAGTGGATTACTGCGTCTTTAAAATCTGCAGGTTTACTTTTGAAAAGTTCCCCCGTGCAGAGCGGATAATAAACACCTCAATGAAGGCTGTGGGTGAGGCGATGTCCATTGGCAGGAATTTTAAAGAGGCCCTGCAAAAAGGGATTCGCTCCATTGAGATTTCCCGTTATGGCTTTGGCGCAGACGGAAAAGATAAGATTACTGATGAGATGCTGGAAAAACCCGACAATGGCTTAATGAAGATAATTAAAGATAAGATACGCATACCTAATGACGAGAGGCTTTTTTATATAAGATACGGGCTTAAGGCCGGCTTATCCGTGGATGAAATTTATAATCTCTCTAAGATTGACCGCTGGTTTGTTGACAATATGCAACAATTAGTAGAGCTGGAGGAGAAAATTAAAAAATTTAAGAACAATAAGACCAATGAGGGGATTACAATCCCTCTGGATTTACTTAAGGAAGCCAAGAAAGACGGTTTTTCTAATAGGCAACTGGCCTATTTGTTAAATTCCAAGGAGGAGATGGTGCGCGAATTTTGTAAAAAGAAAAATATAAAACCGGTATATAAATTGGTAGATACCTGTGCCGGAGAATTCAGCGCTGCGCAACCTTATTTTTACTCTACCTATGAAACTCAGGAGGAAGGCCGGCCCAGTAAGAATAAAAAAGTGGTAATTTTAGGAGGCGGGCCAAACCGGATTGGTCAGGGTATAGAATTTGATTATTGCTGCTGCCATGCTGCCTATGCCTTAAAAGAAGAAGGCATTGACAGCATTATGGTGAATTGTAACCCAGAGACTGTCTCAACGGATTATGATACCTCGGATAGGCTCTATTTTGAACCCCTGACTTTAGAGGACATCTTAAATGTCATTGATTTAGAAAAGCCCATTGGCGTGATAGTGCAGTTTGGCGGTCAGACCCCCATTAATCTGGCTATACCTTTGAGAAAAGCCGGGGTAAATCTTTTAGGGACAAGCGCAGACAGCATTGATATCGCCGAAGACAGGAAGCGTTTTAAACAGATGCTGGAAAAGCTCAATCTTCTGCAACCGGATAACGGCACTGCCTTTAACTTTCAAGAGGCAAAATTAGTTGCTAAAAAAATAGGTTATCCGGTATTAGTGCGGCCTTCCTATGTATTGGGCGGTCGGGCAATGGAGATTGTCTATGATGAAACTGCCTTAGAGAAGTTCATTAAGGAAGCAGCAGAGGTCTCCGGAGAACATCCGGTGCTCATTGATAAGTTCTTAGAAGATGCTATAGAGGTAGATGTAGATTTAATTGGCGACGGAGAAACCTTTGTTGTCGGAGGTATTATGGAGCATATTGAGGAGGCAGGAACCCACTCTGGTGATGCAGCAATGTCGCTTCCTTCTTATACGTTATCTGCGGAGACGCTCAATAAGATCAGGCAGATAACTTATAAAATGGCCAAGGAGCTAAATACGGTGGGCCTGATGAATGTGCAGTACGCAGTTAAGGATGATCTGGTTTATGTCTTAGAGGTAAACCCCAGGGCATCGCGTACCATACCTTTTGTTTCTAAGGCCATAGGTGTGCCTCTGGCAAAATTAGCTACCAAGGTTATGTTAGGTAAAAAATTAAAGGACTTGGGATTTACTCAAGAGATTATCCCTAAATATGTGGCAGTTAAAGAATCTGTATTTCCTTTTAACCGTTTTCCCGGCGTGGATATAATTTTAGGACCTGAGATGAAGTCCACAGGAGAGGTCATGGGCATCGATAAGGATTTTGGCCGGGCGTATATTAAGAGCCAGATTGCTGCTGGTCAGAATTTACCCAGGAAGGGCAATGTCTTTATCTCGGTATGTGATAGAGATAAAAGAGAGGTGGTCTTTGTGGCCAAGAAGCTCCAAGACCTGGGATTCCATCTTTATGCCACTTCAGGCACAGCCACAGTCTTAGAAAAAAATAATATCTCAGTCAAGGTCTTGCCCAAGATTGCTGAGGGTAGGCCTAATGTTTTAGACCTGATGAAGGACGGGAAGATTCAATTGGTGATTAATACTCCTTCGGGACGGATCCCGCGGCAGGATGAGGTTAAAATCCGCTCGCAGGTTATCCTATACAGTATACCCTATACCACTACTATTTCAGGGGCGCAGGCAACAGTAAACGGTATTGAAGCGCTTATTAGGAGGGAATTGGGAGTAAAGTCCTTACAGGAATACCATAAAGAAGTAAAAAGTAAAAAGGTAAAAGGAAAAAGTGGAAAGAATAAGCATAAGAACAAATAGCCGTGTTGATTTAATAGACATAACAGATAAAATACAGGCAGTGGTTTCCAAAAGCAAATTGAAGAATGGGGTGTGTCTGGTATTCTGCCCGCATACCACTGCTGGGCTAACCATTAATGAGAATGCCGACCCCTCTGTCAGGCGCGATATTATCGATGCCTTAAATAAACTCCTGCCAGCAAATGCCGGGTATGCGCATTCCGAAGGGAATGCCGACAGCCACATAAAGTCTTCCCTCTTTGGTGCTACGCTTACAATATTTATTGAAGACAGTCAATTAGCACTGGGTACCTGGCAGGGGATATATTTTTGTGAGTGCGATGGCCCGCGTTCAAGAGAGGTCTGGATAAAGATAATTAAGGAGCCGTAATGCCAGAATTGCCAGAAGTAGAGACCATAAAACACGAATTAGAAAAAGCAGTCTTGGGTAAGAAGGTTACTGAGGTTTGCGTGTATAATCCTGCGGTAATACGCGAGCCCTCAGTTGATAAATTCAAGAAAGAAATAACAGGAGCAAGTATTAAGAATATCCTGCGCCGTGCCAAGGTCTTAATCTTAGAACTCTCCAATGAAAAGTCATTGGTTATTCATTTAAAAATGACAGGTCAGTTAATCTATCCAGGGAATGGAAAGACAAGCAGGGTGAGTTTCCGTTTGTCAGACGGCAAAATACTGGATTTTAATGACCGCAGGTTATTTGCAGAACTACGCCTGCTTTCCGACTGGCGGTCTTTAAAGTTTATTCGGGGGTTAGGTCCTGAGCCATTTGATATAAGCTTAGAACAATTCAAAGAGATGCTTAGCAAAAAGAAAACCAAAATAAAACCACTTTTAATGGATCAGACCTTCGTCTCCGGAGTAGGTAACCTCTATGCTGCCGAGGTATTATTTAGGGCAAGGATACATCCTGAGAGGTCTGCCGCAAGTCTTTCTGATAAAGAAAAGGAACTCCTTTTTAAAGAAATAAAGGATACTCTTTTAGAGGCAATAAAATATAAAGGTTCCTCTGTAGACCAATATGTGCAACTATCAGGCCAGCCTGGAGACTATGTTAAATATCATAAAGTTTACGACCGAGAAGGCAAACCTTGTCTGGTTTGTAAAACGCCGATTAAAAGAACTGCCTTAGGAGGCAGGGGCACCTATTTCTGCCCGGAGTGCCAGCCCCGCTCTGCCATTTAATTTCGCCAGCGGGATCCCCCGCCTTTGGCGGGGGAAAATAAAAGATGAACCCCCTCCCTTCCTAAGGGATAGGGGTTATAAATAGAAAGGAAGAGCGGGGTGAAAAGACGCCTTAAAATTAACGGCGCTATTATAGCCGCGGCAGTTTTGTTAGTAGCAATTTTCCCTAACGTATTCATGCGTCGCGATACAATAGATTTATGGGAAGAGACTCTGGAAATATTCGGTATCGCTCTTATTTTTTTAGGTCAAGTCATCCGGGTTTCTGCACGCGGCTATAAGTCAGAATATTCCTCAAAAGGCAGTATCTTGATTCAAAAAGGGCCTTATGCACTGGTACGTAACCCCATGTATTTGGGTATATTATTAATTGGTTTGGGTATTGTTTTGATACTCTTTAAATGGTGGGTAATCTGTTTATTCGCGCTGGTTTTCATCAGCCGTTATGTCTCGCTCATCTTTAAAGAAGAAAAGAAACTTCTTAGCATGTTTCCTAGGGATTATCCTGATTATCAAAGGAGGGTACCTTGCTTTTTACCTTCGATACCCACGATATTAAAAAGAGATATTAGTGAATATTTACCCATTAAATTACCTTGGGTTAAGAAAGAAATCGGTTCTATATTAGCGGTATTATTGTTTACACTTTTAGTAGAATCATGGGAAGATATTAAACACGAAGGGTGGGCTACTTATCGGGAAGAGGCGTTAACTATAATTATTACCATTATATTATTTATAGCCATGTTTATGTATTTAAGCAAGAGAACGAAGAGTATTGAAGAAGATGATTCAAGCAAAAGCAAAAGTAATTAAAAATATTGAAGTTGCGCCAAGATATTATAAGATAGCGTTATCCTGTTCTCCTATTGCGAAAGACGCAAATGCCGGTCAGTTTGTAGCGATAAAGATAACCGATAGCTATGAAGCATTCTTACGACGGCCTTTTAGCATTCATAAACTCAGCGGTCCAGGCATAGAGATTCTATACGAAATAGTAGGTCGAGGCACAGAGATTCTCTCACAGAAGAAAGCAGGAGAGTATTTAGATATAATCGGCCCCTTGGGAAATGGGTTTGACCTAGGGGTCAACACCAATGACCGTACTCCTATATTAGTTGCTGGTGGTATAGGGGTTGCGCCATTACTTTTTCTGGCGGAAAAGTTAAGGGAAAGCCAAAAGCCAAAAGCCAAAAGCAAAAATGTAGTATTGATTGGGGCAAAGACGAGAAGCGATGTTTTATGCGAAAAAGAATTTAGAAAATTAAGTTGTAATGTTAAAATCGCCACTGATGACGGTTCGAAAGATTTCAGAGGTTATGTGTCGGATTTACTCAAGAAGGTACTATCGACTATAGACCATAGACCATCGACTATTTATGCCTGCGGTCCCAGGCCGATGTTAAAAGAGACAGCGGCTATTTCTAAAAAATATAATATTCCGGCGCAGGTTTCTCTGGAAGAGCACATGGCCTGCGGTATTGGTGCCTGTTTAGGCTGTGCCGTAAATACAAAACAGGGTTATAAAAGAGTCTGTCAAGATGGACCGGTATTTGATGCGGATGAGATAGTTTGGTAAAAAAGGAGGACTTTTGATGTCCAAGATGCCTTTTGTTTCTATCATCATTCCCGTAAAGAATTTTGAACGCACCATTGAAAAGACCTTTGAATATCTGCTCAATATTGATTATCCGCGCGATGCCTGGGAATGGATGATTGCCGATGGAGGCTCTACTGATAAGACCATCGATATTATCAAAGAATGGCAGAAGAAGTGCCCTTTTATTAAATTAGTCCAGATTCCCAATTGTCCCTCGCCAGGTTTTGCCCGCAATAAAGCCTTGGAGGTTGTAAAAGGCGATTTCTTATTTTTTACCGACGCTGATTGCGCGCCTGCTAAAAATTGGGTTGATGAGATGCTTAAACATTTCCTCCGCGATCCTAAAATCGCTGCTGTAGGCGGAGAGGTTTTTACCCTAAAGGTTGATCCCAACAATTTAGTGGAGGCCTGGTGCCAGCACTTCCGCTTTAATATGGTTTCTCCGCGTTACGGTTTTATCAAAGAGGGGCTCTATCCAGAATTTCCAAAAGAGCCTAGGCCTAGCGATATCGGAGGGCATAAGGCATATTTCTTTGGTACCTGTAATGTGGCTTATCGCAAAAGAGCAATGGAAGAAATCGGTGCTAAATTTTGGGAGAGGCCCACCGGAGAAGATATGGATTTAAGTTATCAACACCGAAAGGCGGGCTGGAAATTTTATTTTGCTCCCAAGGCCAAAGTAGACCATATGCACAGGGCAGACTTAAAGGCTTTACTTAAAGTCTGGGTAACCTATGGCCAGGCACATCTCCCTTTGATTGATAAGTATGTGAAGATTAACGGCCTGGAGATTGTCTTGCAATTCTTAAAAGGCAACCCCTCTTTTATGCTCCCCTTTCCTCTAAAAGGATTTGTGTATATCGGTAATTTTCATCTCATGCATATCTTTGCCTTGTGTTTTTTAATCGGCCTCATCTTAAGTTTTATTCTCTCGGGGCTAGGCATCAAGATTTTTACGCTGGCATCCTTTTTATTAACGCTTTATTTCTGCTATCAATATATAAAGTGGAATTTTGCTATGGAGCCCAAATCCGCATTCTGGACTTGGTGCAAGATGAAATATCTGACCAACTTAAATTTTATTAAAGGGGGCTTGAGGGATTTCAAAAAATATAAAATTTTGTGTATCGAGCCCAGTTTCTAAAGGAGGCATAGATGAGTCAGGCGTTATATATTCTTTTAGGCTTAGTTGCCGGAATATTGGGTGGTATGTTCGGTATTGGCGGAGGGACAATTTTGATACCTGCGCTCGTATACCTATTCGGTCTTACGCAGCATCAAGCGCAGGGCACAACCTTAGCCATTATGGTGCCTCCTATTGGGCTTTTGGCAGCACTGCGTTATTATTATAGCGGTAATGTTAAATTAGGTATGGCTGGATTTATCTGCTTAGGATTTTTATTCGGGGGATTAATCGGAGCGCAGCTGATTCAGAATGTATCCGACCCAATCCTCAAAAAGTTATTTGGGGTATTCTTGCTTTTTATTTCCTTAAGGATGGTTTTTGCAAAATAAAATGCAACCAAAAATAGCTGTTAATATAGGTAAGCTAAAACTAAAAAATCCTGTAACGGTAGCCTCGGGAACCTTTGGCTACGCCGAGGAATTTAAGGATTTGATTAACCTAAAACAATTAGGAGCTATTGTCACCAAGACCATAACCTTAAAACCCCGCCAGGGGAACCTGCCGCCACGAACTTGTGAGACCCCTGCAGGCATGCTTAATTCTATCGGGCTGGAAAATCCCGGGATAACCGTGTTTCTTAAAGAGAAGTTGCCCTTTTTGAAGAAAATAGGTGCCCCCATAATTATGAGCATTGCCTCAGAAGATGAGCCAGGGGAATTCATTGAGCTTGCCAGGCGCCTGGATAGAGTTGATTCTATTGCTGCGCTAGAGTTAAATATCTCCTGCCCGAATATTAAAGTCACCAAGTCACCAAGTCACCAAGTCACCAAGTTAATTTCTCAGGATGCAGGAGCTACCTATAATTTAGTAAAGGCAGTGCGTAGAGTTACCAGAAAAACGCTTATTACCAAACTTTCTCCCAATGTCACAGATATCGCGGATATTGCCCTTGCGGCTGAAAACGCAGGAAGCGATGCAGTCTCTTTGATTAATACGCTTACTGGAATGAGTATAGATATTCAAGAAAGAAAACCCATAGTTGCTACAGTAACAGGCGGCCTTAGCGGGCCGGCAATCAGGCCAGTGGCCTTAAGAATGGTCTGGGAGGTTTATCGGAAGATTAAGATTCCCATTATCGGCATGGGTGGTATAATAGACACCTCTAGCGCCTTAGAATTTTTTATTGTTGGAGCAACCGCCATAGGTGTAGGAACAGCAAATTTTATTAATCCCCGAGTAAGCATAGAAATTATCAGAGGTATTAAAAAATATTTGGCAGAGAATAAAATAACTTCCATTGATAAATTAACCGGTTCGCTAAAATGCCAGAGTTGAAAGATAAGCTTATTGTAGCGTTAGACGTAGAAACCTTAAAAGAGGCAAAGCGCTTTGTGGATATTCTCTATCCTCAGGTAACCATGTTTAAAGTGGGCGCGCAACTTTTTGCTGCTTGTGGTCCAGAAGCAATCAAGATGATTGGAGAAAAAGGAGCCAGGGTATTTTTGGATTTAAAACTTCACGATATCCCAACGACGGTTTATTCGGCCGTTGCTTCAGGAACAGCATCGTGCGTTGTGATAACTCCAGTAATTACGACTTCTACGGTACTGGCGGAGGGTAACATCAGAGTCAATCTAACTCCTCCGGTTTTTATGATGACCGTCCATACCAAGGGCGGCAGAGAGATGTTGGAAAAAGCAGCCAAAGGCGCAAAGGAAAAAGCCCGCGAACTCAATATTGAAAAACCATATGTCGTTGGTGTAACACGCCTAACCAGCGATCCAGACAGCGGCGATATCCAAGGGCAGGTTTTAGAAGCAGCGAGGCTTGCTAAAGACGCCGGCTTAGACGGTGTGGTCTGTGCGGTTGGTGAAGCGGCAATGATCAGAAAAGAGTTCGGCAAGGATTTTATTATTGTTACCCCGGGGATAAGGCCAAAGGGTGCTGCCGCAGATGATCAGAAGAGAACCGCAACCGCCTCAGAGGCAATTGCCGCCGGAGCAGATTTTATTGTAGTTGGCAGACCCATTCTAAAAGCCCCCGATCCAATTAAGGCAGTTAAGGAGTTAATTTAAGAGATATGGATGCAAAAGCCGCATTAGATAAAATTAAAGAAACGGAAGCCAGGGCAGAAGAATTGATTGAACAGGCCAAAAGAGAAACGCAGGGGATTTTACAGGAGGCCAAATTAGAAAAAGAGCACATTATTAAGGGTGCTGCAGAGCAGGCAAAACAAGGCTGCCAAAAATTAAAGATTGAGATAGAAGAAGAGACGTCCCGGGAACTCGCTATGATTAAAAATAAAGCAACGGAAGAAGCTAGAATATTAAAGGAAAAGGCACAAGCTAATTTGGATAAAGCAGTAGATTTACTTAAAGCCAAAATACACCCCTAATATGGCCATTGCTAAAATAAAAAAGATAGAGCTTATTGGTTTAAAAAAAGACGAAAATAACATCCTGGCATTATTGCAGAAGTCGGCCCTCATCCAATTAAGTTCTGGCCAAGAGGCGGATGTTTCTATAATGCCGACACAGGTGCCTGCTGCAGGAATCAATATCCTTGAGATTGAAGAGGCGATTGGTTTTTTAGGAAGCCTTAAAGAAACGCCTGGGTTTTTGGCAGGCATGGTTAAAATTAAACCGCAGGTTTACACGGGTCAGCTACAAGAAATCATCGCCGCTTTTGATTATCAGGGTTTTCTTAAGGAATTGTCTATATTACGTAACCACTTTAAGAATCTTACCCAGCACAGGGAAAAGCTGCTGCAGGAAAAGCACCTGCTGGTTCCTTGGCGGAGTTTGCTAATTCCTTTGGACCAACTCCACTATACTGCCAGTTGCGGAATTTTATTAGGCGTATTGCGCACCGATGATTATGTGGCTCTATTAGAGAATTGCAAACAGGAAGATATCAATTTATTTTGTGAATGTTTGTATCAGGACAAAACTAATGCCTACCTGGTTATTCTCTATTTTAAAGATGCATTTGAAAGGCTGGAGGCTGTTTTAAAGAATCATCGCTTTATTTTTGTTACCCTCTCAAGACACAGAGCTACAGCGGAAGACAGACTATTAGAGATAAACCGGGAAATTCTGGTGTTGGATGACCAGATGCAGGATGCGAAAAATAAAATTATAGCTCTTTCGAAAGAACAGTTTAAACTTATGTCGGCATATGATTATTTCGCAAACATAAAGAAGAGGCAAGAAGCGGATAAGAATTTGACCAAGCAAGAGTTCACCTTTAGCTTAAGCGGATGGGTTAAGGATAAAGAGGTACAAAGGTTAGAGCGGATACTCGCTGAGGGCGTTGGGGATTTAGCGATATTTATCTCAGAGCCGCAACCAAAAGAAGAAGTGCCCGTAGACTTAGAGAATAATCGCCTGATACAGCCTTTTGAATTCATCACTAAAATTTATGGTTTTCCCAAATATTCTGAAATAGACCCTACTCCATACCTGGCGCCCTTTTTCTTTTTATATTTCGGTTTTTGTGTTTCAGATGTGGGTTATGGCTTGACCCTCTCGCTATTTTCCTGGTTTGTGCTCAAAAAATTTAAGATGGGGCCGCAGGGCTTAAGGTTCTTTAGGTTATTTTTATTCTGCGGCATATCTACCATAATAGTTGGTGCGCTTACCGGCAGTTGGTTCGGAAACCTGTTTGATTTACTAGCTGAGAATAACAAAATCTTTTTGCCTCTAAAAAAATTTAAAGACTCGCTAATTATCCTTGATCCGATGAAGGAGCCCACCAGACTGCTGGGGATTGCGCTCTCCTTTGGCATAATCCAGGTCTGGTTTGGCAATATCGTGGCAGCGATAGGCAATCTGAAAAACAGGCGCTACCTGGATATAGCATTGGACCAGGTTCCTATGCTTACCTTTTTATTCGGTTTAACGGGCCTGGGTGTAATCTTTTTAAAATTATTTGATAAGAGCAATGTAAATTTATTTAAATATGCCGCATCCTTGGGAGGGTTAGCGCTTATGCTGACGCAGGGCCGTTCTGAAAAAGGATTGGGCTCGAAGTTATTCTATGGAATATATAATCTTTACAATGCGCTTTCAGGTTATTTAAGCGACATATTATCCTATAGCCGTCTCTGGGCGCTGGGCCTGGTTACGGGAGTCATGGCCAGCACTATCAATCTCATTAGTATACAATTCAGCCAGATTTTTATTTCTATCGTGCCATTTATAAATAAAGCAGGGGTTATCAAAATCGTACTCAGCAGCCTCGTTTTAATTATTATTTTTGTTTCCGGACATATAGTTTCTTTTTTGATGAGTTTATTGGGCGCCTTTGTACACCCGGTCAGGCTGCAATTTGTAGAATTCTTTTCTAAATTTTTTAAATCCGGCGGCAGTGCCTTTAGGCCTTTTAAGATAGAGACAAAATATATTGATATCAGGTGAAAGGAGGCTTTACCATGGAAGCAGGTTTAACTTTTGCAATTGCAGGCGCAGCGATAGTAATGGCGATTTCAGGGGTAGGTTCAGCTATAGGAGTGGCCTTGGCTGGCCAGGCTGCAGGAGGGGTAATGACAGAGGACCCGGAGAAATTCGGCCGCATGATTCCCTTGATAGGTATCCCCGGCACTCAAGGTTTTTACGGATTTCTGATAGGCTTCTTGGTATTAAACAAACTTAATCTTTTAGGAGCCGATATCAAGATTCCTAACCTTAGCCAGGGCATACAGATTTTTTCTATCTGCATGGCAGTAAGTTTGGTGGAGTCCATTTCTGCAGTATGGCAGGGCAAGGTTTCGGTAGCCTCTATTTATATGGTAGCCAAGAAACCAGAAGAAACAGGCAAGGCCTTGGTTTTGCCTATCTTCGTAGAAATATATGCCATACTTGGTCTGGCCGCTGCATTTTTATTGCTATTGGGAGTGAAAATCTAGATGTCTTTAGAATCTATTTTAGAACGCATACTTAATGAGGCTGCTGGAGAGAGAGAAAGAATAATCCGGGAAGCCAGGGGTGAAGCAAAAAAAATACTCCAGGAGGCCCGTCAGGAAGCGGATACCCTTTATCAGGCGATCTTGCTAAAGTCAGAGGCTGATTATGCAAGCCAAAAGAAAAGGCAGATTGTTAACGCGCGCCTTGGGCATAAGAAAGACCTGCTAGAGGTTAAGCAGGAACTTATTGATAGCGTGTTTAAAAAGGCAAGATTGGCTTTTAAGGCCGGAGCCTTTAAAAAACAACTGGTTTCCGCGGATAAGGTATCTGAGGTTGCCGTAGACATTGATTTTTATCTTGGCGAATTCAGACAGGATTATGAGACTGAAATAGCACAGATTCTTTTTAAATGAAAAAGACCTCTCCTCTTAATTATACTTTTGCCGTTGGCAAGATCAGGGCCCTGGAGAAATTCTTAATCAAGGCCGAGGTATTTGAGGAGGCCATAGAGTCGGATATACAGGAGGCCTTGAGGTTATTTGTAGAATCAGACCTGTATAGCGAAGAACTTTTACGCGTTAGCAATGGCCAGCAGCTGGAAGCAGTATTAAGCCAGGAGCAGATTAAATTAAAGAAATTAGTCGGTGAATTAATTTTGGATAAAGAGCTTCTGGGGTTATTAGAACTGAATAACATGCGTTGCCTTGGCGAGGTCTTAAAAAATTATCCTAGCGATTTTTTAGAGGATTATATCAGGCATTTAATTGATATGCATAACATTAAGACTTTTTTGAGGCTTTATCTTTTGAAAGAACCACAGGAAGAACTGCAGGCAAAATTGACCTGCGAAGGTTTTATCAAAAAAGAGGATTTTTTAAAGCTCTATGATCAGGAGCTGACGGCTTTTTTAAACCGCCTGGAATACGTGCATAAACATTATTATATAATCGACTACGCCTATTATTTGGGCGAGGCGATAAGGAAACTGGAAAGAGAGAGTTCCTTTGTCGCTTTAGAGAAGGAGATCAATGATTTCCTCATCCAGATTCTAAAGCCGGCAAAGTATTTATCCTTTGGCCCAGAGCCTATATTGGCGTATTATTTTGCCAAGGTTAACGAAATCAATTTAATACGGATGATCATCTTGGCGAAACTTAATAATGTACCCAGTGATTTAGTCAAAGAGAGGTTGAATAACGTCTATGCTTGAGGGATTATCTGTAAATAAATCCTTGGCGATAATTGGAGACGAGGATACGATCCTCGGCTTTCGGGCTTTAGGTTTTAGGGTCTATCCAACTACAGAATTGCAGGAATCAAAGGTAGCACTGGATGAGATTGTGCAAGAGAAATGCACAGTCTGTTTAGTCCAGGAAAATATTTATCTTGCTCTACAAGAAGAGATTAATAAATATAAAAATCTGCCATTACCCATATTCATTCCCTTTGGTAAAACTGGTCGGGCAGATTTACTAGAGAAGATGGTCAAGGATATCAGGCTGAGGGCAACGGGGACAGATTAATGCGGAGAGTCAGTTCATGAAACAGGCTGAAATTATTAAGGTATCGGGTCCATTAGTGGTTGCCAGTGGTTGCCGGGGCGCTAAGATGTATGATATGGTACGCGTCTCTGATAAGAAATTAATTGGTGAAATTATTGAATTAAAGAATGACCTGGCTTTTATACAGGTTTATGAAGAGACTAGCGGCGTGGGGCCGGGGGAGCCAGTATATTTAACTGGAGAGCCTTTAAGCGTAGAGCTGGGACCAGGTTTAGTCAGCTCAATTTACGACGGGATACAGAGGCCCCTGAATGTGATAAGAAATATCTCAGGTGATTTTATATCGCGCGGCGTGGATATCCCCGGGCTTGATTATAACAAGAAATGGCGTTTTTCAGCGCAACTTAAAGCCGGAGAGAAAGTTGTCGCGGGAGATGTCTTGGGCGTGGTCGAGGAAACGGCATTAATAAAACATAAGATTATGGTTCCCTGGGGCGTAAGTGGTGAGCTTATAGAGATCAAAGAGGGAGATTTTACTGTTAAGGATGCAATAGTTAAAATTAAGACCGATACCCAGGTTAGAGAAATAACTATGTCGCAGCGTTGGCCGGTAAGAAAACAGCGCCCCGTTAAAGAAAAATTTGCTCCGCAAGAACCACTTACCACAGGCCAGCGGGTAATTGACACCTTTTTCCCTATTGCTAAGGGAGGAACCGCTTGTATCCCCGGCCCCTTCGGCTCTGGGAAGACAGTGGAGATGCACGAGATTGCCAAGTGGTCAGATGCACAGGTTATTGTGTATGTGGCCTGCGGAGAAAGAGGCAATGAATGTGCAGATTTATTATTGAGTTTCCCAGAATTAAAAGACCCGCGCACAGGCCGGCCACTGTTAGAGCGCACGATAATTGTGGCTAATACTTCCAATATGCCAGTAGCTGCGCGTGAGGCATCCATTTATACTGGTATAACTATTGCTGAGTATTTTCGCGATATGGGTTATTCAGTAGCATTGATAGCAGATTCAACCAGCCGTTGGGCAGAGGCGCTTCGGGAGATGTCAGGCAGGCTGGAAGAGATGCCTGGCGAAGAAGGATACCCGGCATATCTATCTTCGAGATTAGCAGAATTTTACGAACGCGCTGGTAAAGTAATTTGTCTAGGAAGCGATTCCCGAGAAGGCGCGCTTAGTGTCATGGGCGCGGTTTCTCCCCCAGGAGGAGACTTGTCCGATCCGGTTGTACAGGCGACCTTACGTGTAGTTAAAGTCTTCTGGGGGCTAGATGATAAATTAGCTAATGCGCGGCATTTTCCGGCGATCAACTGGCTCCTAAGCTATTCTCTTTACCATGATAATTTAGAAGAATTTATAAAAAATAATATCTCCGAAGATTCCATCGTATTAAGAAAAGAGGCAATGCGTTTATTGGAAGAGGAGGCATCGCTTCTAGAAATAGCACGTCTGATAGGCATTGAATCTCTCTCCTTTGGCGACCGTCTTATTTTAGAGGCAGCCAAATCTATACGCGAAGATTTCCTGCATCAAAACGCCTTTCATGAGGTAGATACTTATACCTCTTTGATTAAGCAACACCGCATGCTAAAAGTCATTCTGGAATTTTATACTTTAAGTAAAGAAAAACTTGAAGAGGGCATGGATTTCGAAAGGATTGTAAGACTTCCGGTGCGCGAAAAAATCAGCCGTCTAAAATATATAGAAGAAGAAAAATTAGAAGAGTTTGATAAAGTCGAAGAGGAGTTAAGAAAAAGCTATGCTTAAAGAATACCTCACTGTTTCTTCAGTGTCCGGACCGTTAGTGGTGGTAGAAAAAACCGAAAATATAAAATACGCAGAGTTAGTAGAGGTAGAGTTTTCCGATGGTCAAGTGCGCCGAGGAAAGGTTTTGGAGATTTCCGAAGATAAGGCCCTGGTTCAGGTGTTTGAGGGTACGCTAGGCTTAGATGTGTTGGGATCCCGTGTGCGCTTTTTGGGTAGAACACAGGAGTTAGCTGTTTCACCTGATTTAGTGGGTAGAATTTTTGATGGTTCCGGCAGGCCACGCGATAATGGGCCGGCAATTATTGCGTCAGAGCGCAGGGATATCAATGGTAACCCCATCAATCCGAGTTCACGCGCATACCCTTCAGAGTTTATCCAGACTGGTATTTCCACGATAGACGGAATGAATCCTTTGATCCGTGGGCAGAAGCTCCCGATCTTTTCTGGTAGCGGCCTACCGCATTCCCGTCTTGCTGCGCAGATTGCCCGTCAGGCAAAGGTCTTGGGAAAAGAAGAACAATTTGCAGTTGTTTTTGGAGCAATGGGTATTACCTTTGAAGAAGCGGATTTCTTTATGCGTGATTTCCGTAATACCGGAGCGATTGAGCGCAGCACCCTTTTTATAAATTTAGCCAATGACCCTGCTATTGAACGTATCTCCACACCACGCTTGAGCCTAACCTGTGCAGAGTACCTGGCTTTTGATTTGGATATGCATGTTTTGGTTATACTGATTGATATGACTTTTTATTGCGAATCTTTAAGAGAGATTTCTGCTGCACGCAAGGAGATTCCCGGACGCAGGGGATACCCCGGTTATCTCTATACCGACCTAGCAACACTTTATGAACGTGCAGGCCGTATCAAAGAAAAAAAGGGTTCCATTACTCTTCTGCCTGTGCTTACTATGCCTGAGGATGACAAGACCCACCCTATCCCAGACCTGACCGGTTATATTACCGAGGGTCAGATCATTTTATCGCGTGAATTACACCGCAAAGGTATTTATCCTCCGGTTGATGTTTTACCCAGTCTCTCCCGACTTAAAGATAAAGGGATAGGAGAGGGAAAGACCAGAGAGGATCACTCTGACGTCCTGAATCAACTTTTTGCCTGTTATGCCAAAGGAAAAGAAGCCAAGGAATTAGCGATTATTTTAGGCGAGGCAGCGCTTTCAGATTTAGATAAACTGTATTTAAAATTCGCCGATAATTTCGAAGATAAATTTGTCAGGCAATCCGAATCAGAGGATCGTTCAGTAACCCAAAGCTTAGATATTGGCTGGGATTTATTGCGTTTAATACCACAAGAGGAATTAAAACGTATACGCCAAGATTATCTGAATAAATATTATTTAGCCAAATAATTATGATCTTGAGAATAAACCCTAATCGTATGGAATTGCTGCGTCTGCGCCGCAGGCTTCTTCTTGCCCAGAAGGGCCACAAACTTTTGCAGGATAAACTGGAAGAGATGATGCGCAGATTTCTTATCTTGCTCAAAGATATTGATAAGGAAAAAGAGGCCTTCCGGCAGAAAACTCAAAGCATACTGCAAGATTTACTCTATTGCCGTATCACCACTTCTAAGCTTAACTTTGATGAATCGCTCTCAAAAATAAATTCCAAAATCAGACTTGCTATATCAACCGCGCGAATTATGAATGTAAAAGTCCCGGTATTTAATATTGAAGAATTAAATATAGATAAGCATTACGATTTTTTTAAGACTTCAGCACAGCTAGATTTGGTGGTAGCAGGTGCTAAAGATTATAGCCGTTCTTTATTGAGATTCGCCCAGTTATTAAAAACCATTGATATCTTGTCTTATGAAATCGAGCGCACCCGTAGAAGGGTGAATGCACTTGAATATATGCTTATCCCTTCGATTGAAGAAACAATTCATTATATCACCCAGAAATTGAGTGAATTTGAGCGCGGCAATCTTGTGCGTCTGATGCGGGTAAAAGAAATTGTTAGAGCCCATTAATTAGAAAGAGGAGCGAAAATGTTTAAACGCGCATTGGGTTTTTTAGTAGCCATAATTCTTATACTCATTGTAAATTGTGCCTTTGCTAAGATGATGGAAAGCAAGAAACCGCGCCTGCCTACCAAGGAACAGAGGGTTAGCAGGATCCAGGCCAGGATTAACGAGTTGAATAAAAAGTTAAATTTGAACGAGGAACAAAAGACAAAAATCAAAGAGATTCTCACCAAGACTAAAGAAGAAACAGTCAAGATGTTAGAAGAAACTGGAGAGAGGATTGCAGAGGCAAAGGCCAAGGGCGAAGAAGAAGTTGAAAAGGTTTTAACCAAGGAGCAGAGAGATAAGTTTAACAATGTATATGAGAAAGAAGAAGATGACGAGGATGTTCTGAAGGTATTTAAAACTAGCTATTGACCTTAAGGCGTCTTCTGTTCTATAATAAAAATTTGTCGGGCGCTTAGCTCAGTTGGTTAGAGCGGTTGACTTACATTCAACAGGTCAGGGGTTCAAGTCCTCTAGCGCCCATTAAATTTTGCAAGGCAAAATTTAATCCCGAGTGGCAATTATACTATTTGCAAGCCGCGAGGGGCCATAAAAAACTTATTGCAACAAATCCGTTTTTAAGCTAAAATCTCATTCCCTATTTTGGGCCCGTGGTGCAGCCTGGTTTAGCACGTCAGATTGTCGATCTGAAGATCGAGGGTTCAAATCCCTTCGGGCCCGCCAACGCAAACCTCCTTTGCCTGCGCGGAAAATAAATTATAAAATACCTCGTTTGTATCAAGCAGCAGCTGCGGCGCAGCGCTAATTATTTCCCGAGAGTTTTGAATAAAATATACTAACTCCGCGGTCATTACTGTGGATAATCTATGAGAAATAATAATTATAGTGACTCCTTTGAATGCCTCTTTGATATTTTTTATTATCTTAGATTCATTTTCCGAATCTACAGAAGATAACGCCTCATCTAGAATAAGGATTTTCGGCCTTTTTATTAAAGCCCTTGCAATAGCGATTCGTTGCCTCTGTCCGTGTGAAAGTCTACAGGCACCTTCACCGATCACTGTAGAGTAACCTTGCGGAAGCGTATTTACAAAATCATCAATGCGACTTATCCTCGCCACTTCTCTTATTTCATTAATGCTAGCCTCTTTATTTGAATATTTTATATTGTTTTCAATGCTGTTGTTCCAGAGCAAAGGCCATTGCAGAGCAACACCAATTTGTCTATAGAATGAATTGGATTTTATGTTATTTATATCAACCCCGTCAATAAGGATCCTGCCCTCTAATGGCCTGAAAAGCCTTAAAAGTAGGTTGACCATTGTTGTTTTGCCTACCCCGGAAGGGCCTGCAAATGCCACAAATGAGCCACCTGGAACAGAAAAACTTAGATTCTCCAGTATCATTTTATCTTTTTTGTAGCAAAAGGTTACGTTCCTGAATTCAATATTGCCCCTGGAGAATATTACATCTTGGGAACAGACGTTTTCTATCTTTGCTGGTTGCATCTCTAATATTTTCTCCAGCCTCCCATAAGAAACAATCCAGTGGGACACCTCTTGAAAAAGACTTACAGATGAATTATTTATCTCAGAAAGTTGATTTATATACATGGCCATAGCGCTAAAAGTCCCTAGGGTAAGCCTCCCTTTTATCAACTGATAACCGCAATAAAAAACTAGCGTACCTAACGCTAAACGGTTCATTAAATTATGCATAAATGAGGTGCCTATTTCCAGTCTTGTAACCTTTAACTGCATTCTAATAAGTTTTATTACATTTGCTATATAATTTTTTGCTTCGGTTTTTTCTTTTCCAAATGCTTTTATAAGTTGCATACGCGATAATACCTCTTCAAGTTTTGCAAAAAAAGACTCCGATTTCCCAACTAATATTTTCAACTGTTCTTGCAGTCTTTTCATAATATAACCAGGTAAGACGCACATAAGAAGTATGATTACCAAAGCAAGCAAGGCTACCTTCCAATTCAAATAAAAAATAATGGCTAAAATTAATAATGTTTTAGGTATAAGGATTATAATTTGTTGTAAAAATGATGTGATAAACGAGGAGAGTTGTTCTATATCATAGCCAAGTTTATATAAGTTTTCTCCTATGGTATTCTCTTGAAAAAAGTTATAAGAAAAGCTTTGTAATTTCTGAAACATCTTCCGATTTAACTCAAAACTTAAACGTAATTTAATGTAACGACTAAGATAACTATTTAATGAATTAATAATCGCCGTCAAGATAAAAACACCGCCTGTAATTACGGTCAGGATTATAAATAACCTTAGGTCTCTATTAGCAAATGCCTTATCAATAATCAGCTTGGTGAGATAGGGATTAATAAGACCCACGCCCATGACGAGGGTGCTTAAGACTAAAGAGAGAACTTCTTTTTTCCAGAAGGGAAGGATATAACGGTAAGATTTAAGAATCTTTTTTATCAACATATCTTAATAGTTAATAGCTGCGTTTATCTTAGGGGCATAGAAATGGATTTTCTAGTTGAGATTAACATATCTTTGTTAAAAAGTCAATTTGATTTGGTCTTGTTTTTTATTATCAGACGTGTTATGATTATATCCCAAAATAAAAACGATTTGGATTGGAAAGGAGCAAAAGATGGTTTCTTTACAGGAGTTTAAAAATATAGAACTCAAAATAGCTGAAATAAAAGAAGTTAACGATCATCCTAGCGCTGATAGGCTCTATGTGATTACCATTGATTTGGGTGATAGAGATAAACAGATTGTAGCAGGGATAAAAAGTTCGTATAAAAAAGAAGATTTACTTGGTAAACAGGTAGTGGTAGTGGATAACCTTGAACCAGCACTATTGCGTGGCGTAGAAAGCCAGGCCATGCTTCTGGCGACGCACGATGATATGGGTATCTGTATTATCTCTCCTGAGAGAAAGGTTAAATTGGGTAGTATTGTAAAATGATAAAACAGTTTATCCCTCAAGAGATATGCTTAAAATGCCAAAGCTGTTGCAGATTTAGCCAACAGGATTCTATTTGGTCGCCAGCCCTTCTTAATGAAGAGGTGCAAGGGCTATTAAAAAATAGAATTCCGCCTTTAGTTATATCTCCTAATAAAAGGATCCGTTTGACGCACTTGTCAGGGCAGAGTAATCTTTTCTGCTCATTTTTTAACCTGCAGGATAATAAATGTAAGATATACGCCTTGCGCCCTTTTGAATGTCAGCTCTACCCTTTTCTTATCAACCGTAAAGGAAAAAAGGTTTTTTTGGCGCTAGATTTACATTGTCCGTTTGTAGAAAAAAAGCTAAAAACCCAGGAGTTTAAAGAATATGTCTTATATCTAACTGACTTTTTGAATGACTCCCCTCAAGCAGAAATTTTGAAAAATAACCCCCAAATTATCCAAGCTTACTCCGAAGCCCTTGATCTTGAAGAACTAAAAATTTAATTTATGAGACTTACGGAATTAAATCTCGAAGACAAAAATTTATTTTACAAATTTTTAAATTTAAATGTTCATGCGTTATCGGTATGCGCATTTACAAACATCTATATCTGGAAAGGAGTTTTTGATATATACTGGACTATAATCAGGGATAGCCTCTGTGTATTTTTTAAGGATAAAATCGGTTGTTTTATGTATATGCCGCCGCTTGCCAAGACTCTAAATCCTTACGTTGTAGAGGAATCCTTCAGGATTATGGATAGTTTTAATAAAAACAGGGATATATCGCGTATAGAAAATATCGAAGCAAAGGACGTGGCCTTTTATCAAAATATGGGTTACGAATGTCACGATAAATATGCTGAATATCTGTACAGAAGAACAGAATTAGCACAACTAAAAGGTAATAAATTTAAATCTCAGCGCGCCTGTTATAATTACTTTATTAAACACAATAACTTTGGATATCTGCCCCTTTCTTTAAGATATAGAAATGATTGTTTTATGTTATACCGGCTTTGGATGTCGCAGCGTAAGACTAAATCCCAGGATCCGTTATATATAGGGATGCTCGGTGATAGCTTAAGCTGCCTTGAAATACTGCTGGATAATTATCGGGATTTAGATTGCACAGGCAGGATTGTCAAAATAGGCCGAGAGATAAAGGCCTTCACCTTCGGCTTTAAATTAAATAATGATACATTCTGTATATTATACGAGATTACAGACTTATCTCTTAAGGGGTTGGCTCAATTTATCTTTCGCCAGTTTTGCGGTGAATTAAAAGACTATGAATATATAAATATTATGGATGATTCCGGGTTAGAGAATCTTAAAAGAGTCAAACTCTCCTATCATCCGATAAAATCAATTCCCGCTTATATTGTTACAAGAAAAGATGGATAAGAGTTTAGAGGAAATAGAATTTACCATTTTTGATACTGAGACTACTGGTCTTGATCCAAAAAACGGAGATAGGATAGTAGAGATTGCTGCCATAAGATTCAAGGGCGGTCAAAATATCGCGACATTCCAAACCCTAATTAATCCCGGTCGCCAGATTTCAGAGGCTGCCTTTAAGGTCAACTTTATTACCCAGGAGATGCTAAGTAACGCCCCAGATATAAACACCGTGATTCCGGAATTCTTATCTTTCATTAAAGACAGTTGCCTCTGTTCCTATAACGCTGGTTTCGACTTGGACTTTTTGAATTATGAGTTAAAACTCTTGGGCAAGCCCTCTTTAGAAGATATCGTCGTCATAGATATACTAAAGATGGCAAAAAGGCTTTTACCCGGTTTAGAGCGTTATGCCCTCTGGTTCGTAGCGGATAAGCTGGGGATAAAAACCCAACAGAGACACCGCGCATTTTCAGACGCAGAGCTTACCTTACAGGTATTCAGTAAGCTGAAAGAAATACTTAAAATAAAAGGTATATTGAATTTTAATAATTTTTCAACCCTATTTAGTATTGAACCGGTTTTCTTAAATAATATAAATAATCAAAAGATAACCCAGATACAAGAAGCGATTGAGTTAGGGATTAGGCTCAAAATAAAATATCTCTCAGCATCTGGGGCAGAGGTCTCTGAGCGAGAGGTCATACCTAAAGAAATCAAACAAGAGAATAACCGTAGTTACCTATTAGGATATTGTTGTCTGAGGAATGAGGAGCGCACTTTCAGGATAGATAATATTCTCCATCTTGAATTGTCAGGTCCGAGATGAGATTACACAAAATCAGATTACCGTTCAAAATACAAAGAACTATTTTAGCCCTCGGTGGGCATAACAAAAATACTCTCTGCCTAGCCCAAGGTGATTACGCTTACCTAACCCTTAAGTTATCTAATCTAGATAATCCTAGCGATTTTTTAGGTTTTGTAAATAATGTAAAATATTTTCTTAAAAGATACCCTAAGATTATTGCTTATGATTTGCATCCCGAATACCAATCCACAAAATATGCCTTGTCTCTACCTGCTCGCTACTGTCTGGTTCCCCTTCAACATCACCATGCCCATATTGCTTCTTGCATGGTCGAGAACGGCCTTCGTAATCAAAGAGTAATAGGTATCGCTTTTGACGGCACGGGCCTAGGTACTGATAGTACGCTTTGGGGCGCAGAGTTTTTAATCTGCGATTATAAAGGTTTTCAAAGAAAAGCACACCTTAAAGAGATCCCCCTTTTAGGTGGCGAAAAAGCCATAACGGAACCTTTAAGAATTGCAGCGGCCTGGCTGTATTTGATATACAAAGATAGGTTCTTCAATCTGGGTATTAATTTTGTAAAAGGTATAGATAAAAAAAGGTGGCGGGTTTTAAAAAATATGTATACATCGGGATTTAACTCTCCTTTAGCAAGCAGCATGGGCAGGCTTTTTGATGCAGTGGCAAGCCTCGTCTTAGCAAAATATAAAGTTGACCTTGAGGCAGAATTGGCTATGGAGTTAGAGAAAATAGCTCTAGCCTATAGGCAAGAAGCCACGGCTTATGACTTTAAGATTATTCACAGAAGAGGTGAGTACATTATAGATCCTGCCCTGATGTTCAGGCAGATAGTTTTAGATTTACAACGCAAGGAAGATAGAGAAAAAATTGCCTATAGATTCCATTTGGCAATAGCGCAAATGATAAGAAAGACCTGTTTAGCTTTAAGGAAAGAAAACAAGATCAACAGGGTAGTTTTATCTGGAGGAGTTTTTCAAAATAGTCTTTTACTTCGCTTAAGTTTAGATTTATTATGTAAAGAAGATTTTAAG
>Ga0315281_10000624_pt1 | contig 49982 bp, 33 predicted proteins | sample YL17G07_0_MG_FD_204540 | JGI IMG/M metagenome (GOLD analysis project Ga0315281, IMG submission 204540) | Sediment microbial communities from Yellowstone Lake, YNP, Wyoming, USA - YL17G07_0 | ecosystem: Environmental > Aquatic > Freshwater > Lake > Sediment | place: USA: Wyoming | collected...
AGGCTTTTGACCCATGGCGGCGTTGCTCATCGCTTACATACCCGTCGGAGTATGCTCGCTCTTCGCGCCTTGCCCCGGGCCAAAATCCTCTCGGCAAAATAGGACACTTATTTCTTAACGAACCCTTAGTAGTTTTCCCACAGTACCTGTAATATTTCGTCCTGCATGCCCCGTAGCGGCTGACACGTGCCGGTGAAACCGTTCATCATGATCGAGACGGCCAGCAGCGTCCCTTTGCGGGTCTGCAGGTATCCCGACAGACAACTGACCCCCGACATATTTCCCGACTTGGCGCGAACATAGCCGTTGAGCGGGCTTTCTTTCAGCCGGTCTTTGAGCGTGCCGTCATTGCCCGCGACCGCCATGGCGTCCATGAATTCCGGGCACAACGAAAAGTCCCCGTACACCGTCTGCAGGACGCGAACCAGGATGTCGGGAGAGAGCAGGTTATACGTCGAAAGTCCCGATCCGTCGGCCAGTTCATAACTTTTTCCACGGATACCGCTTTCCGCAAGCACCTTCTTGATCGCCGCGATACCTTTGGCCGCGTCTCCCGGAGGGCCGCATTCCGCGGCGCCCATCGATTTAAGGAGGCATTCCCCGGTGAGGTTATCGCTTTCCTTCAGAAAGCAGCGGAGGATATCGGCCATGTTCCGTGACGCATAGCGGCCGACACAGACGGCAGCGGTGCTTGCCGTCCCTTCGTACACCCGGCCGTCCACCTTGACGCCGTAGCGCGTCAGCAATTCTTTCAATACCGTGCCCGCGTACAATCCGGGGCGCGACACCGTGCACCGCCATTTTTTTTCCGGCGAAGCGATACCCAGCGTTCCCGTAACGAAATAGCGGTCTCCCCCCGGCGTCTGGTCGCGAAGGATATGGATATCATCGGCCTGCGCGGTGACGGCGCTGGCCACGACAACGGCATAGAACGTCTCCGGCACGCTGCGCACGCGCACGACGTCTCCCTCCCGCGGCGCCGGCCTGAAATAGATATCGATGCAGTTACCGTCCAGGGCGTATGGAGCGATGGGTGCGTTCCAGGGAACGATGCCCTCGTCCCACATCCAGCCGCGCCCGAAAAGAGTCGCGTCAAAATACGAGTTATCTACGACAATATCGCCGGTCACGCGCTTGATCGTTCCGCTCAGGTTCAACGCCTGGTAATTCAAGTCAGCGAGCGTCGCCGAAGGATCCCCGTACCCTTTAAGATAGAGCGTGCGCACCGTCGCCGGCTCGCCCGACGCGTCGGCGGCGAATTCGGTGATAAAGGCATACCGGGAGCCCAGCAATTTGAGTGCGGCGTAAGCGGTGAGCAGCTTGACGTTCGAAGCCGGAACAAAGAGTTTTGTGCCATTTTCTTCGATGATCGTCTTTCCGGAGGGCAGCGCAATGACCTTGATACCCGCGTGGGTTCCGGCCAAAACCGATGAACGCAGAATTTCTTTAATCTTACGCTTGCCCGTGTCAGTAAAGAGACCCGCATGAGCGGGCGCGGGCACAAGAAGAAATAGCGCGAAGGGGATGAATAACAGGGCCGGGATAACTCTAACGGATTTTTTCATATATGCCTTGCCCGGGCGATTTTTGGTTGGATGGAGTCTCTAGTACACTAGTCAGCGAACAATATGTACGATCACCGTGCCGATATAAAACAGATAAAAGAATCCGCCCAGGAGCAGGGTGACAGGGGAGATGCGTTTATGCAGCAGTAGTTCGCTCAACAAGATTATGGCGGACAAAAGCGAGAGTATCGCCGATAATAGCGCCGTGCCGGTGATATGCCATTCGGTAAACAACAGTCCCACGGAAACCGGGAAGGTCGACTGGAAAACCATAGCGCCTGTAATGTTGCCGAGGGCAAGCGAATCTTTCCCTTTGAGCGTCCACGTTACACTGTTAAACTTTTCAGGAAGTTCCGTGGCTATCGGCGCAAGGATCAACGCGAACAGGAGCGGGCTCATACCTAAGCGCAGCGAAATCACTTCCAGATTTTTGACGAACAGATGGGCGCCGGATACCATGATGGCCAGAGTGAGCACGATTTGCAGTATTATCAGCGCCAGGGAGGGAGAATTTCCTTTAAATATATCGAATTTCTGAAAATAACTGTGGAGATGCAACCCAGCCATGTGCTCGATCTCGGCGCTCTCGCCCCGCGCTGTCAGGTATACGTAGAACGCGTAGCCCGCGAGCAGGAACAATGCCATGGGCGCGGCCAGCGCCCTGCCGGCGATCATCGGCACGAAAATAGCCAGCGAATACATGACGATGAAAAACAGGAGGTCGCGACGGGTAGATTCGAACTCGATGTTCAGTTTGAACTTGCGGAGCTTACGGATAGCGGTTATCGCCACGCTCAGTCCCACCAGGAAGAATGCGACGGTAGACAACATGAAAGGGGCGCCGAGAATGGCGCCGACACCGATCTCTTTTCCCACTCCGTGGCTGGTGCCGAAAAAAATGGCGACAATGGGCAGTATCGTTTCGGGCAATGCCGTTCCCACGGCCGCCAGAATGCTGCCCACAACCGCCTGGGTAAGAGAGAACTTCCGCCCGACGGCTTCCACGCCGTTGGTAAACCCCTCGGCAGCGAGAAGTATTAGTCCGAGGCTGATAATTAACAACAGTACGCTCATAATGGGTTTTTTACTCGCTGTTCGTTGCTTACGTACCGCAAAGAGGGTCCGCTTAAAAATCTCCCGCGGCAGGTATAATCCTACATTTTTTCGAGCAGATTTTCAAATCGCCGCGAATGAGCGCAAGACAAACTATGTGCATAGCCCATCCGGGTGGCACGATTGCATTTTGGATAACTTTATGGTAGACTTAAGTCCAGGGAAGAGGATTATTTCTGACGACAGGGACGCGCGCGTCGGCACATCTTAGCTAACCTTCTCTATTTATACTATGGCAGGGAAATTGAGGCTTGGTTTATTCGGCGGCTCTTTCGATCCGGTCCACTGCGGACACCTTCAACTGGCGCTCGCTGCCCGAAACGCGTTTCGGCTTGAAAGAGTACTTTTTATTCCTGCCCGGAAACCGCCGCATAAAAAAGACAGGGATGTCTCGCCGGCCGCACAGCGCCTTCGCATGCTTTCCATCGCTTTGCGCCCGTATCCCCGGCTTGGGATCAGCCGGTTCGAACTTCGGCGCACCGCAACGACTTACACGTACCAGACCGCAGAGTATTTCCGGAAGCGTTATCCCGGCGCGAAAATATTTTTTATCATCGGTTCGGATTCGCTGGCCGAATTGAGCGCCTGGAAAAATGCCGAACACCTCTTTTCTCTCTGTGAATTTATTGTCGGGAAACGGGCCGGGTTCGCCGGCGGAACTATCCCCCGGCGTGCCGTGGTGCATTTTCTTCAGCGTCCGTTGCCCCAGGTATCCTCCTCGCTGGTTCGGCTCAACGCCGCGGCAGGGCATTTGATCCGCGAGCTGGTTCCGCCCGGCGTGGAGCGCTATATCGAGCGCACCGGGATTTACAACAAAAAACAGTGACTATTCATATTACGGACAAAATACTCGCCTACCTGAAAACACACGTTTCAGCGGCACGCTACAAGCATACCGCGGGGACATGGCGCGTCGCGCTCACCCTGGCGAATAAACATAATGTGCCTGAACAGAAAACTACTCTGGCGGCTCTGCTCCATGATGCCGGAAAGTCCATGCCGGGCAGCGAGATGGCACACTACGCGGCAAAACACAAAATATCATTTCCCGAGCAGACGGCGGTCCTCCGTTTCAACCCGTCGCTCCTCCACGCCTACATCAGCGCCGATATAGCCCGCCGCGTGTTCGGTATTGACGACGCTGACGTGCTCGATGCCATCCGCACCCATACCCTGGGCGCTCCCGGCATGTCCACGCTGGCAAAGGTCATCTATCTTGCCGACGCTACTTCCCCCGACCGGCGCTGGCCGGGCGTCCAGGATCTGCGCCGGGTGATGCACCGCGACCTGGACAAGGCCATGCTCATGGCGATCGCCGAGAAGACCGCGTACGTATTGACTCAAAGGAAATGGCTGCACCCCCAGGCGGCGGCGGCATGGAATTACTTTGTTGACACTGTGGAGTAAAACCGTATCATGAAATTCAAGCTCGAACACTATTTCCTTGCCGCAGGAACCATAATAGTCGTTATTTCGCTCTACCTGTCCTACACCAGTTCCCTGGCCCGGGCGATCCGCAACGGCGAACTGATCAACGGGCTGGTGCTCGGCACCGACTACGTCGATTACTCACGCCACTCGGACACCCTTGTTTTCGCCAATTATACACCCGCGAAACGGTTCTTAAATATCATCTCGATCCCGCGCGACACGCACTTCTGCCCGCAGGGGTATCACTTTCAGCGCATAAACGAGATTTACGCCTACCATTACCGCATGAAGAAAAACGATTTTCTGGCCTGCCAGGAAGTGCGCCGGGGGGTGGAACAACTATTCGGCAACCGCGTCACCATTCCCTACTACATCCAATTCGATTATACCAGCTTCCGGCAAATAATCGACTTGCTCGGCGGCATAACGATCGATGTCGACGAACCGATGCATTATGACGACGCGGCCGGCAACCTGCACATCCATTTTGAACCGGGACAGCACCGGCTGAACGGCCAGCGCGCGCTCGAGTACGTCCGTTACCGCGGCAAGGCCGGTGATATCGGCCGCGTATTCCGCCAGCAGCAGTTCCTCAAGGCCGCCCTCTCACGCCTTAAAAATCCGATCGTCCTGCTCCGGCTCCCGGAAATCGTGCGCGTCATGTCGAAAGAGATCAAGACAAACCTCACGTTCTGGGACCTGCTGTCCGGAGTCCTTGAATTCAAGGACCTGCGCGCGAAGGACATCCGCCTGGCTCAACTACCCGGAACACCGAAAACCGATTACTGGGAAATTGACGCGGAGAACTGCGCCGGCCTGCTGGACAAAATATTCCCGTCGTCTAACACCGTCACGTCGTCAGGGCCAAAGATCCGCGTAGAGGTCTGGAACGCCTCGGGAAAGAACAAGCTGGCCGAGAAAATCAACTGGGTCCTCCGCCAGCAGGGATACGACGTCATCGAATGGGGAACATTTTCCGTACGGCAGAAAAAAACGCTGATCAAAGACCTGACCGGCGATCTGCGCTCGGCGCAACGTATCGCGGAAATACTTAACTGCGGAGAGGTGATCACCCGCTACGACACGAAACGGTTTATCGACATATCCGTGACGCTCGGCGAAGATTGCGCTATCGACGAAAAATAGAGGAGCATTTTATGGAAATGACCGAGATATTGAAAACGGCAGCGGAGCGGAGAGCATCGGATATTCACATGGTCATCGGCCGCCCACCGATGGTTCGCCTGCGGGGCAACATCGTGCCGCTCGATGAATATTCCGTGGTAACAGCGGAAGAATCGAAGCGGCTGATCTATTCTATTCTCAACGACGAACAGAAGACAAAATTCGAGGCGACCTTCGAGCTCGACTGTTCGTACACCCTGCCGGAAGTGTCACGTTTCCGCGTCAACGTGCTGCTGCAGAAGAACGGCGTCGAAGCCGTGATACGCATTATCTCATCAAAAATACCCTCGCCGGGCGAACTGGGTCTGCCGGACACCATCCTGCAATTTGCCGAGATGAGCCGCGGCCTGCTGCTCGTTACGGGGCCGACGGGGTCGGGGAAATCAACGACGCTCGCCAGCCTTCTGAACCTGATCAACCAGAAACGGCACGAACACATCCTGACCATCGAAGACCCCATCGAATTCGTTTACGAGAACCTGGGCTGTATAGTCCGCCAGCGGGAGGTGGGAGAACAGACCAGAAGTTTTACCAGCGCCCTGAAAACGGCTCTCCGCCAGGACCCGGACGTCGTCCTGATAGGCGAGATGCGCGACCTGGAAACCATATCCGCGGCGCTGACAATCGCCGAGACCGGCCATCTGGCCTTCGGCACGCTGCACACGACCGACGCCGCCCAGACCGTTGACCGCATCATCGACGTCTTCCCGCCGCACCAGCAGCAGCAAGTGCGCGTTCAGTTGTCCGTTACGCTCAAGGGAGTGATCGCGCAAACGCTGCTGCCACGGGCGGACGGCATGGGGCGGGTGGCAGCACGCGAGATCATGGTGGTAACACCGGCCATCTCAAACCTCATTCGTGAAGGAAAGACCCATCAGATATATTCCGCCATCGAAACCGGCGGAAAGTTCGGTATGAACAGCCTCGACCGGGCGCTCGTGCAACTGGTGCAGGAAGGGACCGTCAATGCGGAAGACGCCCTTGCCAAGGCCCATAACACCGAGTACGTGCGATCGGGTGGCAGAATGGGGAGCATCTAAAATGAATCAGTGCGGAGTGTGGTGTCATGGATAAACACGAATTGCTAAGATCCGCCGGCGTGTTCGCCGGCCTTGATGCAGCAACCCTGGAGTACCTCGCGGAACACATGAAGGAGTTCCGCGCTACGGCCGGACAACCGATATTCCTGGAAGGCGCGCTGGCCGGTTCCTTTTTTATAATCGCCAGCGGCGAGATCACTATCGCCAAACGGATCGGGACGAAGCAGGAGAAAGTCCTGTCGGTTCTCGGCCCGGGCAGCGTTTTCGGCGAGATGGCTTTTTTTTCTGATTCGCCGCGCACCGCCGACGCGACGGCAAAGTCGGACACCGTCCTGGCGGAGATCGACCACGGCGATTTACTTTCACTGATAGTCACGCAGCCTGTGGCGGGGCTGCACATCGTTTCCGGATTCATGCGGGTCACGATGGAACGCCTGGAGCAGACAAGCCGTGAACTGGCCACTATCTATCAGACCGGCAAGCTGCTCGCCTCGGGTAGCCCATTGAAGGAGATTATTAAGGGAATCCGCGACGAGCTGTTGCGCGCGCTGCCCCAGGCCGACGATGCCGCGCTATTCCTCCACAACGAGTTCAACCAGGAATATGAACCGGTTGCGGCGCCGGCGGGCCTGCGGGAAATAGCCGAAACCGGCGCGCTTGCCGGGCAGTTACACAACGCCGGCCAGGGCATGATCTATGACACGCCGGATGAGATGAGCCGGTATGACGCCCTGTTTTCCGGCGCGCAGAGCGGGGTGTTTTCGCCGATATATATTGCCGGCAAACTTCGCGGGTTCATCCTCATGTGGAACTTGAAGCAAAGCAACGCCTTTACGGACAGCCATGCGCTGCTCATTGCGTCGGTCGCCGGGCAACTGGCCGCGGCCGTCGAGAATTTGCGTTATCAGCAGGAAGAGCGCGACCGGCGGCACCTTAACGACGCCCGTCAGACGTATCAATTTTAGTGCGGAGAAATATGAAAAAAATAGATTTTCTGAAGATCGCACGTAAATCCGCCCGGATCGCGGATGATAAGAAAGGCAAAGATATAGTCATACTGAACGTCAAGCGGTTGACTATCGTTGCCAACTATTTCCTCATCGTAACCGTCGATTCGTCCGCCCAGATGAGGGCCGTCATCGATACGATTCATGAAATCGTCAAACAGGAGGACGGCGTCGCCCCGCTGCGGCGGGAAGGCGGCAGAGGAGTCGCCTGGGCCGTCCTTGATTACGGCGGGCTGGTTATCCACGTAATGACACCCCAGATCCGGGCGCTCTACGCGCTGGAAAAACTCTGGAGCGCCGCGCGGAGAATAAAATAAAGACGTTCTTGGGTTCTCGTGTACATTGTAGCACGAGAACGCTGTTATCTTTTTATGGATTCCATCGACATCACCATTATCGGCGGCGGGGTGGTCGGGCTTGCTCTTGCGGCGCGCCTGGCCGGCCACGGCGACTCTCTCGTGCTACTCGAAAAGAACGAGCGCTGCGGCCAGGAAACATCAAGCCGCAACAGCGAGGTTATCCACGCCGGCCTCTATTATCCTCCTGAAAGCCTGAAGGCGCGCCTTTGCGTGCGCGGCAACGCTCTCCTCTATGAATACTGCCGCAAAAAAGGGATCAACCACCGGCGTCTCGGCAAGATCGTCATTTCCATCGACTCCGCAGAAGAAGCGGCGCTCGAGCATTTTTTCGAGAACGGCAAACGGAACGGCGTGCGCCTTGAGCGGCTGAGCGGTAAACGGGTAAGCGAGCTTGAGCCGGACATAACGGCTACGGCCGGCATTCTCTCTCCGGATACGGGGATATTCGACACACATGGTTTTATGCAGAGCCTGATCGCCGACGCGAAAGACGGGGGAGCCGTGATATCGCCGGGGGCTGAAGCGGTCGCCCTGGAAAAGGAGGGGGAGGGGTACACGGTGCGGGTGAAGCCGGACGACTACTGTTTTACGACGAAAATACTAATCAATTGCGCCGGTTTACAAGCGCATAATATCACCGCCCTGGCGGGGATCGATACGGCGGCCGCGGGCTACCGCATATATTATTGCAAAGGAAATTACTTCCGCACCCGCCAGCAATTCAATATCACACGGCTTGTTTATCCCGTCCCTGACCCGCAGATTCACGGCCTCGGCATCCATTTGACGCCGGACCTGGCCGGCGCGATGCGCCTCGGTCCCGATGCGCATTATGTCGACTATAGCGGAGCCCCGGAGCAGAAGATCGATCACAGCGTTGACGAGTTCCGGCGCGCTGAATTCGCGGCGGCCGTACAGCGGTACCTGCCGTCGCTGGATGAGGCAAGTCTTGACCCCGACACCGCCGGTATCCGCCCAAAACTGCAGGGGCCGGGCGGCCCCTGGCGCGATTTCGTCATTACCCATGAAAAAAAACGCGGGCTCGATGGACTGATCAATCTCGTCGGCATCGATTCACCCGGCCTGACGTCGTCGCTGGCTATCGCGGAACACGTCGCACAACTCATCGCATCTTTAGACTCATAGCGATAAATCGCAGGGTGCGTTCCCCGAACGCGCCGCAAAACGTTTCCGTCGAACAGCCGGCGCGCTCGGGGAGCGTGCCCTACGACTTCCTTGGATTTTATGATGAAGTACCGGCTCTCGCCGGTACGACTTCCCTATGTTGTTATCATCGGAGCACCTGGAAGGTACACCGTCTGTGCTCCATCTGAAAATATATTTTCCCGACCGAGACACCCTTCGGGCCTTAGTCCGTCACTTTCTTCAACATATCCTTCGAATACTGAAATATCTTTCCCGCCTTTTCCGAACACACCCAGAACACTTTGCTGTTGCGGGCGATCCCGCTGATGTTGTAGCCTTTCTGCTCGTACCCGGACGGCAGGAACGTCTCGGCAACGCTGAGCTGGTCGTCGAGCACGTGGCGGTAAATACGGTTGGTTTGGCCGTCTGCGCTCCAGAGGCTTTGGCCGTCGTAGAAAAGGCCCGACGGGTTCGGCCCGGGGCTCTTGAAGGTGGCCTCCACCGACAATTTGTCGTCAATTTTATGGCGGTATATCCGGCCCGTGGACGCGTCGCAGGACCAGAGAACCGTCCCGTCGCCGGCAAGGCCGCTGGGGGCGCCGCCCGGGGCGTCATACGACGAAAGAATCGTCAAGGCTTCGTCCGAGTTATGCCGGTATATCTTTTTTTCCCAGGGATCAACCGTCCAGAGGTTTCCCTTCACCCACGCGAGCGCGGAAAAATGTTTGCCCGGAAAATAGAATATACGCACCAACCCCAGCTCTCCGTTGATCTTGTGTTTGTAGATGCTCTGGCCCATCCAATCGCAAGCCCATAGATACTGGCCGTCGTAGGTCAGGTTAGTGGGCTGCGGGTAGGGCGTGCTGAACGATGTCGTCCGCGTGAAACCGGGGATATGCAGAGCCGGTATTTCCATCGTGCGGCCGAAATATCCGACTGCGGCCGCAACCAGCACCAGTCCCAGCGCCAGCAGGGGGGCGGTATGCGTTTTTTTTATCGCAATGGTCTCCCAGTAGGCGGGCTGGGCTATGCTGCTCCCCGCCGCGTGAATGACGGCGCCGACCATTTCCTCGATAACGTACGGCGGCATGATCACCGGGTACCCTTCGGCAAGCAGCGCTTTCGCGGTATTGCCTTCGACACTGCCTGAAATGATGACCGGGACAAACGGCCAACGCCGGCGCAGCGCGCGGGCGTAACGGACGGAACGTCCGGATATGATGACTACCTGGGGTTTGGCTTTATCCATTTCCCTGGCCAACTGTTGCGCGGCCAGGCGGACAACCTCGCCCCGTGTGTTGAGCAGAGCGCTCCGCCAGACCGAAAACTCGTTGTCCGGCATCGCGACCAGCACCCGGAACGTCTCGTTATACGTATATGTCACGTTTGTCTGCATACTGAACGAATCTGTTTCGGTGTCGATTTTCTGAATAAGATCGCGGAACAGGTTCCATGTGCCGGCCGTGACCCGGTGCTCGGAAACAAAATGGGCTAAACCCACGAGCGGGCCGAAATATTTGCGCATGTTTTCGATAAAGTACCTGCTCAGGTTTCTGTAGGATATCTCCAACTGGCGTTTTTCTTCCGCCGACCGGTGCTTCTGTTCTTCGTTAAAACCGATTAGTGTCTGTTTTTCCTCTTCCAGCGCTGCCCTGTCGTTAGTAAGCGTAACGATTTTGGCCTCTGCGTCCCTGATTTTTTTCTCTGCTTCCGCTTTCACTTTTTCCAGTTCAAGGTTTCGTTCGGCCAGCGACTGTTCCAGTTCCTTGATGCGTTTTTCGAGCAGTTCGCCGTGCCGTGCCGCCATTTTCAGCTTTTCTTCGAAGGCGGCCCGTTCCGTTGAAAAATTTTCGTTAAGCCGCCCGATCTCCATCGACTGCTCGTCCCTGATGCGGGCGATCCTGCTGTTGAGTTCAGCCACCTGCGACAGCATCCGGCGCGTCTCAAGCTCGGCCTCTTTTACCTTTTCTTCGTTCAGCACCCGGTTCTTTTCGAGCAGCAGATCGGCTTCTTTGATCCGCAGGCGCTCTTCCCACTGGCTGCTCTCATGATCGAACTTCTTTTCCAGTTCCTTGAGGACCTGATGGTACTGATCGATCTGGGCTTGCTGCTGGGAAATCCGGAGCTCAAGCGTTTTTTTCTCTTCCTCCCGGCCGGACAGCCGCTTGCTGAAAAGTATCTTTTCCTCGTCGAGGCGGCGTTTCCAGTAATCGTTGATCTCAGGGAAGGCGCCCCCGCCCTCCGCGCCACCGCCGAAGTTCAACTGCTTTTTTAAGTTGTTGATTTCCTGATCCAGATCTTTAAAATCGTCCATTGTCTCCTCCATGCAATACTTATACACTATACCCGGCTTTATGTCAATCCAAAATTCTTGCTAGTGTAGTGTAACAGTAAAATCTTGTTAAAATGTCGTCTTTGCGAGCGTTAGCGAAGCAATCTCGATTTTGCTTGATAAAACAACCAGATTGCCGCGTCGCTTTGCTCCTCGCAATGACAGGCAGTCCTGTAAAGCTGTTACTGTTACACTACACTAGGGAATAATCAAAATCTCGCCCGGCTCGAGGGACCCTTTTTCTATCCGGTCTTTGTTCGCATCGTAGATTTTCGTCCATGCGGATTTATTGCCGTAAAAACGTTCGGCAAGCGCCGGCAATGTGTCGCCGGCGGCGACCCTGCATGTCCGCGCCGGCCCAGCCGGGCGCGCGCTGACCGCGGGCGGCGCGTCAACGCTCGTCGGTATCGGCTTTTTCGTCGTCACCGGCGCCGATGTCTCGCCGGCAACAACAGCCGTGCCAGGCGCCGGGACTCCGTCAATATTCAAATGAAACAACTCTGCCGGATGGGTTCCGCCAATTGCCGCCTTGTGCTTTGGGGCCGCCTGCGGCGGCTCGGCTATCACCGTATTGGTGGATGTTTGCAGGATCATCCCGATCCGTTCGGTCGTTGAAGACATGGCGGCATCGAAATTGAGCGCCGCGGAAACAGGGGTCCGCAGGCAGGATGTCGGCGGCGGCAGCAGTTCGGGCACAAATGCCGGAGCTGTCGACACCGCCGGCTGTCCGCTCGTCATGCCCGGCAGCTCCAGTTTTTGCGGAGCGGTAATCCGTGCTGTCTTCTCCGGCGCGGCCGGCTTTATTTTTTGTCCGGCGAAGCGGGCGACCAGCGTCACGTAATGGGTCCCTGATGTCCCCTCAATGCCGCCGACCGGTATATCAAATGCATAATCCACGCTGAACTGGCGGAAAGTGACGCGCAGGCCGGCGGCGATCTTGCGGAATTCCAGGCTCCCCCAGCCCATACCCAGGCGCATGGCGAACAGTCCCCGCGCGAAGTATTTTTCAACGCCCGCCAGATAGCGTACCAACGGCGACATCTGAACGTACTCGGCGCTCATCAGGAATGATTCCTCCCGGTAGGCAAGGCCAAGCCTGTCGCGGGGCGGCACCGTCACCGTCTCGGCCAGGCCGATATCAGCACCCATACTATTTTGCCGGACGTACGCCAGGGACAGCGCCGGCGACAACGCCACCAGCAGGCCGGCGTCAATATCGTAAGCGCTTTTTGACGATCTTGCGGCCAGCAGGGGGTCCTGCCGGGTATAATCATCCGTACCGTAACGAAGGTTCAGATATTTGACGTCGATGCCCACCGACAGCCAGTTGCGGGGACGCAGCGCGCAGCCGCCAACGATAACCGTTTCGCTATAAGCATTGTCGAGTGTCACCGTTTTATATCCCAGCCCCACGCCGGCCCGGGGCGACAACGGCCAGCCTATCGACACTATACCGTCGTTGATATTGCTGCCGTCATTCAAACCCGTAAAGAGTTTGCCGTAGGTTACCGCCACTTCCGGGGTTTGCAGACGTGCCAGGCCTGCGGGTTGACTGAAAATCGCTTCGCTGTCATCGGCGGCGGCGCAATACGCGCCGGCCATGCCCCGCGCCCGCGCGCCGATGCTATCTTCTTCAAACGCGCCAAAAACCGCGGCGGCGCTGGCAAACAGAAGGCACACCAGTATCGCGCCTCGCAAATATCTCGAGTTAAGCTGACAATACTTCATGATAGCGTACAACAATGCTCGTTTCATATTGCTACCGCGCAACGACAACCGTTCCGTTATAGACAGCTTTGCCGACCGTCACCTGGTAGAGGTACACGCCGCTCGGCGCTTTGGCGCCGGCGTCGTCGCGGCCATCCCAGGACAGCCAGAAATCATTTTTTGACGCCATACGTCCGGCAAGGCTTCCAGCCAGGTCGAATATCTTGCCGTCGACCCGGTCACCGGCGGAATTTTCGAAAGTGAAATTGAACTCATCGTTGACACCGTCCCCATTCGGGGTGATAATCTTCGGCCATGCCTTGAGCACGCTAAACGATTCTGCCCGGCTCGCGGCACGGAGTTGGTAGCGGCCCGTGTATGGAGTGGTCACCGACATCTGCCCGTTCGCCGCCTGGCCGCCGAGGTTGACCCATTCGACGCCGTTAAACCAGTACACGGCATACCCGGCGTTCTGCGACGGCGCCCGCGAAGCGGCGCCCGCGGCTTGCGGCAGTTTGAAAGCGATCGTTACAGGCTCCGTGAACGTAAAACCGGAGACGGCCCGGCCGCCCTGCGTGACCGCGATCGCGTAGGAACAGATCACACCGCCCTTTTCGTCTTCGCTGACGCGGGTGATCGCCACGTCGCCGGACGTCAGCGTCTGGGGACGATAGGTAACGACAAGGCCCCGGTCATCCGTATAATTCATAGTTTCGCTGTCCGCCGCCACCCTCTGCGCGAGCGAGGCACAACCTTCGGCGCCGGACGGCGTGTAGGCTTTGATCAGATAGTACACCGGTAAACTCCGCGCATCGTCGTCCGTCCACTGAAGCGTCCCGGTACTTAGTGAGACGTACGGCGATCCGGTGAAAAGACCGTCGAAATCGTAGGATTTATACACGCGGTAGCCCGCCGTCTCGCCGAGCGCGGTCCCGTCGATATTCTTTGTGACGGCCGCCCAGGTGAGCGCGACGATTTTCTTGCCGGCGCCCAGCGTAGCGACAAACGACGCCGACGCCGGCAACTGCAGGACCTGCGCCACAAAGAAGCTGCCGGACGGCGAGGCGGTCTGCAAGCCGTCACTTCCAACGGCATAGACGCGCCAGTAACAGGTGGTATTGAGGTTGAGGGTTGACGTCAAGCTATAGGCGGGCGTCGTCAGGCCGGTAACCGCGGTCTTCGTCTGGAAATTGGCGTCCGGAGAGTACCAGAGGGTGTAGGAAACCGTGTCACCGGGATCGGGGTCAACCGTCGCCTGCCAGATGAATTGCGGTAAAGTCGTCGTCACCCGCGTGCCGTTCGCCGGCGCCACAAGCGAAAAATCGTGCGGCGGCTCGTTGACCGCGTTGACGGAAAAACTGAGCGTCTGCGCCGACGCGCGGGAATGGTTCCAGCTGTCTATGGCCGCGACGTACCAGTAGTAGGTCTTATTTTCCTCGAACGGCGACAGCGTGCAGTGGGTTGACGTCAGGCCGGTTGACGATACCAGCGTCCGGAAATCCGAGTAGGACGAATAATAGACGCTATAGCTGACCGCGTCGTTTTCGGGATCGAAACTCGTAGCCCAGTTAAAGGTTACGGTGGAGGCGCTGACCAGGCCCGTAGGCGAAGTGGCGTTGAAGGCGCCCGGCGCCTGGTTTACGGCAACAAAGCGCCAATTCTCTTCCGTCGAAAATGTTCCCTTGGCCATAGCGCTCAGGGCCCGCACCTTCCAGTAATAGGTCGTGCCGTCCGTCAATGCCGCCGGAAATGTGTACGAAGAAACGGCGATGCCCGTCACCTGGTTTTGCACGGAATAATCAGCGACCGTAGAATAGAAAAGCGTGTATCCGGCGAAGGAATCCGACGGGTCGGGTTCAATGGTATCCTCCCAGTCAAGAGTAGGCCGCAGATAGGTGACGGCGGCCGCGTTGACGGGGGATGCCAGATGGAAGGCCTGCGGGGGGTTGGGGACGGCATCGATGATAACGGTCCAGGTCTGGTTTGAGACGCGGTACTGGTTGTAGGCCGTGCCGGCGCGCACTTTCCAGTAATAGCTGGTATTTTCACTTAAGTCCGACGCGGGGGTGTACTGAACGGCGGCCAGGCCGGACGAGGCCGTCGCAACGCTGAAATCTACGGCCGTCGAATAGTACAGAGTATAACTGACGGTATCGCCGCCCGCTTCGCTGCTGGGTGACCAGATAAAGGGCGGGCGCGGAATCGCGACGATCCCGGACGATGAGACAAGATTGAACGCCGCCGGCTGGCCGTGCACGGCGTCTACAAGAAATTTCCAGATCGACGTCTGCCTCGTCGCCGGCCCTCCGGCGTCAATCGCCTGAACACGCCACCAATAAGTGGCATCTTCCTGCAATGTCGGCATAACGTACTGGGTGGTAGTCAGCCCGATTATTTCCGTGCAGCCGGGGCTGAGCGTTTCATCGCTCGAGGAATAGAGTACGGAGTAGGCGAAGGTGTCGCCCGGATCGGGATCGGACGTTGCCTGCCAGCTGAGCGTCGGCGTCGAGATGAGGGCTCTGGTGCCGTCACCGGGGTCGAGCGGGGTGAAACTCAGCGGTGACACGTTGTTCTTATTGATGCGCACCGTTCCCGTAGATGTAGACATGGTTGCCCGGCTGTTGCTGTCGACGGCAAAAATTTTCCAGTAATAAGTCGCGTTTTCCTGGAGGTCGGTTCCCGGCTGGTACTGGGGGGTCGGGGTGTCCGCAATATTCGGCTGGCTTGTGGTCACGGCCAGGGCAAAGGCGGCATCGGTGGAATAATACAGCGTGTATGTAAAGGTGTCGCCGGGGTCGGGATCGCTCGATGCGTTCCACTGGAACGTTGGCCGCCAGGTCTGCACTATATTGCTGTTAATTGGGCTTATCAGCGTAAACGCGGCCGGGGCTTCGTTATGGGCGTTAACGTAAAAACTCCGGCCGTCCTGGTTGATGTAGGTCGCCGAGTAGCCGTTTTCCACGTCGCCCGCCTTGACGCGCCAGTAATAGGAAACGTTCTCGGTAAGCGGGGACGTGATCCAGGAATTTGTCGTTATGCCTGCTTTTTCTATCTTCTCCGAAAAATCGTAGTAGCGGGACAACTCTACGGTGTAGGAACAGACATGATCGCCGTACGTCTCATCGACACCGCCAGCCGAGGGGACATTCCAGGAGAGGGTGGGGGTGGACATCGTCACGATAACGTCGCTTATGTAGTTGTGGCCGGAGACCATAGACGGGACAGTATTAAACGGCTTCATAGACGACCGGCTTGCGGTATCGATCGCCGACCAGGTAACGTTATCCGTAGAACTTTTGATGGCGAAATAATAGTCCTGCCCGTCCGTCAGGCCGGTAACCACCTGAGCGTTCTTCTCCCCCGCAACAACGCCGGCCGTCGACCATGCGACACGGTAGGGATAGGACGTCAGGCCGGAATTGGTATTCCAATCGGATTCAGAAACAATGGCATGGGACGTTGAAAGGCGGATTTCATAGCGGGAAGGCGTAGTTGACGCGGCGGCGTCGTAGGGCACCGTCCAGACAAGTCCGACGTGCCGGAACCCCGTCGCCGCATCGTTGATCTGTAAATCAGTGATCGCCGCCGGCGCGCCGGACAGCGAGGCCGCGAACGTGCAGTATGTAATGGTGAACAGGAATAATCTTTTCAATAGTAGTGTTAATCCTTTTTTACTTTTTTCGTTATTACGGGTTTATTGATATCCTTCCAGACGCGGCTGAAATACCCGCTCAGCCCGCCGCCACCGCTGAGGCCGCCGCTGATGACGGCCTCGGAATTTGTGGTTTTCGGCGGGGCGGTCTCCGTTACCGGAACCGCGACGGTACCCTTGTCCGTCACTTGCGCATAATAGCCCGCCGGGCCGTCCGACGGCCTCGGCCCGGGGGGCCGCTCAAAAATAACGCTGTCTTGTACTGCGGCGATCTCCTTGTTCCTGACCATTAGTTCATATTCTATTTCTTCGAAATTCGTCATCAGAACGTCGTAGCGTAAATCCAGTTTCTCCAGCACGACCCGCAGTTCTTCGTTCTGTTTGAGCAACAACTCCCTTTGAGTTTCCCAGGCCGCGCGTTCCCGCGCCAGCTGCCCCGTATCTTCGGTTGCCTGTTCAAGCATCGCCGTTTTGGCAAAGAGCTGTGATATCTCCTGGTCTTTAGCCTGTACGGCTTTTTCAAATTCCGTTTCTTGCGTTTTCCACTCACTTTGCAGCCGCACGTAGTTATCGTTTTCGGTCTTCAGGAATGCGACCTCTTCATTCAATTTTTTCCGTTCAAGCTCTTCGCCTGCCCGCTCCTGTTCCCGGGCGCTCTGTGCCGCTTCGGCGTCCGACAATCGCTGCTCCATTTCCTCAAGCGGCTTTGCAAGGTCGGCCTGCTGCTGGCCGCTCACTTCCCGGGCGCTCTCGAGCAAACGTTTCTGCTCGGCAAGCTGTTCCTTCAGGGCATCGACCTCGCGTTTCTGTACGTCAATCCGGGAATGCAGTTCCTTATTCTCCGCAAGCTGAATTTCGAGCCGGCCGGCGAGTTCCTGCATCTGCGCCTCAGGCGCCGGGGCCGCGGCGACCGGGACGGACGGAACTGGTGCCGGAACAGGTTGTTTCGGAGCGGCGCCACTGCCGATCCCGTGTTCGAGCCGGCTGAGGCGTTCGTCGAGTTTCTTGCGAAGGGCGTCAAGTCGTTCATTCATGGACACATTGCTCCTTATTGCCGCGGGAGATGTAAAGGTTAGTTTTTCAGTTCATTTTTAGATTTCATATTGATCTTGATGACGGGTTTGTTGATATCGCGCCAGAACCGGCTGATATACCCGCCAACGTCCCTGCCGCCGCCGTTGACGATAATCGCGGGGTTTATGGCAGCCGACAGAATGACCGTCTTGTCGCTACCTGCCGCAGTGACGATCTCAGGCATCGGGACCGCTATGGTATCACTACCTGTCGTCTGCGCTATGTACGCCGCGGGGCCATCTGATGCCTTCGGCTCACGCCGCTCGACGATGACGCTGTCCTGAACTTTGGCGATCTCCTTGTTCTTTACCATGAGTTCATATTCTATCTCTTCGAAGTTCGTCATCAACTCGTCGTAGCGTAAATCCAGTTTCTCCAGCGCGATCCGCTGTTCTTCGTTTTGTTTGAGCAGGGCCGCCTGTTCTTCGTTCTGTTGCGGGGGCACCGCCTTTTGTTCATCCACGGCCGTCTGATTTCCCTTGCGTGTCATAAGTTCGTATTCTATCTCTTCGTAGTTCGTCATCAGTTCGTCGTAGCGTTTTTCGATCTTCTCAATAGTGGTCTTGTCATCGTTATTCTGTTTGAGCAATAACTCCTTTTGGGTTTCCCAGGCTGTATGCTCCTGCGTCAGCCGCCGTTCATGTTCGGCGGCCTGTTCCTGCACCGCGGCCACCGCCGCGTCCCGCTCCTGAAGCTTATTCCTGAAGTCGTCCCGCTCCTGTTCGAACTGGTCTTCGACAGATTGCATTTCCGCGCGGAGCGCATTGCGGATCGCCGTGATCTCCTGCGTAACGTTTTGGACCGTTGTTTCCTGTTCTTTTTTAAGTTGTTCGATAACGCCACGGTACTTTTTATCGATCTCCCGGTGTATCTCGTTGTTTTCCATTTCCAACTGATCGATGCTCGCGCGGTACTTCTGTTCCATTGCGCGGCGCACGTCGGCTTCATAGGCATAACGCTCGGCGCGGATCTGGGCTAGTTCCTGCTCTTTTGCCCGCACCAGTTGTTCCCCCTCTTCCCGCTCTTCATTGAGACGGCATTTCAGCTCCAGCGCCTCAGCGCTCACCGCCTGCACCGCCTGCTCTTTTTCCCGCAAAACGCTTTCTTTATCCCGGCACAGGACATCTACCTCGCTGCGCAGCGTGGCCAGAGTTGTTTCATGCGTCAGGCGTTCCGCGGCCGCTGCTTCCTCTTGCTTCCGCAGTTCGCGCTCCCGGCTATCCATTTCGCGGTTGAATTCTTTTTCCTTGTCCGCCAACTGCGTCCCCAGCACTTCGATTTTTTCCCGGAGCATCCCTGTTTCCTGCCGGTTCTGGAACTCTTTGCGCGCAGCCTCTATCTCCGCGTCTTTGGATTTGAGCTGGAACTCGCTGCGCAGCTTTTCTGCATCCCTCTCCCGCTGTTCCAGAGCGCGCTGGGACTCGTCCCGGGAAACCATGATACGGCGATACTCTTCAGTGGCCGTCCCTATCTGCGCCAGCAGTTGAGCGCGTTCTTCCGCAAACTGCTGCCCCAGCAGCTTCTTTTCGTCGTGGAACGCCGCGCTGAACTGCGACTGCTCCCGTTCCTTCCGGGCTATTAATTCCTTGTTCCGGGTGATCTCCCGCTCTAACGTGCCAATCGCATGTTCCAGATTTTTCGCCTTCTGTTCGTTCTGTAACAGGGAAATATGCAGCGTTTTTTCCTGTTCGGCCGCAGCCGACAACTCTTTCTCTCGCTCCGTAAGTTTTTGCGCCAATTGCGATTCGGCCTCTTTGTTCCGCGCGATCTCCCGCTCTAACGTGGCGATCTCGTGTTCCAGATTTTTCGCTTTCTGTTCGTTCTGCTGCAGGGAAAAGTGCATCATTTTTTCCTGTTCGGCCGCAGCCGACAGGCCTTTCTCGCGCTCCGCCAGTTTTTGCGCCAATTGCGATTCAACTTCTTTGTTCCGCGCGATCTCCTGTTCCAGATCTTTTATCTTTTGTTCGCTCTGCAGGATGGAGAGGCGCAGGGACTTCTCCTGTTCCGCTATGGCCGCCATATCTTTCTCGCGGGCAGCCAGTCTTTGCTCCCACTGGTCGTCACGCATCTTTATTTCGTTTTCCTTGGCCGATACGGCGACGTTCATTTCCTGGTTCTTGGCATTAACTTTCTCCGCCCATTGCGCGACGGTAATTTTGAAATCGTTATCCTTGGCGGCAATGAGCGCGACCATTTCCCGTTCCTTCTGCTCGAACCTTACGCGCTCATCCGCAGCCGCGCGCGCCTGCGTATCGATCCGCGCCTGGAACTCACGGACCTGGTACTCATACTGCGCCAACGTATTTTTGAGGTTCCGCTCGCGGTCAACGATCTCGGCGATCTCCTTTTCCTTTTTCTCGATTTTTTCCAGCCACTGCGCGCGGTCCTTTTCCAGTATAATCTCTTTCCTGGCGACCAGCTCGCTCAACTCCCGTTCTTTGCGCGCGGCAGTTTCGCGTTCCAGCAGGATATCGCCGGCTTTCGCGTTCACCTTTTCACGAAGATCAAACAGCTGCTGCGCCTGCTGGGCCAGCGTCACTTTGTAGTCACGCTCTTTATCCAGCATAAGCGTCAGCTCTTTTTCCTTTGAGCCAAGCTTTTCCTGCCAATGGAGCTGAAGCGCTTTTATCTCGCCGTCTTTCTGGCCGAGCATCAGAATAAAGCTCTGTTCCTTCTGGACCAGCTTTTCTTCCTGTTGCTTTATGAGCACCTGGTATTCGCTTTCCTTTTTCTCGAAAATGTACCGGAGCTCGCTTTCGCGCGCCTTTACGCGCTCTTCATATTGGCGCACGAGCGCGTTGATCTCCTGTTCCTTCTTATCCACCAGCGCTTTCAAATCGGTTTCTTTTTCTCTGGCGTTCTGCTGCATCATCCCCGTTTCGTGGTCTTTGGCCCGGAGCGCCACCTCGAACTGCTGGCGCTCTTTCTGTATCTGGTCCTTGAACAGTACCATTTCCTTCAACAGCTTCTCCTGTTCGCTTTTGGCCCGGGTCTGGTACATGGCGAACTGGGTCTTGAACAGGTAAAATTCCTTTTCCTTATTCTCGTATCGGGACGAGAGGGCTGTCCGTTCGGCCTTAAATTTCTCCAGCAGCGTACGCAGTTGTTCGGCCTTTTCTTTTTCCTGCCGAAGCTGGGTGACGATCATTGCCTGCTGCGCCTTTATCCCGAGGTATTCCTTGTCGCGGTTCTCAAGCTTCTCCAGCAGGTTGCCCCGCTCTTCCTGTCGCACGTCCGCGGTGTCTTTCAACTCCCGTTTCAATGATTCCCGTTCGTTCTCGAGCTGTGCCAGCCGTTTTTCGGCTACGGTGCGCTCGGCCGCTATGGCTGTTTCCATTTCTTTTTTCAGCCGGGCGATTTCCTCGTCCTTGCGCTTGACCGCCTGCGACCATGCCAGCTTCTCTTCGTGCCAGCGATGTTCAAGTTCTTTGAGCTGCGTGCGGAAGGTGTGCTCCAGTTCCCGGTCTTGCGACTCCCGCTGGGAGAGTTGCGTCTTGAGGGTCTCGACCCAGGTCTGGCGTTCGGTCTGGATGCGCTGTTCGAGTTCCCGGACCTGGTTTTCGGTTTTGGTCAATGTTTCCTGCAGTTCCTGTTCGCGTTTCTCCCGGCGGAGACGGTCCTGTATATCCTTAAGGGATTCTTCAACTTTGGCCGCCATCACTTCTTCTTCCTTGGCGCGCACCGTCTGCAGCAGCATCTTCTCCCGTTCACCCTGCAACTGGCGCTGCAGAGTATTGATCTGCGTTTCCATCTGCTGACGGATACCGTCCACATCGGAAGCCGGCTGCGACGACTGGTGTGTCGCCCCGGCGGGGAACATACCGGGCCTTCCCGGCGGGATAGGCGCGGGGGGCTTGGCAGCGCCGGGCAGCGGCGGTCGTGCCAACGGTTTCTGCCCCGGCAGCGGCGGCGGCGGTATTTTTGGCTTTTTGTCGTCTACCATTGTCTCCTCCTCAACGTTTACTAATAATTTGCATCTATAGATCAACGCTCGCGAATTGTATCGATCCACGTCTTGAGCTCGCCGTTGTGCGGCTCAAGCTCGAGTGCGCGTTCAGCCATCTTTCGCGCGGTGGCCCGGTCACCCAGGTTCCAGTGACAGAGCGCGATATACTGGTATGCCCCCGGGAATTCTTTGTACAGGGCGAGTATCTCCGTAAGCTTTTTTTTGGCGCCGGCGTAATCCCCCCGGTTATAGTGGCTGATCGCTTCTTCGAACTGCAAGTTCATCTCGGCGGTCTGCCGCGCCTCAATCCCCGGGTTGCCGGCGTGCGCAAGTTCCTTTTTGAAATCATTCTTTTTGGCGCGCAGTGTGTCGGCCAGATGCTGGCTGTACTCGTGTTCCCGCCGCAGTATTTCCTCTTTTTCGCCCATCTGGCCGGTCAAGGCGCCGATCTGCGCGCTCTTGGACTCCAACAACTCCTCGAAGCGCCGCCCATCCTCTTTCAACTGCTGCTCGAGAGCGGCGACCGTTTGAGTGATTTCGTTATAGCGGGCGTTCAATGCTTCTTCCCGGCCAGCCTGCTCCCGCTGCCAGCGCTGTTCTTTCTGTTCCGTATCCGCGCAAAGCGCGGCTAACTCCTCCTGCCGGGCTTTCAGCAGTTGCTGGTGTGACGGCATGTCTTGCGGCGCGCGCTCCGCCATCGTCTTCAATTCCCCGTTCAACTCGGCCAGAACACGCTCGCTGTCTTCCCGTCGCCTTTTGATCTCACCCTGCCGCCGCTCGTCTCGAAGGCTTAATCGCACGCGCAAGGTATCGATCTCCTCGTCCTTTTCCCGGAGCCGGGCCGCCCAGTTTTCCCGGGCGTCGGCAACCTGACGGGTAAGGCTGGTCAGCTGTCCTTCAAGGGTATGCTGCAGTTTCCGCCAGCGGCGTTCCGCCTTTTGAGCTTCGGCCAGCATCGTCGTATCTTTCAGCGCGCTTTCCAGCTTGAGCTTTTCTATCTCCCGTTCGAGTTCTTTCCGTTCTTTTTCGATACGCGCGTTTTCAAGTTTCAGTTCTTTTTCGCGCGCCGCAATCCCGGTGGCCAGTCTTTCACGCTGATGGATCAAGTGCGCTTCCTGCTCGTTCCACTGGGCCAGTTTCTCTTCTTCAAGCTTGCGCGCGTCCTCGCTGATCTTCGCGAGGATACGTTCCTTTTCCTCCAGTTTGCTGGCCGCTTCTTTCTGGCTGATGCTTAAGGCTTCGGCGGCGTCTTTGAGCCGGGTCTCCAGTGTTATCTTCTCGTCTTCCCAGGCGGCCAGCCGGCGTTCTTCTTCGGTGGCGGCGCGCAATTCCCAGAACTCGACGTTGGACCTGAGAACGGACAGTTCCTTGTCTTTCGCCGTCTTCTCCTCGTTCCAACGGCTCTCCAACCCCCCCAGGCTATCGCTTAAAGACCGGACTTGTTCGTCCAGCCGGGCGTTCCCTTCTTCCCAGGACCGTTTCTTTTCACCGATCTCGTTACCCAGATTTTCGATCCGCGCCGTATACTGGTTCTGGAAATAGGCGATCTCATTCTCTTTTTCCGTCAGGCGGCGTCGGGCCGAGGCATCTTCGTCCTGGATGGACTTCTCCAGCGTTTCGAACTCCTGTACGAGAAGGGCTTTTTCCTGCGCCAGTTCCTGCTCTTTGTGTTTCCAGTTCTCTTCCCAGGAACGCTCTTTCTCGGCCAGTTCGGTCTGAAGAACCAGTATTTCCTTTTCCTTCTGCCGTAACTGCTCGCGCGAGATAAACTGCAGATCCTTGAGCTTCTCCTCGAGTTCGATTTTCTGTTTTTCCAGTTTGTATTTTTCTTCGGCGAATATTTTCCCTTCGCGGTTAATTTCATCCTGAAGGACGGCGATTTTCTTTTCCATCTCTCCTGTCATCCGGGCCAGCCGTTCTTCGGCCACGGCTAATTCCGTGGCGTGGCGCTCCTGCAACTGGGTGAGCTGCCCCCGTGCCTGCTGAATGCGGCGCTCGATCCGCCGCTGAAAATTCTCAAGGCTCTTTTCAGCCTGTTCCTGCTGCTGCTGGAAAAAAGCGGCCTGCTGGACGATCTGTTTTTCGAGCGCGGCGATCTCTTCCTGCCGGGTTGACAGAAGTTGCGGATATTCCTTTTCCAGTCGCGTAATTTCTTTCTGTAGCGTTTCTATCTCGGTGGCGAGGGTTGCGGTGGTGTTCAAAGCATCCTGTCGCGCGCGCTCTTTCTGACGGAGGTACGATTCCCTCTGCGCGTTAAGTTCCTGCTCGCGATTCCGGTACTCTCCTTCTTTACCCTCCAGCAACCCGGCGAATTCCGCCTCGGCCTGCGCGCGTTCGTCGTGAATGGCAACGATATTTTTTTCCAGCGCGATCTTCGCCTGCGCCAGTTGAGTATTGAGGTTATCAAACCGCAAGAGGTGCGCGCTCTCCTGCGACACCTGTTCCGCTTTCAGCGCCTCAATGCGCACCTGCACCGCCACCAGTTTCTCAGACGCTTCGCGGTTTTCGCGAGCCAGCGCGCTTTCGAGTTCCTGCCGCTTCTGGGACAACGGCCTGATATCGACAACCAGTTGCGTGCGCAGGATCTCGATCTCTTCCTGGAACCGTATTTTGTCAGTTTTAATCGTATTCTGTAAAGCCGCGATCGCCTCTTCTTTCGCGCGGATGAGCTGACCCATGTTTTCCCGCGTCCGGGAAAGCTCCGCCGTGGCGACCGCCAGGACTTCTCTGCCCCGCATCTCAGCCGCTGACAACTCGTCGTCTTTGGCGACCAACGATTGTCGCGCGGAAGACTCGATTTCTTTCAGCTTCCTGTGTTCTGCCTCGGCTTCCTGGTGACGCAGGTCGAATGCGGCCTTGGTTTGTGTCCGCAGTTCTTCATACTCATTCTCAAGCCGCTGGATCTCACCGTTAATCTGAGCGCTCTGATTTTCATAGTGTTGGGCTATCTGGTTTTTCTCCCGTTGCGCCTTCTCTTCCTCCCGGGCCACGGTTTGTTGAAGTTCTTCCCGGCGCTGGGCCAGTTTTTCCAGGGTTTCTCCCGCCTGACGCAGGTACAACTCGATCTGGGAACGCAGGTCGTCAATTTTAACCCGGTAACCGTTTTCCGTCTGCCGGATCTTTTCGATCTTGGCATCCAGGTGCTGCGTCAACTCTTCCTGCCGGCGCGCGGACTGTGTCCGCAGCGTGCCCTGTTCGTTATCAAGGAACACCAGTTTTTCCTGGCTGTTCTTTGTTTCTTCGGCGATGCGGCTCTCCAGAACGCTCTTGTGCTGAAACAGCGGCTCAAGTTTCCCTTCCATCTCGTTTTTCAGGGCCACGATCTCTTTTTGCCACTGCAGCGTGTTGATTTCAAGTGTTTTCTGCAGGTGTCCCAGCTCTTCCTCGCGGGACTTGATGCGGCCGCCCTGTTCGCTCTGCGCCATTGCCAGCCGGGACGAGAGTTGAGCAACTTCCTCGTCACCCCGGCCCTTCATCGCGGCCAACTCCTGCTCCGTTCTGACCAGTTCGCTGTTCAGTGTTTCTTCCCGCGACTGAAAGTGCGCTTTCTCGGTTTCCACGGCATGCGTCTTCGCATCCAGTTCGCCTTTCAGTTTCTCCGTGATCACAGCATAGTCTTTCTCAAGTTTTTCGGCCAGCACCTGCAGCTCTTCGGTAAGGTTGGTATAATGCGCGGTGAGCCGCGTTTTTTCCCGGTCCACCTTCTCCTTTTCCGTAGACAATTTCTCGCGGATATCCTTTTCTTCGGCCTGCAGCCCGACCAGCTTCTCCTCGACTTGTTGCGCCTGCGCGGCCAATTGCGCGCGAATATCCTGAATGCGTTTATGCAGGTTGTCTTCGGTCTCTTTGAGCTGCGCGGCCTGATGGATTATGTTTCTTTTCAACGTCTCTTCCTGCCGCTGGTAGCGTTCACCGATAGCTTTGAGCTGTGCTTCTTTGCCGGCTATCTCGGCCTGCGCCTGGCTGCGCAGCGTGGCGATTTTCTTTTCCATGTCCTCGATGCGCGTCATCAACGGCTGCTGCTCACGCGCCAGTTGCGCTTCCAGTATCTCAATCTCGCGGCGTGCCGACGCTTCAAGCGCCTCGTATTCCCGGCGGGCAAACTGCAGCTCTCGTTCTTTCTGCCCCAGTAGATCATGGCAACGATGTTTTTCCTCGTCACATTTTGCCTGCAACGCGGCGAATTCATTATGCATGGCCTCGTTCTTGTCCCGCATACCGGCCAGCGACTCCCCGCTCTGCTCGAGCAGCAGATTCTGCTTTTCCTGCCACTCTTTCTGGTAAGCCTCGATCCCGGCGTTCTTGGCGGACAGCTCCCTCTGCCACGACGCTTTTTCTTCGCCAAACCGGCGGGTGAGTTCAATGATACGCGCATCCATCGTTCCCCGCTCGCGCTCCGCCTCGTTCTTGCGCTTCTCCCAGCCGTCCCTGGTCTCCTTGAGTTTGAGTTCGGCCTGGATCTTTAGAACTTTCAACTCTTCTTCCTTCGCTTTGATGCCGGCCACCCATTTTTCCTTTTCTTCCTCAATGCGCTGCCTGATATCGACGAGGCGCCTGTTGGCCGCGTTCTCTTCTTCCTTAAACTCCTGATATTTTTTCTCGCGTTCAGCCTTCTCCTGGCTTTCGCGCAGGACGCGCTCTGCTTTCAATTGTTTGAACTCTTCTTCCCTGACGCGCAGTATGTCCTGCCATTTGGACCGGTCATCCGCAAGCCGCACCTCAATGACCTTGATTTTCTCTTCAGCGCGGGCGCCTATATTCTTGATCTCTTTTTCTTTCCGTTCGTTTTCGAGGTGAATGCTGCTTAAGCGTTGTTCGAGCGCCGTGCGCAGGGCCGCAAGTTCGTCTTCCTTGCTCCGGTAGTTCCGCGTCCACTCGGACAGCTGCGCCTCGAGCCGGGCATCCAGTTCCTTGATCTGCTCCTGCCAGGCCGCTTCCATTTCCGCGCGTGTTTTGTCGGCCTTTTCCTCATCCATCTTCATCTGCGATTCGCGGAGCGACAGCTGGGTCTTGATGTTTAGTATCTCTTCTTCCCTGCTCTTGATCTTGAGAATCCACTGATTTTGCTCCTCAAGCATCTGCCGTTCGAGAGCCCGGCACTTCTGTTGCAACTGCTCCAATGACGCCTGCAGGACGCGCAGGCTCCTTTCGGCATCTATTTTTTTCTGGGTTTCGATAAAAATGGCCTGGTGCCTGGCTTCTTCCAGATCTTTATCTTTTGTGGAAAGCCGGTCGGTCCATTCCTTGATCTCGCTTTCCATCTCCTTTTCTATCTCCGCCAGATCCCGCTGGATCTGCTGTTGCAGAAGACCGAGGGTACTGTCGCGATTCTCCCGCTCCTGGTTGGCACGGTTAACAAGCATGCCCAGCCGTGCTTTTAGGGAAATACCTTCTTCCTCTTTTTCTTTGATTTTCTGCGCCAGGTGCTCCCGCTCAGCCACGATACGGTGTTCGATCTGGTGGATCTGTTCCACTGCCTTGTTACGCGCCTCGGCAAGCTGCTGGCTGTCGGGCGGAACCGGCAACTGTTCCGGAGGCTGGGGCGTCGCCAGCACGTCCCGCGCCGGCGCGGTGATCGCCTTTTCGTTTTCTATCGATTTCTTAAAGATGTCCATGTCTTTAGTCCTTAATTCAGCTGATAGCGTTTTTCTGTTCCGCGAGCCAGCTGCGCAGTTGTTCGTCGTTCGGGTTAAGCGTCAGCGCCTTTTCGAAAGCCGCGATAGCTTCCGGTGTCCTGCCAAGCGCAAAGTAGGTGTTGCCGATATACTGATAAAGCCCGGGAACGTTCGGGTCGATCTGCGCGCAGTAGTCAAAGTAGGACAACGCATCGTCGTAGCCGCCCGCATCGTAATAATTGACCCCGGCGTTGAAGTACTGTTCAAACGCCGCGCTGTCGGCAGTCTCAACACCCTCGCTGTTATCCGCCTCCAGTCCCTCAAGCACTTCCGCTTTCGGTTTTTCGCGAATATATATCTTGCCTTCCGCCTCCAACTGCTTGATGGTCGCCAGTATCTTTTTACGCACCTCGGCTACCTCTTCGGGCTTGAGCGGCCGGCCATATTCCATTTCTTCCTTTAGAATGGCCGCGGCATTTGCCGACATGTTCGTGAAGAACTTCACCATCGTTTCTGACGGGGCGTCGCGAAGCGCCTGGGCCAAATCCTGGGTTTTCAATTCGCGGATGATTATCTGCATGGCCGGATCCGGAAAGTTGGCGATATCCTCGAATGAGATAAGGTATTTGCGCACTTTTTCGTACAGTTCCGGTTTTTCGTCGCGCAAGTAGTCGAGAATATTGTTCTGCGTCATTTTGTCAACCTGGTCGAGCACTTCAAGCAGGTGATAAATGCCGCCTACAAGAAACTCTATCTTTTCCTTAACGTTGTCGTCGATCGCCTGCACCTGTTCCTGCGTGAGCGAGCGGATCGTCGCCATCTCGAGCGCAACCTTCACCTGCGCTTCGGGCGTCAGGGCATTGAGTATCTCGCGCACGTACGCTGATTTCAGATAGCTCACGACAAGAGCGATCGTCTGCGCCGGTTCCTTGCGCACCAGGTAGACCAGGCGTTTCAAGTTTTCGTCATTGATATAATCGAACGGATGATATCTCTTTTTCTCCCGCTCCATGGCCTCCAACTCGCCCTGCGTCATCGTGCCCCCGCCGCCCTTCCCGTCGCCGTCCTTGCCCTCCCCGCCATCATACTTCGATTCCATGGAGATTTCCGTGCCGGCGCGTTCGCGCAGCGTCCGGACATAGGAACGCAGAAAACTGGCCAGCGGACCGAACAAAAAGAATATAACGAGGAGCGCCAGTATTACCGGGATAAGTATCTGTGGCCGCAGAAGCTCTTCCGTGAAACCTTTCGTGAACTTTGTTTTCTTGAATTCCAGCTTGTCGCGCTTGAGGTCCAGTCGCAGCGAGGCGATAATCGCCTCCCGGACGACCTCCAGCTTTTCCTTGGCGATCTTGTCATCATAGAGGATCGTGACACCCTCTCGGCGAATGACGGTGCGCGATTCGAACTTTATTTCTTCCGCCCCGCCTGATTCCTCTTTCGATTCGCCGGGAGGCGTTTCCTGTGAAACCGATTTCGGGTTGGGAACGCCGGGCAGGAGGTAGTCGATATCGTTGAGATTCTTTTTCTTTTCGGACTTGTGCGCTTTGGCCTCCTGGCGTGTTATTTTCGTCTCGATGCCGAGTTCCACTTCGACGATAGCGATTGCTTCGCCCGGGCCGAGTATCTTGTCAAGGATGAACGTCTGCAGGTATTCGGCTTTCTCTTTTTCGAATTTTTGTTCCTGCTCGAGCAACGTCAACTGCGGAGACGCCGGGGTTATTTCCTGCGCAAAAAAGGCGCCCCCGCTGCACAGAGCCACCAGTGCCACGCAGAGGGCCGCCATGAATAACTGTTTCATGTCGTTCACTTTTTGTAAGATAGTCATCACCCGTCCTTTCATTATTACTTCTACGGCCTCGTCTTAAGTTGACTGATGAACTGCGGTATTACCTTGTTCGTCGGGTCGAATTCGAGCACCTTCGTCCAGGCCTGCCGTGCCTTTTCCGGCTGGTCCATCATGAAGAATGACGAACCCATGATCTCGAGTGCAGTAACGTTGTTCGATTCCAGGTTCAGTATCTCCTGACACTTGATGAGCGCCTGGTCATATTTGCCTTCAATGATGGCCTGGCGGGCATCGTACACTTTCTGATCGATGATCGTGAAACCGACCGAGTCTTCCTTATAGGTATCGGTAACGTTCAAGCCGGCATCCCGCTCGATCTTGTTGAGCATGGCCAAAAGCTTAATGTTTTTCGGATTCTTAAAATAGGCGTATCGCATGCCGTTGATGGCTGTTTTATCTTCGCCTTCGATATAGGCGGCCACGCCCTTGCGGATCGATGACATCTCTTCGGTTTCACCCGTCGCGCTCACGATGTAGCCGACGACCAACTGCATACGGGCGACCATTTTCTTGACCTCGGCGTTGCATGGATCGATGTCAAGCGCCGCTTCCAGCCGGTTAAAGGCAAGCAGGAAGTTGCCCTGGCGGTAGGCCGCCATGCCCTCCTGCAGGTAACGGTGCACCAGCGCTTCGCGGTTCTGGACGACGGACGGACCGAACCGCCACGACCCGGACACCCGGTGGGACATACCAAGGTCGTGCAGTGCGAACGCATAATCAAACCCGTAATCCTTATATTTTACTCCGAAACCGGCCGTCGTCTCGCGGATGCCGTTTTCTCCCTGGAACCCGAGGCGAACGGCGGCAAAGTTGACCAGCCAGTACTCGGTACCGATATGCCACTCCATGTTCGCCTTCATATTCTTGTTAATATCGAAATCGACCAGCAGCTTCTTGCGCATGAAACTGTCGCTGACGCCGAAACGGAAGATCAACGGCAGCTTGTCGTCCGTATCGCCGAACTTGGAACTGAGCAGGTTCTGGATGCCGAACGCCAGACGCACGTCCGGCAGGTTGTGGACCGTACCGTCAATCATCGCCGTGGTATCGAATGTGATGAAGCCGTTCGTCGATGTGTCCAGCGTATGCGTAATATACTTCATAGCCAGCCCCAGCGAAACATCTTCGCGGATCTTTTTGCCGTAGGCGCCGGTCAGGGCCATCTGTGTATCTTCGAATGTGCCCATATTCTGGATGGAAACGATGTCCTTTTTATTATCGTCGAAAGCGATGGCTATTTTTTCGAAACCGCCGGAGTAGAGCCGGGTAAGGTTGACGCCGAAAACGCCGAGCTTGGGAGTCGGGTGAACGTAAGAGATAAAGTCGTAGTTCGTGTCGGCGAAAAGGTTTACGTGCAGCGCCGTCACCTCTTTGCGGTCCAGTTGCGTGAGCCCGGCCGGGTTCCAGTATGTCGCCGAAGCGTCATCGGAAACGGCAAAGAAGGCCTGGCCCATGCCGAAGGACCTGGCGCCGGCGCCCCAGGAAAGGAACTGGCCCGGCTGACCGCCGGTGGCCTCGGCGCAGGCAATGCCGCGAACCGCCGGTAGCAACGGCAATACCAGTGCCAGCACCAGGCTTTTTGGGATCCTGCTCAAGAGGTGCCGCGCGATGGTAATGAATACCGGTGTCTTCATTGTTTCGACCTCTTAACTAGTGAATCACGCCGATTTTCCTGCTCATCACCAGCTGCATCTCAGCGCTGATGATTTCGATCACGCAGATATAGCCGCCTTTGGCGACTTTGCGGTTATCATCGTCCGTGCCGTCCCATGCAATCTGGTTCAACCCCGCGCCTTCCTGCATCGATGGGAATTCGCGCACCAGTTTGCCGAACAGATCATAGACTTTGACGGTGACCATCGAATCGGCCGCCAGGGTATAGGCAATCGTAGTACACTCGGAACGGCTGTCAAAAGGATTAGGATAATTTGAGACAAACCGCAGGATCTCCTGCGTTGAAACCGCGGGTTTCACGCCGAAGAACGAAACCAGGCTTGCCGCCGCTATAATCATGGCCATCAACCGTTTTCTGTCCATCTTTTTTCTCCGTTCTTTCAACTAAAAAACCGAATTGCCTCCGCGGGCAATCCGGTTACCAGAAAGACGTACGTTGGGCAGGACGGCAGTCATGAAGCGCCGCGCCTGCATGTACATAAAGTCGACGTGGGCTCCGGCAGTCAGGGTGCTCTCCCGCATGCCGGCATCGGCTTTAATTCTTCGGTAACCCGGCTACCGTGGCAGCGATACAACACCGCTGTAGGCCCGTGGCTTTGCGTCCCCGGATTTCTCCGGGTTTGCCGTTTTCGGAATAAACAATTGAAAGAACAATGGTTTCGGGGGGCTAACTCCAGAAAAATAAAAACTACCGAAAGCCTTTTAAGCTCGGTAGTCTAAAGATAGGGGTCTTGGTAAAACAAGAACGTCAAAATAAATCAGTCGAACCGCGTTGCTGCTGTCTTTACGGTAACCCGGCCAGCTTTGATAGCCCCTATCTTTAGCTCCGTGGCTTTGCGTCCCCGGATTTCTCCGGGTTTGCTATTGTCGTAAATCTAAAGACAGCTTTTTCCTTTCTGCACTATAGATATAACAGGGTTTTCATATGTTGTCAAGTCTTATTTAAAATTCCACGGACTGCAGCGATGTCAGCGGAATACGGATGATTTTTCCTGCATTTTCAGCCGATATCCAGATATTTTTTCCATCCCATGTTATATTAGCCATTTTATATTTGCCGGTCGTAAAGTTTGGCACGGCATAAACCTCGCTAACCGCAAAATCACTGACCGACACCTTGGATATCTTGCCGGCCTTGGCATCGCCGATATAAAAATATTCACCGTTGCGGAACATGCCGCAGGGATTGGCTACCGGGCTGCTGTATTCGCCCTGGGGGGAAAGATTCTCATCCGTCTTGTGCTTGTATATCTTGCTGGCCGCGGTATCCAGCACCCAGAGGTAACCGGAATCGTAATAGATGCTGGACGGGTTGCTTGCCGTGGCAAAGATCGCCTCAATGGTCAACGCGTTATCCATTTTGTGTTTGTATATCCGTTGTTTTGCGGCGCTGCACGTCCAGATAGTCTGGCCATCAGAGGTGATGCCGCTTGGCTGGGTATTTGCGGTTTTGTAGATGGAATCGATGGAAAGAGAGGCGTCGCGATTATGTTTATAGATATTGCCGGTAAGAGAATCCGTTATCCAGAGGTACGGCCGGATAATGGAGACACCGGAAAGATTGTTGTATGGGATTGTGAAGGTTTCGCTGGAGGCGCCACCGATAAGACCTTTCTTCCAGGCAAAAAAACCGCCGCCAACCAGAATGGCAAGCAGTCCGGCGAAAAGAGCCATGGTAACTACTTTTTTGGGGATACCGATACTGGCGCCTGGCTGGTCTTCCCCTCGCGGTCTTGGAATGGGAGCCGGTGGCGGAGCGGCTCTTTTTGGTTCGGGAATCGCTACTTTTTGCTGTGGAACCGGGATCGCCTGCGGCGCGGCAACGGCTCCGCCGCCTTCCTGATTGATGATCCCGATCGCTTTATGGACCGCAGCCAGTACTTCATCAACCTTAAACGGTTTGCTTATATATTCATTGGCTCCTTTTTTCAGCGCGTTGATGGCCGACTCAACGTCACCGAACCCGGAGAGCATGATCGCCTTAATTTTCGGATTAATTTTACGGAGCTCAGCCAACGCTTCCAGGCCATCCATATCGGGAACCCGCATGTCAAGCATTGCCAGGTCCGGCAGTTCCCGTTTCGCGATCTCGATTGCCTGGTGTCCGTCTTCGGCTGTAAACAGCGGATAGCCGAGGGGTTTCAGCATATTGAAAACAATATTGCGCAAACCCGGCTCGTCGTCCATAATCAAAATTTTTACCATAGAAAACACACCTCTCTCAATATTTAAAGGCTGCCAGCGGAGATATCAAGGTTATCCAATTATAATAGATTTAATATAAATATCAAGGGTTCTTTGCCGAGACGGAAATTGCGTGCAGAAACAGTTGAAAACAGTGTGATTTGTGTTCCTGCTCATTACAGCAAATTCTATATTCATTGTCAAGGATGTTTTCCGGAGCGCACCGTGCGCCGGCATTGGTCAATAACCTCCGGAGGTATCAACCGGATTGCAATCGTGACCAGCAACGGCACAATGATGATATCATCGAGATGGCCGATGAAAGGAATAAAATCGGGGATAAGATCAAACGGCAGCAACAAGTACCCGACAGCCACCCCAAGCAAAATCCGGGCGGTTTTCGGTGTACGGGGATCGCGCAGGAGAAGCCGGTAAAAATCCAGCTCGGCACGAATGCGCGCAACAAAGGCGAGAAGTTTGCGGTACATAAGTCACTGTACGAATTTCGTCGGTTTCGTCAGCTCCTGATCCCTGACAACGCTTTCACCAAGGTCCTTGATTATCCGGCACTGCTCTGCAACGACCCGATTTTTCCGTAACCGCGAGGGTATGGACGCAAGGAACGTGACGACAACGCCGCACACAAATGCCGATAGCAGGAGCAAGGCAAGCGACAGGTCAAATTTCCAGGCGAGAAATATTACGGTAACGATGCCCGCATTCTGCACGGTGAATATTACGGCAATCGAGATTATGAGCACAACACCGATAAGAATGAGTTGCATTATTGCGTGTCCTCCAGCGGGACGGCTTTTGTTGTATCCCGGTGTTGCTGTTTCCATTATACTTATTTCGGCGCTGATAGCAAAATAAGGAGGGATAAAGAAAGTTATTTACTCGCGCATCTGTTTGAGCATGACGGTCGCCTTCTCGTTGGCGGGCTCGATGCGCAGCACCTCTTTGAGTTGTCGGCTGGCCGCCTGCAGGTTCCCCTGATAGTAGTAGGCCGTGGCCAGGTTCAGCCGGCTGTCCACCTGCCGGGGATTAATGGCCAGCGACCGTGTCCAGCAATCGATGGCCGTAAGGTGCTCGCCAAGCAGGAAGTAGATATTACCCAGGTTATTGAGCGCTCCGGCGGCCCCCGGGTTACACTGCACGGCCATCTCGTAATTTTTGATCGCCAGCCGCCAGTTCTTTTGTTTGGCATAGACCCAGGCCAGCTTCTCGTAAACGAGCGATTGCCCCGGATACTTGCGCGCGAGCGCTTCCAATTCGGCGATGGTGCGAGCCGGCTCCAGTATTTTTTCGTCGAAGAAATCCGGCAGCGCGGCTACTTTTTGCTGGGCCAAATAGGGCCGCACGATGCGCGGGAACAGGACCACCGACGCGATGCAAACGCCCGCCACTCCCGCCAGCCGCGTCAGCGGCGCGAAGTTCTCCATAACGAAACCGTCGTTTTCGAAGGTATTCACCAGCCCCATGATAAAGAACAGGTACACCGTTGAGACGGCGAACCTGAGATCTACGGAAAAAATGTTCTGTGTAAGTATTCCGGCTGCCGCGGCAATGCAACCGCTGAGCAGCCACCGGTCGCTGCCGCTGCGGGCGGCGGCAAGGGCGGCCGCATTGCGGAAAAATGAGACCACCAGCCATAAAAAAATGCCCAGGCCCGCGACCCCTGTTTCAGCCAGGACCTGCAGATACTCGTTGTGGGCGTCGTTGACGATGAACTGGCCTCCCGGCCAGATTTTCTTCAGCGCCGGGGATGCCGCCGACGGAAAGGAAAAGGCAAAGCTCCCCAAACCCGTACCGGTCAGGGGATGCGACAGCCATAACGTCAGGGTATCGCGCCATATGAGCAGATGGGCTTGTTCCCTCTGCCAGACGGAGCGCGTCAATATGCCAAAGAGGAGGGCGCCGATCACAAACAGTATGATAAACGTTATCCGGGATCCAGGCCGGCGCAGGTTCAGCAGTGAAAATACGAGTACCGCAGCGCCGAAACCGAGATAAGCGGCACGACTTTGCGTCAGGTACAGCGCATAGATCGCAACCATGATCGCGGCCGCCAGCAGCACTCGGGCGGACAGTCGCCGGTTGCCCAACAACAGCCCCATGGCCAGAGGTATTGTCAGTACCAGATGGGCACCAAAAAAAATTGGGTTGCCGAACGTTGAAGGTATGCGGTCGAGATGGGGAACAAGGAGAGGGCCGATGCCACCGTAATGCTGCAGTATCCCGTAGCCGACGGCAAGGAGCGTCCCCGCCATCCAGCCGCAGAGCACCAGCATCCGTTGCCGGGGCGCCATAATGAGATTGGCGGCTGTGACGTATGCCAATAGCGCAAGCATGACCCGCGCCAGTTCGACGGATGCCGCGAGCCTGTCGGGCGCATAATAGGCGAAAAGAAGGGTCGCCGCCGCGTAGACGACAAGCGGCCCGAATAGCATAACGCGCCGGATCGCCATCTTTGAACGCAAAAACGAACCAAGGAGCCACCACGCAAACACGGCACAGAGCCCCGCTTCAAGCAACAACAACTTGGGACGCGCCAGGCGAATGTCGGGGAACAAAGGAACGAAAAAGAAAAGGAGCGAGAGCAACGCCGCGGAAAGAAAGGAGAATCTATCACCGCTGAACGGCTCCGATGCTGTTTGAGTATCCTGTTCCATTGTGTTTCCCCCGTTGCTGTGCTCAGACAAATCGCTTAGCGCGTCACCTGAAGTTCGACGGAACGACTGTAACCGATATCACCCCATATATCGGTGGCGGCACAGCGCACCGCAGTCTTGCCGTCGGGCAAGGCATCCGCTTTCAGCGTGAACATGTACGGAGCGGTGTAAACGTAGCGACCCTGTTTCTGCCAGCGCCCGCCGTTAACCGATATCTCGAGCCATGCTTTTTCGATTTCCTGGCCCTCAACAGTCGCGATAAATGTTTTATTGCCTGTTTTGTCCCGGCCGCCTTTAACATCGATAACAGTAACGACTATTTCCTGTTCACTTCCTTCGGGTACAAGCTTCATGGCGATGGCCGGCTCAAACACAGAGATGGGTGTTTTAAGAGAAGTGGCGGGGTTAAGCGGCGCGTATCCTTTGACGTCATTGTTGAGCCAGGAGTTTATTTTCTGGCCGCCCCAGCCGCCGGCGATAACCGGGCTTGAAGCAACGGTTACAAAATATTCCGTCGGAGACCACAGGGCCAGATAGTTGTTTCCCGTAAGATTAACGGCATTCATCGGCACCTCAGCCCAGAACCAGCGCGATTCGCCGGCGTTCTCGAGGGCGTTCTCGGGATCGCCTTCGACGGGTATGTCGCCGGCATCAGTCAGAAAGTATTTTTGTGTGGCTTTCCAGGATGGAGTGGACGCCAGGGACAGGAATATCTCGCCGGGGATTGCCTCTTTTTCCCAGACCGGTTTTCCGGTGACGGGCCGCGTTTTGGCCCGGCCGAGCTTGGCGCCAATGAATGCGCGGCGGTACTTTCCGGCCGGCGGGGGAGGCAGTTCTTCGATCCAACAGACGTTAAAACCGATGTACCAGTTCCCGTCCCAACCACCGTTGGCGAATAATCTATAGTCATTAATGTTTGATAACTCGGAAATATAGACCGGCAGCCTAGGGGCCTCTGCCGGAGACGCGGGCGTCTGGGGTGTGGCGGTGGAACTCCTCTGGCAGAAGCCGGAGGCTCCTTCAATAACGCGGCCGCCCGCGACTTCCTTAATCACTCCTCCCCCGGCAGAGCCGGGAGATTCCAGGAGCACGGGATTGCGGTGTATGTACTTGGCCGGTGCGGCGAAGGCGCGGGACGACAACAGCAGCAGGAAAGCGATGAACAACATGTTTATGATGTCATTTTGATATTTTTTCATATTACCGCCATTACATGTAATACAAACAATGCTTGTAGTACTTACTTCTTTTTACCCTTCAAAAGCCCGGCGATGCGCTCGAGTTCTTTAAGCGAGAAGTAATGAATCTCAATGCGCCCCTTTTGCGGTTTTCCTACGACCCCGACCTTCGTGCCGAACCTGCGCTGCAGTTCTTCGGCCAGGACTACCAGTTCAGCCTCGGTCTTTTTGCATTTTTCCCTGATACCGGCCGCGACGGTTTTCCAGTCGGCGACGATCGTTTCGATCTCGCGCACCGTCAACTTCTCGCGCATTACCCGTTCCGCTAACTGCTTCTGCTTGTTCTCATCTTCGATCCCCGCCAATATCTTGCCGTGGCCGGACGAGATGACGCCACCGGCAATCGCATCCTGTATATCCGTCGGAAGATTCAAAAGCCGCAGGAGATTGGCGACAACTGAACGGTCTTTGCCAATAACACGGGCAAGCTCCTCCTGAGTCAGTGCGAATTCATCGCTCAACCGTCTATAGGCTTTCGCTTCTTCGATGGCGTTCAGATTCTCACGCTGAATGTTCTCGACAAGCGATAACTGGAACCGCTCTTTTTCGCTTACATGACGGACGATGGCGGCGACGTCCTTGAGGCCGGCTAGTTGCGAGGCGCGCCAACGCCGTTCTCCGGCTATCAGCTCATATTCTCCGGGCACGGCTGAAGGGGCAACCAGCAACGGCTGAGCCAGGCCATGATTTTTAATGGATTCCGCGAGTTCCTGCAATTTTGTTTCGTCAAAATGGATGCGTGCCTGGTAGCGGTTTGGGCGTATTTTATCAAGCGGCAATTTGGTGACCGCTTCACCTGCCACTGTCACAGACGCCGCTGTCGTTTGCAGCAGCGCCTCTAGCCCCCGGCCTAACGCTTTATGCATACCGTGTTTTCCTCCTGATATTTTTCCGTCGATAAAACGCCGTATTTGCGATTTGAGGCGGCCAAATTCGCCCGGCAATACATCCGTATGCCGCTCAACAACCACTTCTAGCGCTGCGAAGAATCTGGGACCGGCTCAGCGGGCGGCACCTCTGAGGACGGATCTTTTTGCTCGCGTGGCAGTCCGGGGTCCGCCTCTTTTTTTTCCGGTGACGGGGTTATTGCCGGTGCCTTGTGTTCCGCAACACCTGCCACTACCTGCCGGGACAAAAATTCCCTGGCCAAATCAAGATAGACCGTAGTCGCCCTGCTGGTTTTATCATAAAGCAGGACGGGTTTTCCATAACTCGGCGCTTCCGCCAGCCGGACCGTGCGGGGTATACGTGTAGAATAAACTTTGTCCCCAAAGTGTTTTTTGATTTCATCGATAACCTGCCGGGACAGGTTAACCCGGCTGTCATACATGGTGAGAAGCACTCCTTCCAGGCTAAGGCCGGGGTTGAAACCCCGGCGGATCAAATCAATTGTGGCGAGCAATTGTCCCAGTCCTTCCAGAGAGTAATACTCGCACTGGACCGGGACAAGAACCGCATGCGCCGCGACCAGCGCGTTGAGCGTTAAAAGGCCGAGCGAGGGGGGGCAATCTATAATGATGTACCGGTAGACTTTTTGAAAACGACTGAGGGCTTTTTGCAGCCGGAACTCCCGTTGTTCGGTGTTGACGAGTTCAATCTCGGCGCCGATCAGATCGATATGAGCGGGCGCAAGATCCAGCCAGTCCATCTCTGTCGGCATGAGGATATCCTCCAGAGGCACTTCATCCATAAGCACCTGATAAATGTGCTTACCGACGGTTCTCTTTTCCACACCCAGGCCGCTGGTGGTATTGCCCTGGGGATCCATATCAATGAGCAGGGTTTCCTGTCCGAGGTGGGCGAGACTGGCGGCGAGATTGATCGCGGTCGTGGTTTTACCCACGCCTCCCTTTTGATTGGCGACGGCTATGATCTTACTCATGGGACTCCTTCATCTGTCATAGAGACATAGATTTCCTACCCGAAGAGCAGGTACTCCAATTACAAATAACATCAGAAGCCGTGCATGCCGCACGAAGGAATATGCTAGGCCCGCTAAACTATAGGCGTGAGCCGGCAGGGTCATTATAGCAAAAAGAAAATTGTTTTGGCAAGCATACCCCCCGGCCCGAGAACCGCGATTGACTGCGGGATTCGCACCAATCGCGGTTCTCGGGCCAGGCCCATTGTTTCACGTGAAACATTTGTTATATCGGCAAGCCGGATTTGTAATGGCCTGCCATCGGGGCCAGTCAGTCAGATGAAGGGAAAACAACGAGTTGTTTTGCTAAGCGAGTCCGCAAAAGTTATTCACACATTCGTTAGCCGATGGGATTTCGAATACCTCGGCCCCAGAGCGCCACTACTTCGCGCGCAACTGTTACCGTATCTTTGCTCTCCCGCAAACAGGGAGAGAGCTGTTCGATAGCGCAATAACTGCATCTGAACGGGCAACCGCGGGTAGTGCGTAGGCGGCATACGTAAGGGCGAGGATACAATTCATAGACCGGCGGATTGACCAAGAGAAATGAGGGTGGCGATTGATGCAGGCTCATAAAACTGCGGTGTCACCGACAATCATTGCCGGCTTGACATATATTGTTCCACGTGAAACAATCAACAGCGGCTGCTTCCCTGTTTTGTTTTCTTCCGGACACCGTTGCGCAAACGATCCTTAACAGCCTTGCTGTTCAAGGCGCGAGGCGCCGCCGCGTACCCTCTGCGGTTGTTAGCGCCGCAGCAACGAAGAAGCCGGGCAAAAGGGGGAATCTGCCCTTCGGGAATGACCATTTTTGGCCAATTGCCGCCTCTCTCATCCTCAACATAGCTCTTGCTACGCCGGCGGACTCTTTCGTTGCACTTGGCTCAAATCTGACCATTCAAAATTCAAATAATCAACTTAACGAAGTACTAGTGTAGTGTAACAGTAACAGCTTTACAGGCCTGTTTGTCATTGCGAGGAGCAAAGCGACGCGGCAATCTGGTTGTTTTATCAAGCAAAATCGAGATTGCTTCGCTAACGCTCGCAAAGACGGAATTTCAACAAGATATTACTGTTACACTAGTTCCGCTATGTAGGGCGGGTTTCCCAAACACGCCGAAAGAATGAACGGATTGTTCGGGGAACAATCCCTACAGAGCATTAGACGCGGCCGATTACGAGCACCAACGATATCAGGCTCAGCCACGGCATTATATTGCTGAGGAACCAGTTTGCCGTGGCGATGCCCCGCCGGGGGACGTAGACGGTGTCTCCGTGCCGTACCGGCACATCGGGCGACTTGCCGGATAGAATATCTTTCAAGTTGACGAAGGTTACTTTCTTTTCACCGTTTTTTTCTTCGCGTAATATGCTGATCTTTGCAATCTGCGCCGTTTCAGTAAAACCGCCCACCTGCGAAATGAGTTCCAGCAACTGCATGTTTTCCTTGTAATCAAGATAGCCCGGGTTGCGGACGTCGCCGAGTATGGCGATGCGCAGCCGTCCTTCCGGCACCTCGACTATATCGCCGGGTTGAAGGAGGAAATCTTTCGAAAAGTCTCCGGAGCGGATCGTTTCTTCCACATTAACCGTAATCACATTGCGCTTGTCCGTTGATCCGCGGTAAACTTTGATCTCCCTGCGGTTGGCATTATCATTGAAACCGCCGAGTGACGAGATAAACTCCATAAGGCGCAGGTTCTCCCGGAAACTGAAGGACCCCACCGAATGCACTTCGCCTGTGACAAAAATCTGCCGCCGGCTGAACTGTTTGATCGTCACCGTTATTTGCGGATTAGAAATGAACCGGGCAAGGCTTTGTTTGAGATTATCTTCAAGCTGGCGGGGAGTCAGGCCTTTTGCATTGGCCGTTCCTATCAGGGGGAAAGGGATCGTGCCGTCAAACTGGACGACAACTTCGCGCGAGAGCTCGTCCGCGGGAGAAACGGTAATGCCGAGTATATCTGCGGTTTCAATGCGATAGGCGGCAGTCGTCGCTTTATCCAGCGACGATAACGGCCCTTTAACGGTTATGGGCGCAGTTTGCGGAAGTTGTGCCGCCACCGGGGCGCCACTTGATTTTTTGGCGGCTTCGCCATAGACGGCGGGCGTAACCGGAACGGGGTTGACCGGCAATGCAGGAAGCGGCTGTGCTTTCGCTACGGCAGAAACGGCAGAAGGCGATTGTTTCTCGGCTATGATAAACCAGCGGTCATTTTCATTAAGTACCCGGTAGGGGGTATCCCTGCGCAATTGGGCTACTATCCGGACGGTAGTCGGGTCGAACTGCCCTGAAGTGACACGAGAGAAGAGGCCTTTGCGCAGGACGATATCTTTTGCCCTGGAAGACAGGCGGTCCTGCGTATTAAAAAGGTCCACCACAATTTTCGGTTGCTGCCCCTGATCGGGGTCGCGCAGGAGAAAATAATTATGCCTGCTAACACCATGCGCGATAATTGTAATGCGTGATTCGCGGGGCGTCTCGGACACAAGGACTTTCTCAGCCCAGGCGGTTGATACGGCGACGGACGCGACTTCCTTCGTTTTATCATCCGTCGGGCCGGCCGTTGCGCTTATTCTTTTCTCTTCCGCCCTTAACGGGGCGAGATTGACATTCGTGTGAAGGTATTTGTCTTTTATCCGTGACAAAATGTAGGAACGTCCGTTCGAATCGAGATTTTTCTCGGAACTGGTCCGGCGGTAATAGGCCAGGTCGTCGGACAGGGTCTGAGGGGAAAGAGCAAAGGCAAACGAAGAAAGGAGTATGGATGCAGCGAGAACAGCCGCTATTTGCGCGAAAGTCAATAGATGCTTTTTATTCACTCTTTTTTTTCTCATCGGCGCGCGATTTTACTTTTAACAATGAGTTCGGGAAGCCGCGTCCGACGTCGCAGGATTTCATATTGTAGGGGTCGCGGATCGGCTTGCCGTCAACGACAAAATTGTAGGCGTACTCGCCCGGAGCGATCAGGATCGATACGCTCCATTTAAAATCATTCCCCCTGACCATCGGGTTGGGTATCCAGCCGTTAAAATCACCGATTACATCGATCTTGCGGGCTTTGGAACTGCGGTAGGAAAAACCAATATTCCGCGGCGCATCGGCCGGTTGATCTGTGCTTGAAATAGCGCTGTCGAATTCCTGTTGCGGGGGCGGTGTCGGTGCGGCGGTACCGGCGCCGCGCTGCGGCTCAGATACGCTCGAGTTGGAACCGGCGGCTTCCGCATGCACGGGCATAAGCGCCATGTTCATGAGGCTGGAATAGCGGGAAATGATAAGCCCCAGGGCAAGGACCATGACAACAAGGTCAAGCAAGATAACGGAAAGAATATTTTTATGGTTCATTTTTGCGCGGAACTGCCATCGCCTTCCGTCAAAAGGACAAGAAGTTTGTGAATGCCTTCCAACCGGGACTCGACTCTTGTGATGCTGTCTGATGATATTTGCGATTTTTCAAGGGAAAGAGCTTCAATTTTGGATTCAAGGCGTTTAGCGATGCGCTCAACTTCGACGCTTGACGTCGCGGTGGACGTGCCGGCGGCAGGGATGTTTTGGGTTTTATCGAATTCTCGTCGCTCCTGCACTCTCGTTTCCAGTGCGTGTATACGGGCGCTAATATCACCCAGCTGGTTCGAAATCTCATGCAGTCGCGCATCCAACAGGCCGGTTGATTCGGAGGGGGTATCGAGGGCCGGTTGCTCTTCATCGTCACTCAAAGATGCGTTTGCAATCAAGCCGTCATTTCGCCAGGCATTGATCGCCCACACAAGTATGCCGATTGTTGCCATAAATACTATTGAGGCAACAAGCAATATGGGATCATGGAAGAGCGAGTCGATAAACCTGTCCATATTCGCAACAATTATATATGAATAAAATTGATAAGTCAAGGAAAAAAAGATACAATAATGTGTCAAAAAATGGCGATGTTCACAAGTAAAAGGCAAATTATGACTATCGAATTGAAAAATCTATCAAAAACCTTCTATGAGGGGCGTAAACGGAAAGATGTCCTGACAGAAATATCCTGTGTAGTCCGAAGCGGTGAGATTTTTGCGCTCACGGGGGTGAACGGCGCAGGGAAGACGACGCTCTTGAAAATCCTGGCAACGCTCATTGAACCGGACAGCGGCACGATTCTCCTTAATGGTATCGATGCCGCGCGCAACGGAACGAGCGCACGCGCGGTGACGGGCCTTGTTTTTGAAGCCGAACGAAGTTTTTATCAGATACTATCCGTTGAAGAGAATCTGCGTTTTTTCGGCGCACTGCGCGGCATGACGGGGACTGTTCTGCGGCAGCGCCTGGAGAAACTCTATGACCGGTTCGGCCTCAACGAGTGGCGGCGAGTGAGATTTTCGCATTGCTCTTCCGGCATCCGCCAGAAAACTGCTATCGTCCGGGCGCTTCTGCACGATCCGTGTATTCTGCTCATAGACGAGTTAACCCGCAGCCTTGACACGCGGGCGCAGGAGGATGTTGTCGAGGCGGTCAAAACGATGGTGCGGGAAGATAGCAAAACGTGTATTCTGGTAACACATGATGCGGCAACGGCGCGGGCAGCGGGGTTCCGACTCGGAGAACTTACAGGCGGGAATATAAAGGAATTATCATAATGCTTCCTGAACTCAATCCCCCGCTCATGGCGGGCTGTTTTCTCTTTTTTCCCGCACTGTGTCATAATGGGTGGTGTACCTTCCGGGTACTCCGATGATAACAACACAAGGAAGTCGTACCTTCCGGGTACTCCGATGATAACAACACAAGGAAGTCGTAGGGGCGGACTTGAGACTGTGTCGCAATCTACTTTTTGACTTTCGTAGGGGCGGGTTTGAGACTGTGTCATAACTCCTTCTCCCCTTGCGGGAGAAGGCGGGGATGAGGGGATGGACGATAGTCTATCGTCGATACACCACCCTCACCTCAGTCCTCTCCCATCAAGGGAGAGGAAGAAAAGCGAGTTGCGACACAGTCTCTTTAGCCGCCCGTTATCGTCGATACAGGGCTGGACGGGCGGACAAGTCCGCCCCTACAACACCCATTGCGACACAGTCTCCTTGTCCGCCCGCTCAGTCTGGCATCGACAATAACGGGTGGGCAAGCCCACCCCTACGACTTCCTTAGATTTTCATAATCGGAGTTCCTGTTCTCACAGGTACGAACGTCAAAAAGCAGGTTATGACGCAGTCTGTCTAAAGTGGGGAACGGGTATCCCGGAAGGTTACTTGTCATGAATATGGTTATCGCGTTTTTTTTCAAAGACCTGGCAATGGAGCGCAGTTACCGGTTCCACTTGTCCGTCAAAGTTCTTGCCGTCTTCTTCCAACTCGCGATATTCTATTTTCTCAGCCGCTTTATGGCCAATTCCGATTATTTCCCCTACGTTTTCTGCGGGCTCGTATTCAGCAGGTTCTTCCAGTTCTGGCTCACAATTTTTTCGGAAAACATGCGGCAGGAACAGTACTGGGGCACGGCGGAAGCGATCTTTCTTTCCCCCCGTTCTCCCCTGCTGATGGTGCTGGCGTCGGCCAGCGGAAAATTTTTCCTGCTCCTGCTTGAGCTCGCGGCGTACATCCTGGCGGGCATTATCATTTTCGGCGTGGCGCTGTCACCGCATCTTTTCGTTTTGATCCCTTTTGCAATAGTGAATGGGATAGCCTTTGCCGGCCTGGGATTGTTTTCGGCAAGTTTCATCATCTATTTGAAACGGGGCGATCCGGTTAACTGGCTGGTATCTTCGTCGTTCGATCTGCTGAGCGGTGTTTATTTCCCGGCTGCCGTTCTGCCGTACGGCTTGCGGGTCATATCCCCCTTCCTTCCCACGACATCCGCACTGAATACGTGGCGAAACATACTTTTATCCGGCGCCATGCCGGAGCCGTCGCAGGTTCTTGTCCAATTTGTTTGGGCGTTCGTCTTGAGTTGCTGCGGCGTCATTGCTTTTCAGATAGCGTTTGCGGCCGTGCGGCGCAATGGTGAATTGGGGAGTTATTAATACATGAGACATTCATCCCCCGACTGAAGTCGGGGGATGAATGCATAATGACGTCACAGTAGGGCGCGTTCCCCGAACGCGCCGATTTATGCCGTCAAACGGCCGGACTGTTCGGCGAACAGTCCCTACAAAAAACTAACAAAAATTGACTTCACAGAGTACTAGTGTGCTGGCACACTAGGGATGGTAACGGATATGAGTTTTCCTAGAAGCAACAGGGGGCGGATAATTCGATACAGCCATACGCGCATTTTTCCCCGGACGTTATACCGGGAGATGAGGAAATCGTGCGGCGGGAACAAGGTGCGCACCATATAGGATACTTTTCGTTTCGGCGGCAGAAAGAGGAACCGCGAAATATGGCCGCTTTCAGGGTGGCCATGGCGGAGCAGCAAGGAATAGATTAGCGCCGATAAGGAGCGGGGGCGGCTGCCGTTTAGAAATATGGCCGCGGCTTCAGACAATCCGTAGAGCTTCAGTTTTCTTTCCAGCAGCGACACATCCATTTCATCCATCCATCGTTTCCTCAACAGTGCCAGGTCGGCCATCCATTTTCCCTCTTTGCGCGTATGGTGAACTGCCGCATGGGCAAGGATATGAATGTACATATCGTCCGGGTTTAAGCGGTACATTCCGCCGGGCATTCCCTCCAGAGGAATTGTTATCCCTTCGTTCCATAAGCCGTCGTTCTGTCGTTTATCGAGATACCATAGACGGTCATTCAGGTCTACGGATACCGCCGCGCCGTTTTTGTTGTATGCGCAGGGATCTTCCGGAACGGCCCGATAACCCGATGCAACAAGAAGCGCTCGCGTGCGCGGCAGATCGCCGGGCCGGGCCAGCAGGTCGATATCCTCCAGGTGACGCCCGGCCAGATAATCGGGGACCGCTGCGATCAAGGCGGCGCCTTTGAGCACGATGACAGGGATACGCTCCCGTGCGAACAGTTGCCCGAGCCCTTCAAGCTGATGAAGTATAAGCAGGTTTTGTGCGATGAGCTGATGGTTTGCGTTCATTGTTTTTCTATGCGGAACGGGGCCAGCGTCGCCAGGTTGAACTGGTATGTGATAAATACTTCGTCCTGCGCGATCTTCTTCGGCGATATGACGGAGCCGTCTTTGGTGCGAACTACGACAGAACCTGTTATGACCGGGACAACCGCAGTGCAGGTAATGTTCTGTATTTCTTCGCTGCCCCGGCGCCGGAATGCGTAGTGCTTGTAGACGGGGCCGCTGCCCGGTTTTTCTCCGATCTCAATAACCAGCCGCCGCCCGGCCTGCAGGCGTATCGTGCCTTCGATCTTCCGAATATCATTTTCGCCGCTTGTGGCCTCTACAGCGTAAGTGACCATATTACCGGCAGCCATTTTACGCGTTGTCGTTACGGCCGCGGGCCGGAACGTATATCCTTCAAATTCGTCGGCTGTCGCCGACAAAGGACCCTGCGGCAGCGCCGGAGAAAAAGCCGGTTTTCGTTCTTCGGAATAAGGGTGTACCGATGCGGTGCGCGCCGGTGATACCCGGGCGTTCGTCCCGAAAAGCAGGCCGATTGAAATACGGTGAGAGTTGCCCAGAACGCCGAAAGGCACGAAGGCGTAGTCGAACGAGAGGCTGGTGTCGTGCAACTTAAAATGGAATCCCGCGCCGGCCGAAAGGCCGGAGAGATCACCCAATTCAAGCCCATACCAGCGGTAACGGTAACCGACTCTCAGGGACACGAAATCGAGCGGCGTGTACTCGGCGCCGCCCGCGATGAAGAGAAAATTATCTATCGGTTTATTAAAATCGAGCGTCGTGACCACACGTTTATTCCAGCGCCAGGCAGCGCCCAGCTTGAAGTTGAGCGGCAGGGGGTAGCTCTTATTTATGAATTTTATCGGCGTTCCGATATTCTGGATGACGAGGCCGCCTGAGAGCGGCAGACGTCTCATCCGGTAAAGGAGCCCGATGTCCGCGCCAATCCCGCAGGCCGACTCGGTATCGATGGCCTGTTGGATAAATTTAAGGCTGACGCCGGCGGCCAGGTTTTCGCGCAGCCAGCGCCCGTATGCGACGTGCGCCGCGACGTCATACGCCTGAAAATACCCTTCAATGGGAGACAGCGGTTCGTAGGGATCCGCCTCGTTCAGGCCGGAACGGCGTTCGATGTCCTTCGGCGTGTAGAGCCCGGAAAAACCAACCGAAAGAACTCCGCGGGACAGGGGATGAACGTATGCGAGAAAATCGTTGCGTATGTTTTCGAAAGATTCGTTGTGGTACATCTGCAGTTCCTGGTGCTGCAACTGGGCAAGCCCGGCCGGGTTCCAGTATATGGCCGAGGCGTCATCTGCCAGTCCCGCGTAGGCGCTGCCCATCGCGACCGCCCTGCAGCCGGCGCCGAGCTTCAAAAACGCGGCCGAGGTTGTCCCCGCGTTGGGGTAGATTTCAACGGCAGCGGACGGCTGCGAAAGAGAACAAAAGCACAGGAGCAGTGCAAGCTTAACAGGCAATAACCAACGTGATAAGATTCGTTTATTCATAACACACCTCTACCTGGGCGCAGTTTCCTCTCCCCTTGCGGGAGAGGATTAAGGTGAGGGGAATGATAGTTGTCGTCGAAAACCGCCCCTCATCCTCACCTTCTCCCGCGAGGGGAGAAGGAATATGTCAGTCCGTTAATGGATAATAGCCAGTTTCTTTTTAATGGCTTTGGTTGCCGAAGCGGCTTTTGCTTCCAGACGGAATACATACGCGCCGCTCGCGATATCGGCGATGTTCCATTCGATTTCCGAGACAAGCCCGGCCGGACAGTCGGCTTTTTCAAGATGGGCTATCAGTTCTCCGGCAACGTTGTAAACGTCTACCGTCACATCGGCCTTGTCTCCGAGATAAAACTTGAACGACAGGCGATCGCCTTTGGCCGGGTTGGGATAGACGTACACCCGGTCGTCCTGCAGCAATGGCTCATTGCCGGGGGCGTACGCCATAATGCGGTACATGGAAAAATGGGGTACCACGGCACAGACGTGTTCGTTGTCGCTGTTGGGATCCGACGTGTTGACGATACGCCATTCATTCCGCGCCGTATCCCACCAGTACATACGCAGGTTTTCACGTTTCATGGACACAATGTCCTGGGCGCGATATGGAAGTTTAAGCGTGACCGGTTTCAGGAAACGCACAGTAGCCGGGGTAATGCCGAACTCCCTGACGATCTTCGTATCTTTGGCGCTTGCGGGAATGCCGCTGTCCGGCGGGGATTGCGGGATGAGTATTCCTATCCACGCCCTTTCCGAAAGGCCGCCCGGCTCAATGACGACTTCGGTGGTCATGCCTCCCGACGTCAGGGTGACCGTCCCGCCGTTTGCCGGATTTATCTCAACGCCGTCAACCTGAGAGAACGCCGAAGCGCTGGTAGAGTAGCCTGACTCGCTGGTTTGATCCAATGCCGTCAAGACGTAATAGAAAGTGGTATAGACCGGGCAAGCGGTATCAATATAAGCGGTGGTCCCTTTTGTTACCTGTTCGAGTAGATTGCAGGATGCGGCTGACGTTCCTTTGAATATCCGGTATGCGGTGACATCATTGCTGCCGGCCCCGTCGTCGGGAGATTTGTTCCAAAACAGGCTCAAACTTCCCCCCCCGTCAAACGGCGTGTCTGATGCCGTAAGATTCGCCGGCGCGCGAGGCGAGTTGTCGATATTAACACGGGTAACCGCCTTGCGGGCGGTGTCCGCGTTCACCGTCAACCGTAAACTATATTGGCCGTCCAGAAGGCCGGTGGTGTCCCAGTAACCGATGGACGCGCCGGGCGCTACGGTGCCGCTTGATGCCATGATCTGCGTCCATTTGTCCGGATGAATGCCTTTGCCGTATTCAAGGGCATATTGCGGGACGGCCGCATCGGTAATGGTGCCTTTGACTTCCGTTCCGTTAACGACCTGTTCGCCGTTATCGGGCGATGCCACCGAAGTTATTTTAGCGGCCTCAAAGGCCCAGAGATTCCCGTCATACGTTCCCGCGTAGACCCAGCCGTCGGAGACAGTCGGCGACGAAATGATGCCCGTTGATACGGTAATCGCGTTGCACAGGTAGTATCCCGTCGTAGTTGATGACAGATTCCCCGTCCCCGGTTCGATATAGCGCCCGTCAGACGCGTTAAGGCAGTACAAATAGCCGTTCCCAGAACCGATGTAGATGACGCCGTCGGCAACGCACGGCGACGATACGATGCCCGAGATATGCGGCGTGCCGATTACCGTTGACCATTGCTGCGCGCCGTTCATGTCGTAACAATAGAGCTTCAGGCTGCTGCCGAACGTGCTGGCGACATAGACCCTGTCCTCCGTAAGGCTGACCGAAGAGACCGAGGACGTCTGGCTGTCGAGTTCGGGCGATTGCCACACGATGTCCCCCGTTTCCGGTTTCAGGCAGAACAACCTCTTTTCGTCTCCCCCGGAAACGGCATAAAGGGCATTTTCACTTGCGGCCAGTGTGCTGTAGAAAATGCCGCCCCTCGTTTGCCTGTCCCAAACGATATGGCCGCCGGCGAGGTCGAGGCAATGAAACTGCCCGTCGTTCGTTCCGAAATAAAGACGGCCGTTCATGAGCGCCGGCGATGAAAAACCGTACTGGCTCACGGGATACGACGCCCTGAGACTGCCGTCGGTCGCGTTGAAACAGTACATGTTTGTGTTCGGGTAGCCGCTCAAAAGGTACACCTTGCCGTTGTAATAAAGCGGCGACGAACAATCCATGGAATCGGTGGCCGCCTGCCATTTAATTGAGCCGGTCAAACGATCGAACGCATAGAGGTTTTTATCCCTGCTGGGCACAAAGACGGTATCGGAGGACACGCAAGGAGTGGCGTCTACCCAGCCGCCGGTCGAATACTGCCAGATCACCTCGCCGGTCCTTGCGTTAAGGGCCCAAACTGAACCGTCCCTGCCGCCGAAATAGACGATGCCTTTATATACGACAGGGGATGAAATGATTTGTCCCTGCAGGGAATACTTCCATCGCGGGGTGAGCTTCGGCTCGGCCTGTTCGACAATGGCGCCGGCCCTTTCCGCGCTGCCCCGGAAAAGCGGCCAGGAGGCGGCAGAGAGGCGATTCGCAGGGATGAAGACCGATACCGCCGCCATGAAGAGAAAACATCCATACCATCGTTTCATAGTGGTTATCCTCGTGCTCATTCTTTTGATTTACCGTAGGGCGCGTTACCCGAAAGCGCCGGCCGTGTGATTGAAACGTTATGCGGCGCGTTCGGGGAACGCGCCCGACGGCGTCCTTTTGCTG
>Ga0315281_10000625_pt1 | contig 49956 bp, 44 predicted proteins | sample YL17G07_0_MG_FD_204540 | JGI IMG/M metagenome (GOLD analysis project Ga0315281, IMG submission 204540) | Sediment microbial communities from Yellowstone Lake, YNP, Wyoming, USA - YL17G07_0 | ecosystem: Environmental > Aquatic > Freshwater > Lake > Sediment | place: USA: Wyoming | collected...
TCCTCTCAGCCATGAGACGGTAGGTCGTGAGCTTGCCACCGATTATGCTCACAAGGTTGGCCACGCCTTCCTCGGCATGATCGATGACCTTGAACGTCCTGCTCGCATCCCTGCCCCCCTTTCCTCCACCAGGCAAAGGTCGCACCCCCGCGTAGGCACGCACGGCACGTGCTAAACCGACGTCGGGGACCATCTTGGACGCTTCCGAAATGAGGTAATCGACATCCGATCGACTGGCAATAGCGTTCTCAGGGGTGCCGACCTTCTCCGAGGTCGTGCCGACGATCGACGCCGAATGATTCGGCACGATTATGTCTCCGTCAGCGGGCATCCTCAGCCTGTTCACCAGTCGATTGACCAGTCTACCGTTGAGCACGACGAGCGTCCCCTTGTCGATTTCCATCGGAATATGAAGTCCGGCTAAAGACACGATGCGGTCGGCCCAGGCGCCCGCGGCGTTTACGACGACTTCCGGTCTCACACTCTCCTTGGATCCGTTCCGCAGGTTCTCGAAGATCACTTCCTGGATGTGCCCGTCGCTGAGGACGAACTTCCGGACTGCGTGGTAGTTGAGCACATCTGCGCACGCGTCCTTCGCATCCTCCACGTTTCCCATCGTGAGGGCGAAAGGGTCCACGGAGGCGTCGGGCACCTCGATCGAGCTCAGGACCTTCCTCGAGAGGCAGGGCTCGAGTGACAGCGCCTCCTTTGGTGTTATCGCCTTTGCCTGGACACCGGTGTCGTAGCAACCACGTAGGAATCTATCAGGAAAGTCCGGATCGTCGCCCTCGAGCCCTACGAACAATCCTCCGGTGTCTTCGATGCAGTAGCCAGCAATGCGCTTCAGTATCGCACTCTCTCTCGCACACTCCACCGCGGATTCGGGGTCCTTGACCGCGTAGCGACCCCCGCTGTGGAGCATTCCGTGACTTCTTCCGGTCGCGCCCATAGAGAAGTCCGATTTCTCGAGAAGCATGACGCCCGCGCCACGCAAGGCCAGATCCCTCGCTGCTCCGGCCCCGGTCACCCCTCCCCCGACGATGAGCACCTCGACCTTGGACAATGATACACCTCAGCGCTCTTCGGGCGGGAGCCAATCCCTCGCCCTTTCGACAGCGCGTTTCCACCTGGAGTAGAGCATCTCGCTATTCTCCGGGGTCATGACCGGCTCGAAGGTCCGATCGATCACCCAATTGCTCCGCAACTCGTCCATATCCTCCCAGAACTTCACCGCGAGACCGGCCGCGTAAGCGGCCCCGAGCGCAGTGGTCTCCTGGACCGTTGGCCTCAGTATCTGAACCTGGAGTATATCGGACTGCAGCTGGCACAAGAAGTTGTTCTTGACCGCGCCTCCGTCCACTCTCAACAACTTCAACGGAATGCCCGAATCCGCGTTCATCGTCTCGATCACATCCCTCGTCTGGTAGCATATGGATTCGAGCGTCGCCCTGACAATGTGCTCCCTCTTCGTCCCCCTAGTGATCCCAAGTATCGTCCCCCTGGCATAAGGATCCCAGTAAGGGGCGCCCAGCCCCACGAACGCCGGGACGAAGTAGACTCCATCCGTGTCCTGGACGCAACAGGCCATCTTCTCTGTCTCCGCTGCGGTCTCGATGATCTTCAGACTGTCTCTCAACCATTGGATGGCAGCTCCTGTGATGAAAATGGACCCTTCCAAAGCATATCGCGGGGCCTCGGCCCCCACCTTGTACGCGATGGTGGTCAGGAGGCCCCTTTTGGACAAGACTTGGTCCGTCCCAGTGTTGATCAGCATGAAACAACCCGTGCCGTAGGTATTCTTGGCCTCGCCGGAATCGAAGCACGTCTGCCCGAACAGTGCCGCCTGCTGGTCGCCAAGATCACCGCAGACGGGGACCCGGGCTCCCATGAAGTCCGAGGGCTTCGTCATGCCGTACGTGTCGGGGTCGACGGACGGTCTCACCTCCGGAAGAATGCTCTCGGGGATGTCCAGAGTCTCCAAGAGATCGTCATCCCACTCGCATTTGAATATGTTGAAGAGAAGAGTGCGGGACGCGTTCGTGCAGTCAGTGATGTGCTTCCCCGTGAGCTTCCATATCAGCCAAGTATCGATGTTCCCGAAAAGGAGATCTCCCCTGTTGGCTTTCTCCCTCGCGCCCTTGACGTTGTCGAGCACCCACTTGATCTTCGTTCCGGAGAAGTACGAGTCCAACACAAGACCTGTCCTGTGCTGGAACATGTCAGAGAGTCCCTCCTCCGCGAGTTCCTGGCACATGCCCGACGTGCGGCGGCATTGCCAGACGATGGCGTTGTAGATAGGAGTCCCTGTCTTCTTGTCCCAGAGTACCGTCGTCTCTCTTTGGTTGGTGATCCCGATTCCCGCGATATCCTTTGGGTCGATGCTGCCGTTCTCGAGGGCGTCCCTGACGACCTTCTTGGTCTTCTGCCAGATCTCCATCGGGTTGTGCTCCACCCAGCCGGCCTTTGGAAATATCTGAGTATGTTCTTCGTAAGCCGAGGAGACGAGATTTCCGGAGTGATTGAATATCGCAAAACGCGTCCCCGTGGTTCCCTGATCTATGGCTCCAACATAAGCGGGCATCGTATCGACCTTCCTGACGACATATCGCCATCATCAATATTTCCATTTTGTCCGCGCTCTGGGCTCATGCGACGACTCATCGCATCCTGCCCGGAGGCTAGGGAAGCACGACAGACGAAAAGGAGAGACAGCGACCTTACGAGGCAGTGCATCGGTACTAATTTATTATCGACATCTTAATGAAAGTAGCGGGGGGTCGATTTGAACGACCGATCTCCGGGTTATGAGCCCGACGGGATATCCTGGCTACCCCACCCCGCTGTGAGACTAGTCTCCTAACACACGTCTCTTAATTAAACTTTTGGATATTTAGAAGAATTTTCTAAGGCGCAGGATGTCATCCAGCGACCCTTTGATCTTCACTTTCTTCAGCGCCCAAGCCTTCATCGGTTTCATCTTTCCAGACATCAAATCCTCAATCGTCCGAGGGTCGGAGATCAAAGATATATCCGGATTCTCTATTTTGCCCTCGGCGAAGGACCCGATCCGCTTGTTCTCGAGAACGAACTTGTACTGTTCGGAACCGAGATCAATCTGGACCTTCCTCGTGATTCCCTCAAGCTCCCTTTGAAGGGCCTCGTCCTTCTCCGCCTTTTGATTGAACTTCGCCACCAGATCCTCCAAAAGACATTTCACGGTCATCCTTCATCACTCCACTCCGTCAGTTTCGTGTTCTTTGCCAATATGAGGGCCTTTCTTGCGGTCGCCCAAGACTTCCGCGTATGAGGTGGATAATCCTGATTCTCCCTCATCCATTTCTCCAAGAATGCTATCGTGACAGGGTCTGAGGCATATCCGCTCCCTATCGGTTCCATCATCTCCTTCTGGATGTCCGCGATCAAACGGTCCCTCCGCGTCTTGGCGATTATTGACGCCGCGGACACCACTGGATAAATGTCGTCGGCCTTGTGGCAGCAGAAGAGCTCCGGACTGCAGGAAAGACCGCTCCGAATCATGTCATGAAAACGCTTCTCATCGACGTCGGCCGCATCGACATATGCTTTGTCTGGTTTGAGGCGGTCGATCAGAGATGCGAACACGCGAGCTTCGAACTCGTTGAGCGACATCTGTTCCCTCATCTCGTCGATACCCTCCGCGGGAATGATGACCAATTCGATGGTCGCGACCTTTTCGATCTCAGACGCCAGCTCCTCTCTTCGCTTAGGTGATAGCTTCTTCGAATCTCTGACATGCATCTTCCTCAGCGGACCGTCATCGTCCAACATGACCGCTGCTATCACCATCGGACCGAGGACGGGCCCCCGTCCCGCCTCGTCGACCCCGCAGATCATCATTCGCTCCATCCACCAGCCAGTATAAATTGATGTCGAGGTCTCGTGTAGCGAAGGCATCGCATGTCCATCTGTATCATCTGTCGAGAAGCAAAGTTCATGAGACATGTCCTAGATGTCCACATGGATGACGAAATCCAATGTCTATTTTGCCGATACGAGGGCGCGCAGGAAATCCGACAACATGGTGATCAAGGTCGGCAAGCTCCTCAAAGCCTCGGGTCTTGATGGTGTGTTCGAGAAAGGCGATTTCGTGGCGATAAAGACGCACTTCGGTGAACCTGGCAACACGACATTCATTCGACCCCAATTCCTTGGTAAGATCGTTGACGTCATCGCGAGGAAAGGCGGAAGACCGTTTCTCACCGACGCCAACACTCTGTACGTTGGCCAGCGGTCAAATGCTGTAGACCACGCCACGACCGCGGTTCGCCACGGGTTCACATTTCCCGTCGTCAACGCTCCCGTGATCATTGCAGACGGCCTGAAGGGAAAGGACCAGGTCGAGGTGAAAGTCTCTTTGAAGCACTGCAAGACCGCCAAGATCGCTTCGGCCGCAAGTCAGGCCGATTCAATCATCGGTGTCGCGCATTTCAAGGGTCACGGGACGACGGGCTTCGGAGGAGCGCTCAAGAATATCGGGATGGGGTTCGGGTCAAGGGCAGGGAAGCTAGACATGCACTGCGACGTCCACCCGTCCGTCAAAGGGGAGAAGTGCGAGACCTGCGGCCTATGCGTCAAGAACTGTCCGTCGGGCGCGATTCGACTAAAGAAGAAGGCTGTGATCGACGAGAAGCTGTGCATCGGCTGCGGCGAATGCTACGTCTACTGTCCGAACAGGGCGATCGACCCGGGCGGGTACGTTGGGAAGAACGTCCTGCAGGAGAAGATCGTCGAATACTGCTACGGCGTCCTCAAGGACAAGAAGGGAAAAGTGGGGTTCGTCAACTTCGTGTTGGAAGTCACCCCGGACTGCGACTGCCCGCCGTGGAGCGACAAGCCCATTGTGCCGGACATAGGCATTCTCGCCTCCAAGGACATAGTGGCAATCGATCAGGCTTCGGCAGATCTCGTCAACAAGGAGTCGGGGATCAAGGACACGAGGCTCGAGGAAAACCTTGCTCCGGGAACGGACAAGTTCAAGGCTCTGCACAAGGTCGATTGGGAGGTTCAACTCGCCTATGCTGAGAAGCTCGGTCTCGGCAATAGGGACTACGGGCTCATCAGGATCTGAGATCGATCTGGAGGGCCCGGCCAGGGGAATGAACAACTAAGTGCGATATCTACCAATGAAATTGTCGAACACTAGCGTTTAAGACAATGGCCTCAATCCGGTAGCTGGTGAAGTTCATTTCGGCAAGCGATGTGCAGAGCAGACGCCTCACGAACGGATTCAAGCTTACGAGGGTCGGCGTGACTGGGGTCAAGAAGCCGGTCACCGTCAAGAGGGGCAAGAAGACCGTGACTCTCACCTGCGACATCGACGTTTTCGTGGATCTTCCTTCGAGCCAGAAGGGCTCTCACATGTCGAGGAACCTTGAGGTGATTGCGGAGATCGTCGACCAGAGCGTGAGGGAGCCCGTGACCGGTCTGGAGACACTCAGCGCGAACATCTGTCGTTCCCTTCTGGAGCGGCACGAGTACGCGTCGTACTCGGAGGTCAACCTGAAGGCTGACTATTTCCTGGAACGAACCGGCCTCAGCGGCAGGAAGACTCTGGAGGCGTACAAGCTCATAGCAAAGGCGGTGAACAGGAGGAACAACGGGCTGAAGAAGCTGATCGGCGTCGAGGTCATCGGCATGACGGCCTGCCCCTGTGCGATGGAAACGCTGAGAGAGGAGCTCCAGGGGAAAGTGACATTCGAGAGGGAAAAGGTCCCGATGATCACTCACAATCAGAGGAACATCACCACTGTGATGATCGAGGTCCCTGAGGAGTATGACGTCGAAGCGAACGACCTCATCGAGATCGTCGAGAAGTCGGTAAGCAGTCCGACGTTCGAGATCCTGAAACGGGCAGAGGAGGCGAAGGTCGTCCTCGCGGCCCACGAGAACCCTAAATTCGTAGAAGATGTCGTGAGAGAGATACTAGCACGAATACTGGACAATTACAGCAACCTTCCGGACGATGTAATTGTCACGGTCAGAAGCGAGAGCGAGGAGTCGATACACAAGCACAATGCATTTGCGGAAAGGGTCACGACTTTGAAGGAACTGCGCGAGTGATCTTATTTGCGTTTGAACATGACTGTCTGATTTGTTTGGGGTGGCATGAGTGGTCAAGGCTGTTGTAGTTGACGTTGATGGTACGATCACCGACTCGAAGAGGCTGATCCAATCGCATGGCATCGAGGCACTCCGCCAGGTGCAACAGAAAGGTGTCGCGGTCATGCTGTCGAGCGGGAACGTCCTGCCCGTAGCATACGGCCTCTCCGTCTTCATCGGTCTCAAGGGCCCGGTCATCGCCGAGAACGGTGGAATAGTGTCCTTCAAAGAAGACGTGTACAAGCTGAACAGCAACTCACAGCCCCTGAGAGCTTACGAGTACCTAAAGACGAAGGTCGAGGTAGAGAGGCTTTTCACTGACAAGTGGAGAGAGAGCGAGATCGCCCTGAAGAGGACTGCGGACCCAGAGGTCGTGAGGAAAGTGCTGAAGGACTGGGATGTCATCATCGAGACCACCGGATTCGCGATCCACATAATGGAGCCTGGACACAGCAAGATGAACGGCGTGAGGAAGGCGAGCGAACTGATCGGGGTCAAGACGAAGGAGATCGCCGCCATCGGCGATTCCGACAACGATGTGTCGATGTTGAAGGATTGCGGCTTCGGGATTGCCGTCGCGAACGCCTCACCCGCCGCGAAGAAAGCTGCGAAGTACGTATGCAGCAAACCTCATTCGGACGGCGTAATCGAAGGGCTCCACTGGCTTGGCCTGCTCTGAAATCACGAATATCTCCTCAAGGTCGCTTGCGCCAGTCGTCGTGTGCGAGCTTTTATTACGTACAAGGGCAATCTAAATGTCATGACTGTCCTGGGTCAGTGCTCGATATGTGGAAAGCCGGCACAGCACACCTGTACGATATGTGGCAGAATGGTTTGCGAGGACCACTACCATCCGAGGGAACGCGTTTGCGATCAGTGCTTCCCCGGCAAGATCTCAAAACGAGAGGACCGCCCCTGGCTCAAGCATTAGGACCTGATTGAGAATCGGCTCAGACCAGCAGCTTCTTCGCTTTCTCCTCGTCGAGTCCGATGGATTTCAACACGTACTTCAACGCCTTCTTTGCGATGATGTCTCTGGTGTTGTCATCCAGGAACTGCTTCATTGCTTCAGGGGCCTTCCTGGAATACTCCACGCCGAACTCCGAGTAGTAGTACGGTGCATTCTCTGGATCGAGTTCCGCTGCTTTGTTATACGCGGCTTCGGCCTCGTTAAATCGCCCGACGTCGACACAGAATGCGCCCATTGACGTGAGGTAATAAGGATTCTTCGGGTCCAGCTCGACGGCTTTCTTGTACAGCACAAGGACCTCTTCCACGCTGACCTTAGGCACGAGCATCCCTGCCTCGGCCTTGCCGAAGTAGGCCTCTGCGTTCTTCGGGTCAGCTTTGATAGCCTTGTCGAACCTGGAAAGCGCCTGAGAGTAGTCTCCCTCGCTCAGAAGCTGAAATCCCTGTTTCACTAGCTTGTCGGGCTCTTCCATCAAAGCACCATTCCGAGTAAACTCGGACAAAGAGATAAACATTTTCCTCCAGTGTTCCGAATGTCGAAACAAGCATCCTCTCTTGACAATTTTCCAAAAATTGATAAGGATTGCATGGATACTACCAATAATCATGAGCACGGTCCGGATGAGTCCGAGCTCTGCCGGGCAGGGCGGTCGCTAGTGGTCGGGAGTGGAAATCATGGAGTCTGAGATTGTCGAGAAGGTGGCAAGAATGGCAAGGCTAGAGCTGACCGAGGCCGAGATCAAGGAATTCTCAAAGGACCTGGAGGAGGTATTCGAATACTTCTCGATGCTCGACGAGGCTTCGGGAGCGGAGGAGTACGACTTCAATCCCGTCAAGATCCAAGACGTCCTCCGTGAGGACTCGGCAGGGCAGGATATCGAGCCGGAGCTATTGGTAAAAATGATGGATACTTTCGAAGACTGGGTAAGGGGGCCTAGACTGATTTGATGGATGCCGCCTTCCTCGATGGGCTGAAGCGTCTCAACGAGAAATATGTCATCTTCTCAGAGCTGATCGATGAGGTGCCTTCCGATTCCTCCTTCGAGTTTCACTTCTCTGCAAAGGACAACCTGTGCACGAGCGATTTCCAGACGAGAGCGGGGTCCAGAATACTCGAGGGCTATCGTCCGCCGTTCGATGCCACACCCGTAAGAAGGATGAGGCAGGCGAGAGGGCTGCTCGTTGGAAAGACCAACATGGACGAGTTTGGATTCGGCACTTTCAGCACCAACTCAGGTTATGGCGTCCCGCGAAACCCCTTCGATCCCGACAGGAGCTGCGGGGGATCGAGCGGTGGTGCTGCGGCTGCAGCCTGTCTTCTGGACGGGCACGTCGCGCTGGGCGTATCGACGGGCGGGTCAATATCCTGTCCCGCCTCGTTCTGCGGTGTCGTCGGCCTCACCCCCACCTACGGGAGGGTGTCGAGGTACGGCCTCGTGGACTACGGCAACTCGCTCGACAAAGTAGGGATGCTTGCACGTTCCTCATCGATCTTGAAGAGGTACCTGCCGATCATAGCCGGTCCAGACCCGATGGATCCGACCTCATGCTCGCAGTCGGAACTCGCGTTGAATTCCGTCAAGATCGAATCGATCGCAGTGCCAAAGGAAGCGATGGAGAACATTCATTCTGATGTGAGAAGCGCCTTCGACGAAGCGCTCGACGTCCTCAAGGAGCGCATGTCCGTCAAGATAGAAGAAGTCAGCATCCCTTCGCTGAAGTTCGCGCTACCGGCCTATTACGTCCTCGCGACCTCCGAGGCGTCCACGAACCTCGCGAGATATTGCGGCATGAGGTTCGGGGCGAAGGGGGGCGACGTCACCCGGCATTTCGACGATTTCTTCTCAAAGGTCAGATCCCGGCATTTCGGTAAGGAAGCGAAGAGAAGGATCCTGCTCGGGACATATTCGAGAATGGTCGGTTTCAGGAACAGATACTACCTCAAGGCCCTCGCCGTCAGGCAGACTGTGATAAAAGATTATGAGAGGGCTCTCAAGGACCACACGCTCGTCGCCACGCCGACCATGCCGTTCGTCTCGCCCCGCTTCGCCGAGATAGAGAGGATGAGGCTGATCGATATGTACCGTGCGGACTTTCTGACAGTGCCGCCGAATCTGGCAGGTCTTCCCCACATCTCCGTCCCTTGCGGGTACGCCGATTCCATGCCGATTGGCATGCAGCTCGTGGCGAAGCACTGGGACGAGGGGGTCCTGCTCAGCGCTGCCGACTGTTGGGAGAAGACATTCCGATACCGGTTCCCGGAGGCGATCTGATGAGGATCGGTCTCGAGATACATCTCCAGCTGCCAACCGCCTCGAAGCTCTTCTGCTCCTGCAGCACTTCCGGCGATGGACCGAACACATCTGTCTGCCCGACCTGCCTCGGGTTCCCCGGCTCCAGGCCGAGGTTGAACCGCAGGGCTCTCGAGATGGGCATCCTGATCTCCAAGTTCCTTGGATGCAAGATCGCCGACACGACTTGGTTCTCCAGGAAGACCTACTTCTATCCAGACCTCCCGAAGAACTTCCAGATAACACAGTACGACTCCCCGCTCGGCGTGAACGGCGGATTCTCTTTGGACGGCAAGGTCGTTAGAATAACAAGAGTGCACCTCGAAGAGGATCCGGGCAGGATCAAGCGCGTCGGGAAATCTGGAGAGGAGGTCTCCTTGATAGACTACAACCGCAGCGGGATACCGCTCGTCGAGATAGTGACCGCTCCGGACATCGCCTCGCCCACGGAAGCCAGGGATTTCATGGCCGACATACTGATTGAACTCCGCCACCTAGTTGGCCTATCAGAGAAGGACGAGCAGACCGTGAGGGTCGACGCGAACATATCCGTGGGAGAGGAGCGGGTGGAAATCAAGAACATCCTGGGCCTTAAGAATCTGGAGAGAGGGCTGAGCTTCGAAGCGTCCAGGCAGACGAAGATGCTCAAGGCGCGGAAGAAGATCACTAGGGAGACGCGTCATTTCGACGAGGAAAGAAGGGTCACGATGTCCGCGAGGGGAAAGGAGTCCGAGGAGGACTACGGATACATCGCTGAGCCGGACCTTGGCATCTTCAACGTCGGCGAGATGGCAAAGAACATGCAGATTCCCGAGACGCCACTCAAGAGGGCAGAGAGAATAAGCTCGGAGTACGCACTGGACCGAGTGACCGCGAGACAGATCGTGATGACCTCAAGCGGCCTTGCAGACCTTTTCGAGCGACTGTGTGCAAGCATGCCGTCGGAGGCCGTCGCCGCTTGGGTTCTGGGACCGCTGTCCTCGAATTGGACCGTCATCGAGAGGAGAATGGACGAGCGGTTGCTGCGTGAAGTCGAGGAGACGTTGCAGGCGGTCGTCCGCGGGGACATCACCGACAGCGAGGCGAAAAGGAGGATCGACACTCTCGGGAAGCGTGAGAGTGTGGAAGATACCTCCGAAGGAAAGGAGAGCGGGGAACTCGGGGACCTCGTCAACGCTTGTATGGACGAGAACCCTGACGTGCTTTCTGATTTCAGGACCAACAAGAGGGCTGCCAACTTCGTCATCGGTCAGATCATGAGACGGACGAAGGGGAAGTACGCGTCTGGTGAGATCGTCGAAGCGGTGAGCAGAGAGATCGAGAAAAGACTGAAAGAGAAGTCAAGCTAGTTCGACTCGCTGCCGTTCTCATCCGGCTCGTCTTCCGCAAGCGAGAGCAACTGCAGCTCGGATAGCTTCGAATCCTCGACCTTCGCAGGAGAGCCGTCAAGCAACGATTGGAACCGCTTGTTCTTCGGGAACGCAATGACCTCCCTGATGCTCTCGCATCCCAGCAGCATCGAGACGAGTCGGTCGAGTCCGAGCGCTATGCCGCCGTGCGGAGGTGCTCCGTATCCGAGGGCCTCAAGGAAGAAGGAGAACTTGCCATCGATCTCCTCATCGGACATACCCAGGAGCTTGAACACCTTGCGCTGCACTTCCGGGTCGTGGATCCTCACCGATCCGCTGCCAATCTCCGCGCCGTCCAAGCAAAGGTCGTAGGATAGTCCGCCGACCGCGGACATGTCCTCATCCAGATCGATGTCGCCCTTCGCCGGCCGGACGAAAGGATGATGGAACGGTTCCAGGCGTCCCGTGACAGGGTCCTTCTTGAACATGGGGCAGTCAACGACCCACACGAACTGATGTCCCTTGCCGTTGATCAGGCCGATGTCCTTCGCCAGCTTGACCCGCAACGCTCCGGCCGCTCTCCCCGTCTGCGCCTCGGGCCCTCCGAGGAACAGGAGAAGGTCACCGAGCTCGACCCCCATAGCATCCATCAATCTCGCGCGGACCTCGGCGGAGAAGTACTTGACTATGTTCGAACTCAGGCCTTCCTCCGTCACCCTCATCCAGGTAAGACCTCCCATGCCCTGTGCCTTCGCCCATTCGATCAGACGATCGACCTCTTTCCTGCCGACCGCGCTCGCCTCGGAGAGCGAGGACGAGAGAAGAGAAGCCTTAAGGTTCAGGCAGATGACGACACCGCCTTTGCCGACGACCTTCTTGAAGACCTCGTAAGAAGCGGCCTTGACGACGCTCGTGACATCCACGAGTTCCAAACCGAACCTCACGTCCGGGGCGTCGGTGCCGTACCTCGACATCGCGTCCTTGAATCTCACCCGCGGGAACGGGATCTTGAGCTCGGCGCCGAACACGCACTTCCAGACATCGGAGAGCATATCCTCGACCGTACTCTGCACGTCTTTCTCGTCGACGAAAGACATCTCGAGGTCTAGCTGAGTGAACTCGGGTTGTCGATCCGCCCTAGAATCCTCGTCCCGGAAGCATTTGGCAATCTGGTAGTATCTGTCGACCCCGCCGACCATCAGCAATTGCTTGTAGAGCTGAGGGGACTGCGGGAGCGCATAGAAGTGACCAGGAACAGTTCTGGAAGGGACGAGGAAATCCCTTGCCCCTTCAGGAGTACTCTTCGTCAGGAGGGGCGTCTCCACTTCAAGGAAACCGTGTGAATCGAAGAATTGCCTCGCGCATGAAATGAAACGATGTCGGAACCTCAGGTTGCCGATCATCTGGGCTCTTCTGAGATCAAGATACCTGTACTTCAATCGAAGGTCCTCAGCAGGCAGAAGGGAGTTCTTCTGCTCCGCGACCTCGAACGGTATCTGCTTCGACGAGTTGAGCAATCGGGCCGTCTCGATGAGCACCTCGACCTCGCCTGTGGGATTCCTCGGGTCCTCGGTCCCGGGCACCCTCCCTCTCACCACGCCTTTGGCCTCGATGACCGACTCCCTTCCGAAGGTCTTCAAGACTCTCTCCAGTCTCTTGACGTCGGCACCGTCGTCCATCGCCTCTGGATCGAACACCAATTGGGTCGTACCGTGACAATCGGCGAGGTCGAAGAACAAAACCCCCCCGTGGTCTCGACAGAATCGCACCCAGCCAGCGACGGTCACGTGCTGGCCAAGGTCCTTCGCTCGGATCGCTCCGCAATCGTGTGTTCTCATCATCACCGATTACCTCGGACAGATGGCCTATCACCCCGAGGTAATGTGCACTACCATATTAAACATTTTGCTCAATGATGAATCGAATTTCCATAACAATTCCAACTATTCCCATGGAATTTGGAAAATTGACGGATGTGCCGCCTAATGCTCCACCAAGTTGACAGAAAGCTTTCGAGAATGATCGCCAAAGCGGAGCGCGCTACGGACCGATTTCGCTGTCGATATCGCACGAAGCGCTCATGAAGAACCAGTGTCAAGGCCTATTCTCTAGACCACGTTCCGTCAGCTCAGGTATGAAATTGTAGGAATCTTTGATCACGTTCAGAACGACATACGTATTCGTCTTCTTGACACCAGGCAGGGTGAGCATCCGCTTGATGACCCCGCTGAACTCCTCTCTGTTCTTGCACACGACCCAAGCGATTGAGTCGCATTCCCCGGTGACGTCGAAAACTGCAACGACGTTGTCGATCTCCTTAATCTTCCGTTGGACGTCCAGCAGATCGCCTTCCACATAGATGTGGACAATCGCCATGAACTCATAGCCGAGCTTGAGGTAGTCCACATTGGCCCTGTATCCCTTTATGATACCTTGCTCCTCAAGGTTCTTGACCCTTTGTATCAATGTCGTGGGGTGAACCCCGAGCCTCTTGGCGATCTGACGGTATGAACCCTGACTGGATATGCACAGTTCCTCTACAATTCTCTTGTCCAGATCGTCCAGCACTACCCCGCCCATCGTCCATTTCCCTCATTCTGACTGTACAAATGATCAATGACGACGTCGATATTTGTCTCTTTGCATGGTCAAGTGTCCTCCCCTTCGTCCTATGTCAAGGTCGGTCGCCATGATTTCCCGAACGAAAGCAGTCCCGCGAAGATTTATCAAGCACGTCTCTGTTCTCAAACACCGATGACCTTTCTCCTATATGCCACGAATCCGTACATGGTCTCGTTCGAAGCGAAGGTGGAGCATGTCCGAGGAGAATGGATTGAGTTGGATAGGACCGCCTTCTATCCCGGTGGCGGCGGTCAGGACCCTGACCGTGGAATCATCGAAGGACTGCAGGTCACCGAGGTCAAGTCAGAGGACGATGTCCTCCACAGGGTGCCCGGACATGCGTTGAAGGAGGGACAGACCGTGAAATGCTCCATCGACTGGGACCGGCGTTACGACCTGATGAAGGGGCACACCGGTGAGCACCTTCTGTTCTCCACAATTAGCAAGATGAGACCCGGAACCGAACTCGTCAAGATCGCCATCACCCCGACGAAGAAGAGCGTCATGGTAAGAGGGGAAGTCGACTGGAACCTGACGTTCGAGGCCCAGCGATCTGTCAATCAATCGGTTCGGGCCGGGCTGCGGATCATGGAATCTTGGGTCGGTCGTGACGATCCGACAATACAGGAGACCAGGGTCAAGCTCGAAAGGATCCACGAAGACAGGATAAGGATCGTGCAGATCGGCGACCTAGATAGGGCCGCTTGCGCCGGGATCCATGTCAAGAACACCTCGGAGATAGGGGCTCTCCTTGTCACTAAGCTGGCATCGGCGAAACCCGTCGGCGATCATGAGATCGAGTTCGAGGTGGGAGACGCAGCGGTCAGAGACGGCCTGGATCTAGCATCGATAGGATTGCATGCCTCAGCAACGATAGGCTCGAACCCTTATGATCTCGTGAGCGCGCTGAACAACCTGAAAAGGGAAATCCAGAACGCCAAGGAGTCTCTGAAGAAGTTGAGCAAGGAGGCCCTCAAGAACATTCAACCGCAGTCGGTCGGCGACGCAAAGCTGTACGCGGGCCTGTTCGATGGCGTCGATAAGAAAGCACTGATGGATGCGGCCAACTCCATAATCCGTGGGGAGAGGTCGGTATGTGTTTTCGTCTCAAGGGAGGACAGACTGTTGCTTCTGGTCGCATGCAATCCGAAGCTGAGCATCGACTGCGTCAGGGTCCTGACCGAGGCCCTCAAACTCGCAGGCGGAAAGGGCGGAGGTCAGAGGAACTTCGCCATGGGAGGCGCGTCAGCACTTGAAATGGCGGATGCTGTCTTTGGATCCGCAACAGATTCTTTGCGCATAGCGATGCAAGGCCTTGAGACGCCTAGTAAGTGAAGTGCCTTCGAGGTCGATGCTCGGGAGCGATTCCGTTTATACATATGTTTGCTTTTTTCGGAATATCTGTTCACATGTCTGTGACAGAAAGCTTTTTTTAGTCTTTTGTCTATAGACTGCGCCATATGACGCCGACAAAGAGCGAGCACGAACTCAAGGAGACCGTCCTTGCAACAGTGAGCAAAGAGAACGTCAAGTTCGTCGAGATGCAGTTCTCGGACATTCTTGGCACTGTGAAGAGCGTGTCGATCCCTGCGCAGAGGCTGGAGAAGGCATTGGACGAGGGTGTCTTCATCGATGGCTCCTCGATACTGGGATACGCGACGATCGAGGAGTCGGACATGAGGGCCGTACCAATACTCGACTCGTTCCTGGTCTATCCATGGTCCAACGACACTAGGCTGAAGACTGCGCGATTCATGTGCAAAATCTTCGATCACAACGGCAACCGATTCAAAGGCGACCCCCGATTCGTCCTGGAGAGAATGATGGAGAAGGCGAGCGACAAGGGATTCGTTTTCAACGTCGGCCCTGAGTTCGAGTTCTTCCTCTTCAAACTAGACGGGGACAACCACCCTGTCCCGGTCCCGAACGATGTCGGCGGGTACTTCGACCTGATGCCGCAGGACAGTGGGGAGACAGTGCGAAAGGACATCATGATGAACTTCGACTGGATGAAGTTCGACGTCGAGGCATCCCACCACGAGGTCGCCCCGGGGCAGCACGAGGTCGACCTGACGTACAACGACGCGCTGACCTTGGCGGACAGGATGATCACGCTGAAGTTCGGGATAAAGACGATAGCTTTCAGGCACGGGCTGCATGCCACGTTCATGCCCAAACCCCTCTACGGCATTAACGGCTCGGGCATGCATGTCCACCAGTCATTCTCGACGGCGGACGGCAAGAACGTCTTCGACGATCCTTCGGGAAAGTTCGGCCTGAGCGAGATTGCACTGAAGTACATCGGCGGTCTGCTCGCGCACGCCAAGGAGACCTGCGCCATCCTGGCATCCTACGTCAACTCGTACAAGCGGTTGGTGCCCGGATACGAAGCGCCGTGCTACATCTCCTGGGCGAACAGGAACCGGAGTGCGTTGATCCGCGTTCCGGCCGGCAGGGGAAGCAAGAGCAGGGCCGAGCTGAGGAACCCGGACCCGGCGGGGAACCCGTACCTCCAGTTCGCGGTCATGCTCGCCTCCGGAATAGACGGCATCGAGCACAAGATCGAGCCACCCGAGCCGGTGGAGAAGGACATATATCACATGAGCAAAGAAGAGCGGGCGAAGCTGAAGATCGAGAGCCTTCCGGAAAGCCTCGGACAGGCATTGGAGATCATGTCGGGCAGCAAGCTCGTGAAGGAGACCCTCGGGGACCACATATTCAGTCACTACCTGCACATCAAGACCGAGGAGTGGGACGACTACAGGGTCCATGTGACCGACTGGGAAGTCGAGAAGTATCTCCGGGTGCTGTGATCTCCACAGACCAATGCAACCTCCTAGAAGACTCAACAAACCCCTCCCCCTTCTCTCATTTTCGCATACCTCAAAACATTTAACTCATGGATTTCCATCACTCAAATCGGGACTATGATACCGGGAATGGGACACGTCAACCCTCGCCAGGTCAAGCAGGCGATGAAGCGCCTCGGCATTAAGACAGAGGACATAGAGAACGTAGAGGAGGTCATCATCCGGACGCGTTCCAAGGAGTACGTCTTCAAAGATGCCGCGGTCACGATGATGGAGATGCAGGGCCAGAAGACATTTCAGGTGGTCGGGGAGCCTCAAGTCTCTGACATAACCGAGCGCTCTGCGAAGCCGGAGGAGGCGAAGATCCCGGAAGAGGACGTTAAGCTTGTCATGGGCCAGACTGGATGCACTGAGGAACGCGCGGTCAAGGCGCTGAAGGAATGCGGGGGCCAACCAGCAGAGGCGATTCTGAAGATTATGTCTTCGTGAAGGTTTGTCCATGTGCCTCGCTATACCAGGAAAAGTGCTGTCCATCGAGGGGAAGATGGCAGATGTGGACTTCGGGGGCGTCACTCGCAAGGTCAACGTCTCCCTGGTCGACACGCACCCGGGGGAATGGGTCGTGGTCCACGCGGGCTTCGCTATTCAAGTCATGGACGAAGAGGAAGCGACGGAGACGCTGAAGCTCTGGGAGGAGCTGCTCAGCCAGACCTGAACTCTCGTTGACCTCTCACAAGGATTGTCGGACGCAGGTCAGGACGTTCGCGACTTCTTGGCCCTGATGCACACGAAACCGCCTTTCTCCTCGCCGATCCTCGGTTCCTCCTTCCGTGGGGCGGATCGAGGACCGAAACGGAGGACCGATGAGACCATGTCGGGCCTGAAGCCGCACTCGCGCAGGAGCGCCTTCACCTCGTTGACGCTGTAGAATCTCGCATTGCCGTATATCTTGTGACCCTTTTTGCCTTTCGCGGAATAGAAACGACCCCACGACGAGTTCTTGGGGATTATGCATATTGCCATGGACCCGTAGTCCTTCAGCACCCTCCTCGTTTCCAGCAATGACTCCACGGGATTCTCCAGGAAGCAAATCGTGGTCGCCATGAGAACGAAGTCGAATGCTCCGTCAGCGAACGGGAGATTCTCGGCGACCCCTCTCACAGCATCGAGCTTCCTTTGTTTCGAGAGCCTCAGCATCGCCAGCGACGGATCCAGAGCGACCTGAGCCCCTATCTCCGAGGAGATTATTCCGGTGCCGGCCCCGACGTCCAGGCCGAGTCCTTCAAGTCCGAGAGCCTTAACCGCCTTGACCTCGGAAGCGAAGACCTCGGGATGAGACTCGTACCAGTTATCGTAGTCCTCCGCGGTCGTGTCGAACAACAGATCCTTCACGAGTCTTCATAGAACGCTCCTGTATCATCAGCATTGCGCATCCCGAGATCTGAAGATGCCGTATATTATGAGTTGAGCGAGATATTCGAAGTGGGTGAAATACTATTATAACTCGGACGCTCAGTAGAACTTCCACGACGCCTGGTGACGATGAACGTCGTGTACGGTCCGGTGAAATCCTGGAGACTAGGTCGCTCCATAGGGATCGATCCCATTTGCATCGAACCTAAGGTCTGTACATTCAACTGCATCTACTGCCAGCTCGGAAGCAAGGGGATCGTTACCGAAGAGAGAAGCGCGTTTGTCAGAGAGGAGGTAGTGAAGGAGCAGCTAGGTTCATTGCTGAAGAAGAAGGTCAAGGCTGACGTCGTCACCTTCTCTGGCACAGGGGAACCGACCCTCGCTGCGAATCTGAAAGGGCTCGTCACCCTAGTGAATGACATGACCGACATCCCGACCGCGATACTCACGAACTCGTCTCTGTTCCAATATCCCGAAGTGAGAGACGCCATGCGGCTGTTCGACATACTGGTGGCGAAGCTCGACGCCTCGTGCGAGAAGACGTTCAGAGGAGTGAACAGGTCCCACTCCTCCATCAGTTTTCAGAAAAATCTGGTCGGCATTGAGACGATGAGAGGAGAATTCGAAGGTAGCTTCCGCTTGCAGCTGATGTTCGTGAGAGAGAACATGAATGACGCGGAGGGACTGGCGGAGATGTGCGATAGGATCGAACCGGACCTGGTGTATCTCAACACCCCTCTCCGGCCGAGTATGACCCGCCCCCTCGGCAAGAGGGAGATGCGCTCGATATCGAGGTCCTTCACTCGATTCCGGTCCAGAATGGTCTACGAAGGAGGGCTGGAACACCTCCAAGACCGCACCAAACAGTAAAGGGATTCGGGCGGACCGGACAACGCCTTTGACACGGCACAAAGAAGAACAAAAGGTCGAAAGAAAAAAGGGTTTTGGGGAAGCGGTCAGATCTCGTCAGAAGGCCGATCACTCTTTGCAGAGATTCTGGATCTCATCCCACTTCTTGTCCACGTTCGCCTGGATCTCCTGAGCGACGCTCGCCCACTTGTCGGTGAGGAGCTGACGGAACCTGCCCTGCGCTTTGAACCAGTCGGTCATCGGGCGCTTCACTTTCTTTCCCTCGGCGATGCGCTTGCTCTCGCCGGTCAACCTCCAGGTGCCCCTCTCGTACTCGTACAAGGGCCAGACGCAGGTCTCGACCGCGAGCTTCGCCATCTCGACCGTCTGGGCGGAGTCGTGTCTCCAGCCTCTCGGGCACGGTGATACCACGTTGAGGAACGCGGGTCCGCCGATCTCGAATCCCTTGGCAGCTTTGTCGACCATATCCTTCCAGTTGTGCGGGGAGGCCTGCGCTGCGTATGGAATGTCGTGTGCTATGATGATCTTCGTCAGGTCCTTCGGGTACTCCTTCTTGCCAGGGCTGCACAGCCCGGTCGGGGAGGTTGTCGTGCTAGCGCCCCTCATCGTTGCGCTAGAGCGTTGGATGCCAGTATTCATATAGGCCTCGTTGTTGAAGCAGACATACAAGAAGTGGTGACCGCGCTCGATCGCGCCCGACAGCGACTGGAGCCCGATATCGTAGGTGCCTCCGTCCCCGCCGAACACCACAAAGCGGATGTCCTCCTTGTACTTTCCCTTGCGCTGGAGAGCCCTGTACGCGCTCTCCACCCCGCCGATCGTCGCGGAGGCGTTCTCGAAAGCGCTGTGTATCCAAGGAACGTCCCAAGCTGTAAATGGGTATACAGATGTGGAGACTTCGAAGCATCCGGTCGCATTCGACACGATCACTGGCTTGTCGGTCGCCATGAGCACCTGTCTCGCAATTATCGGCTCGGCGCACCCTGCGCAGAGTCTGTGACCCTCGGTCAATCTTGCAGGTCTGTGCGAAAGCTCCTTAATGGTCGGACTCACAGTCTCACCCCCAGGTAGTTGACGGTCTTGCTCTCGCCCTTCATCAGCTGATTGAACACGACCTTAACATCATCGACGCCGACGTCCCTTCCGCCGAGGCCGTAGACATAGTCGACGACCTTTGGCTTCTGAGAAACATCGAATAGCGCGGAACGCACCTCCGGGAATGTCGGCCCTCCCGCGCCGATGCTGATTGCCCTGTCCATGACCGCGACGCCCTTCTTGCCTTCCAGAACCTTCGCGATCTCCTTCGCCGGGAACGGACGGAACAATCTCAGTTTTACGCTGCCGACCTTCTTCCCGTCGGCCCTCAGCTCGTCGACGACCTCCCTCAAGGTCCCCGCTGTTGAACCGGCGGCCAGCACAACGTAGTCCGCGTCATCGACGCGATACGGCTCGACAAGGTCGTATGACCTTCCGCTTATCTGGGCGAACTCCTTCTGGACCTCCCTCATCACAGGGAACACGTTCTCCATCGCCTTTATCTGACCGTACTTGTGTTCGAAGTAGAACTCCGGAGCATCGAAAGGACCATAGGATGTCGGGTTGTGGACATCCAGCAGCGGCCGGATCGCCTTGAACTCGCCGACGAACTTCTTCACGACGTCATCCGGCAGCAAGGACATGTTCTCGAGCGAGTGGCTCGTTATGAATCCGTCCAGGCATGTCATTGCAGGCAGCCGGACGTCCATGTGTTCCGCGATCCGGAACGCCATGAGCGTGTTATCGTAAGCCTCCTGCGCGTTCTCACCGTATATCTGGATCCAACCGGAGTCCCTTCCTCCCATCGAATCATCGTGGTCGCAGTGGATGTTGATCGGACCGCTCAGGGCCCTGTTGGCGACAGCCATGACGATCGGCAGCCTCATCGATGAGGCGATGTAGAGCATCTCCCACATGTAGGCGAAACCGGCCGATGCCGTTGCGGTTGCCGTCCTCGCTCCTGCGGCCGAGGCACCGATGCACAGACTCAATGCGCTGTGCTCCGATTCGGCGCAAACATATTCAGTATTGACATGCCCGTCAGCCACATAGTCCGAGAACGCCTCGACGATGATCGTCTGGGGAGTAATCGGGTAGGCCGCGACAACGTCCGGATCTATCTGCTTCCAGGCGTATGCTATCGCCTGGTCCCCATTCATTGCCAAAACCTGTTCCATCTATGCCCCCTCCTCTTTCATTGTTATGGCCTTCTTAGGGCACTCAGTGGCACAGATCCCGCAGCCCTTGCAGTGCGAGTATCTGAACCCCTTCATCTTCTCATCCTCAACTATTACCGAGTTGTCTGGACAGAAAACCCAACAGAAAAGACAATCGATGCATTTCTCCTTGTCCACCTCGGGCCTCCGGGACCGCCAGTCACCCGTCTTGTACCTCCTGGCACTCCCCTTCTCGGTGATCATCCCGCCGATCGGGTACTCGTCGTACTTCTTGTCCGTCTCAGCCATCACAATACCTCCGCGTAGGCCCGCTCTACGGCCTTGACGTTCTTTGCTGTGACTTCCTTCGGGAACTTTCCCGCGAACTTGTTCGCGAGCTCATTCGTAATGCTCTCGAGACTGACGATACCAGAGATCTTGGCCAATGCGCCGAGCATCGCAGTGTTCGCTAGCGGCCTTCCAATCTCTTCCATCGCAATCTTTGTGGCGTTGACGGTATGAACGCTGACGTTCGCGTGAAGGACTTCCTTGAGCTTCTCGGGGGAGTCTGCGTAGTTTGCAATCACTGCCCCGGTCGGCTTGAGCCCCTCGACGAGATCTATCTGCCCAATCAGGGTCGAGTCCACAACAATCACGTAGTCTGGGTAGTACACCTGACTGTGCACTGTAATAGGCTTGTCTGATATCCTGGCGAATGCCCTTATCGGAGCGCCCATCCGCTCCGGACCGAACTCCGGGAAGGCCTTGATGTGCTTGCCTTCCTTGAGAGCCGCGCCAGCAAGAATTTCATTGGCAGTGACGACGCCTTGACCGCCCCTGCCGTGCCAACGGATTTCAACCGTTCGAGTTGCGCCTTGTTGGTTCAAGCTACACACCCTCGGGGAGGGGGATTACCTATAACAATATTTGAGGGCTTCTATCGGACCAAAGAACCCTCTCATAAATAGTTTGCGAAAAACCTCAATTAGCTGGGTTGTTCCAGAGACTCACATCAGGGAGGCGCATATGCTTCCGTCGATTCCTAGGACCCGCTTCGCACGATGGAACAAAGACGCTAAGAACGGGGCCCGAACCGAAAAGTGATGATCGTCTCCGTGTACTAGAAATATGAGAAGCTATCATTGAACTCCAACAAATGCCAATCCAAGGGCGGATTTCCCACGACAATTAAGAATTCGTCCTCGAAAAGCGTAGCAGGACGCTCCATAGAATTCGATTTGCACCGCAGGGTTTATCTGACCCTAAGTGATTCAGCGAAAACAGTACGGCGCGAGGCTCTCGAAGCCTCGCACCAAGGCGCCCATGACATGGGGAGAGATCGATGAAGAGAATAGCCAGCATCGCGGAATTGGGAGTCAACGACATTCCGACCGCAGGTGGTAAGGCCGCCAACCTCGGAGAGCTTACCGCCGCGGGATTCAACGTCCCGCCGGGATTCGTGTTGACGACGGCCGCCTATGACTATTTCATGGAACAGAATGACCTCATGAAGAATGTGGAGAAGATCCTGGAAAAGATTGACGTCGCCGATGATCGATCGCTCCAGGATGCCTCCGCTTCGATAAGGGGCGCCTTCGAGGACGTCGAGATACCCCAGGATCTCAAGGTCGAGATCCTGAAGGCGTACAAGAAGCTCTTCAAGAACCATCAGGATAATCGGCTTGTTGCGGTGAGATCGAGCGCGACGGCGGAGGACCTTCCGACCGCAAGTTTCGCGGGCCAGCAGGACACCTACCTGAACGTGAGCAGCCCTGAGGAGCTGCTCGACAAGGTCAGGAAGTGCTGGTCCTCTTTGTTCACGCCGAGGGCGACCGCTTACCGATCGAGCAAGGGGTTCGACCACAAGAAGGTCAAGCTGGCTGTCGTTGTGCAAAGGATGGTCAGCTCCGAGGTCTCCGGCATAATGTTCACGGTCGATCCCAACTCTGAGCTGCCTCATATCATCATAGAAGCAGGATACGGCCTGGGGGAGGCCATGGTGGGCGGCAAGGTCACGCCGGACACATACGTGGTGGACAAGTTCCACAGGAAGATAATCAACAAGAGAATTGCCAAGCAGACCTGGAAGCTGGTCAGGGGAAAGGGAGGGGACAGCGTCCGCGAAGATGTCCGTCCTGATCTTGCCAACCGGCAGAAGATCACGGACGAACAGATACTGGCTCTGGCAGACATAGGAAACCAGATCGAGCTGCACTACGACAAACCGATGGACATAGAGTGGTGCATCGAAGACGGCGAGACATACGTCGTTCAGGCTAGACCTGTGACGACACTGTCATCGAATTCCAAGCTTGAGAAGCTGAACCATGTCGGAGGGAGAGGAATGAGGGTCGAACAGGCCACGGAATCGGTAATGAAGAACAAGGTGCTTGTCAGAGGACTGGCGGCTAGCCCGAACGTAGCTCACGGACCAGTGCGGATCCTGGAGGAGAACATGAGCTTGGACGTCGTGAGGAAAGGGGACGTGCTCGTCACCACGATGACCTCTCCGGACATGGTTCCGGCGATGACGAGGGCGGCTGCAATCGTCACCGACGAAGGCGGAATGACATGTCACGCCGCGATAGTGGCCAGGGAGCTTGGGATACCCTGCATAGTCGGTGCGACGAACGCGACGAAGATCCTCGCCGACGGTATGCTCGTAACCGTGGACGGGAAGATGGGAGTGGTCTACGAGGGCGCGGAACTGGTCAACGAGGAGGCGAAGCCGTCGGGTGAGATAGTGACGAGGAGCGTCCCAGTCACTGGAACGAAGATATTGGTAAACATAGGCGTGCCGCAGAAGGCGGAAGAGTACGCCAAGCTCCCGGTCTCGGGCGTCGGCCTAATGAGAATCGAGTTCCTGTTCACGAGCTTTGTTGCCGAACACCCCCTGGCGCTGATGGAACAGGGGCGATCAAAAGAATTGGTTGACAAACTCGCCGAGGGGATTGCGATCGTCGGAAGGGCGTTCTACCCCAGACCTATTATCCTGAGGACCTCGGACTTCAAAACCAACGAATACAGAGAGATGAAGGGAGGGGAGAAGTTCGAGCCCCACGAGTCCAATCCGATGATAGGATGGAGGGGCTGCTCGAGATACGTGTCGGAGCAATACCGAGAAGCTTTCAAGCTCGAGCTCGTGGCCGTCAAGAAGGCACGGGAAGAGATGGGGCTCAAGAACATATGGGTCATGCTTCCCTTCGTCCGGACGATCGACGAGCTCAAGAAGATAACCGCGATGATGAGCGAGGTCGGACTCGAGAGAGGTCGGGATTTCAAGCTCTATCTGATGGCGGAGGTACCGTGCAACATATTCATGGCCGAGGAGTTCGCGGATTGCTGCGACGGCTTCTCCATCGGAAGCAACGACCTGACCCAGCTGATAATGGGGGCGGACAGGGACTCGGACAAGCTCGGCAAGATGGGATACTTCGACGAGAGGAATGAAGCTATAAAACGTGCCATCGAACACCTCATAAAAGCGGCCCACATGAAAGGCAAAGTAGTATCGATCTGCGGCCAGGCTCCTTCCGTCTACCCAGAGTTCGCGGAGTTCCTCGTACGGAGCGGGATCGACAGCATCAGCCTCAATCCGGACACGGTCGTCAGCACGATAGGCCAGATAGCTTCGGTTGAGCAAAAGATCATACTCGAATCGATTACGAAAAACGCGGAGCGATGAGCGGTCTCACGTCGAAAACGAGGAAGTGGCTCATCCCTCTTCTTTCAGAAGCTTCGTCGTGACCTCGACGAGAGGATGATGTGACCCTTCGAGTATCTTCACGTCGTCGAGAGTCTTAAGGCCCCTTTCTTCGGCCGACCGCTCAATTCCCAGCTTGATCTCCACGCTCGGCTCTAGCACGAACGCTGAGAACTGCCTGACCCCCATTTCCCTCGCCGCCAGGACCCTGTGGTGGCCGTCGATGAGCAGATAATGGTCGCGCTTTTGAATAACGATGATCGGCTCGACCAATCCGCGCTTGATCTCGTACTGCCTTCCCCTCAGCTCGTCAGCATAGACCTCGTGCTGCGTCGGTCTCAAAGACTCGATCGGAATGATCATCCTCTTGACCTTGATGTCTATCTTGTGCTTGGACTCCAGGAAGGTCTTGACCATGAGCACCTTGTTGGGAGTGGCCCTTTCTATGTGGGACCTGACGATGTCGATGTTCGATATCATCCCCACGAGTTTTCCCTTCGCGTCGACCACTGGAACGTTCCGGAGGCCGTACCTGAGAAGCACCCGGGCAGCGTCGTCGATGTCCATCTCGGGTCTGACCGTGATCGTCCCTCTCTTCGCAATCTGCCGGACCTTAATCTTAGGCTTCGCCGAGGCCCTCAGCAGCTCCTTCGCGGTAACGAACCCGACGAGACGCCCGTCCTCCGCCACCGGAAGCCCGTGGAACTCGGTCGATATGAGCTTCTTCGTGGCCTCTCCGACGGTGTAGTCCGGGGACACGGAAACGACATCCCGGACCATGTAGTCCTCAACGCGCAACTTCTTCTCCATCGCTGGGCGTCTCCTCAGATAGTTATCTGGGAGTCTGTTCATAAACCTAGTGACCGAAGGATCGATTGCGCTGAACATACGCACAGTCGTCACCATGACAAGAAACCCAGTCGATGTTCTGGGATACCTTAAGGAATAAATACGAGCTATCTATTGTGGTCTCAGGCGAAGCCCCGGTAGTGTAGTGGCCTATCATCCGGGCCTGTCGTTCCTCGTCTGGAGGAGCAGACAGCCCGGGACTCGGGTCCGAATCCCGACCGGGGCGCTCTCCCTTTCTATTCGCACCTACGCGTTCCCCGTTCATCGCTTCCCGCTTTTTTCCTTGATTCGCAACAGCAAGACGATGCCGACGACCACGACCATCATCCCGACTAGGAGAATGACGATACCTATGTCTAGGTCCGAGAGGAGCGGACTCGATTGGGCGCCAGAGATGCTCATGGGGATCGTGACACGATTGTTCAGCTCGGAGGTCTCGCTGATGGCCTCGCTACTGTCGACTTCTAGGACAAGTTCATGGTCTCCCTCCATGGCCGTCCAGAATGTGCTTATGGTCGCCGTGGAATGGGATGGGATGTCGACCAGCCTGCTGCCTATCACTTCTCCGTCCACGAGAAAGACGACCATTGCGCCATGGATTGATCTTGAACCGTTGTTCTCGACAACGACGGAGATGGTGAGATTCTGCCCAGATTTCGCTCCATTTGGAGACACGATGATGTCCGACCGTCTGATCTGCAGATCAGGGAGGGAGACGACGATCATCTTGGTCGCTGAAGACGTGCCCCCCCAGTCGTCCGTGACCGTCAGCGTCACGTCATAGCTCCCTTCGCCCGAGAACACATGGTCCGGCGATGGATTGTTCGATGTTTCTCCGTCGCCGAATATCCAACGGTACGATGCGATCGAACCGTCCAGGTCCGAGGCCATGTTCTGGAATCTGATGGTCGAGGCCGCGTTCTCACTCTCGGGGTCCCAGTCGAAATCCGATACCGGAGGGAGGTTCCTGACGCGGACGGTCATCTGCGTCGAATTGACTCCACCGTCGTCATCCTCGACAGAGAGAACAATGACGTAATCACTGGGTCTGGCATAACGGTGTACCGGGGATGCATCCTCGCTCCAGGAGCTATCCCCGAAGCTCCAGTTCCGCGAAACGATCGTTCCGTCTGGGTCGCTGGATCGGTCGACGAAGGATACATTCTCAAGGCTCGTGGGAGACAACATGCTCATTTCAAAGAAGACAAAGGCAAGCGAATTGCCGACCTGCACCACGCGACTTGTCGTGTTCGAGGCGCCGTCGTTGTCCTTTGCCGTCAGAGTGACCGTGTATGCGCCATCATCCGCATACTGGTGCGTAGGCGAACGCACCTCCGATGAAGTGCCGTCCCCGAAGTCCCAGCGGACATCGATTATCGATCCGTCCGGATCTGTCGAGCCGTCGCTGAAAAGTACGTCGCTCAGCGTGGACGGATTACTCGGCGACCAATCGAACATAACCGCCGGGGCGACGTTAAGAATGACAACGCCTATCTCGGCTGAATCGCTTGCACCGACGTCATCGCGGACAACGAGTCTCACCACATAGAAGCCGTCCTCTGAATAACGGTGACTGGGATTGGTCTTCGATGAGAAGCTACCATCCCCGAAATCCCAGCTCCACCCCGTAATCGACCCGTCCGGATCCTCCGAGCTATCAATGAACTGCACCTCATCCAGAGTCGTCGGTTCCTGGGGCGTGTAGATGAATTCTGCCTGAGGCATTTCATCTCCCACAGCCACATTCTTTGTCAGGGTCGAAGAGACACCGTCGTCATCCGTCACTGTCAATACCACGAGATAGACTTCCTTGGAAGTGAATACGTGAGTGGGACTGGCCTCTGAGGATTCGGATCCGTCCCCGAAATCCCATTCCCGCGATGTTATGACCCCATCCATGTCGACTGAATCATCGGAGAACTGGACGGTCTCACCCACCGCGGGGAAACCGGGGGAGAAACCGAAGGAGGCTGTCGGGGCACGATCATGAACGGTGATCGTTCTCGAGGTCGAGCCCTCGACGCTCTCATCATCCCTCACAATCAGCACGACGGTGTAGTCGCCGCTGTCAGAATAAGAGTGGGTCGCGTTCCTGGAATATGCAAATCGACCGTCTCCGAAGTCCCAGGTCCAGTTAACGATCCTCCCGTCCGAATCAGACGATGAATCCCTGAATGCGATCTGATCCAAACTGGACGGGTCGGAGGGGGAGTAGGTGAAATCGGCCATGGGTGGATGATTCTCATCTGTGACAGTCCTAAGGAAGGGATATCGATCGACGCAACCGCCTCCCTTCACAGAGTACGGGACGTCGCCTATCCCATCCCCGCCCAGCATGTTCTGACTAGGGCCCGAATATTCGTCAATACCAGTGTAGTCATCCCAGAAGTTGCCTCCCGTTGGATAGGAGAAGTTGTAACTATCGATGCCATCGTCCCAAGCATTGATCTCGTTTGACACGAAGTCGTTGCGGTACACAGAATTGCCGTCGCATCCGATGGCGCGGATGCCGACTAGGTTATCGTGTAGAGCACATCCGGTGATCGAGATCATTGAAGAATCGTAGATGAACACGCCGTCGAAGTTGTTGTGGAGATCGAGGCCGCTTACCGAGACATTCGCGCAGGAGATCATTATCAAGCAGCCGACATCTCCGTACGAGCGGTTTATGACCAGATCCGCCTGGTCGATCAAGTAAACGAGGTCACCGGCGGTGACACTGTTCGAGAGCGCATCGTGGAGGAAGTGCGACTTCTCCGAGCCAATGATCCCGAAATCGAACCGGTTGTCAGTAATGATGTTGTCCAGCAGGGTGAGGGACTCAGACCTGCCGATCTCGAGACCGAAGCGACATTCATGCATTTGACATTCGAGGACTTGCACATCACTGCAATCCTCGATGTCTAGACCGACATCTGCACCAACGACCTCGAGGCGAGCGATCTCGGCTCCGGTTGAGTTCTCGATTTTCAATCCGTTGAAGCAATCGGCGAATGCGACGTCCCTGATCACAGTTCCACTCGACCTGGACAGCATCATCCCATCACACTCGCGGAACGAGACGTTCAATATCTGCGCAAAGTCGCTCGAGATCCGGAACCCGGGAGTGTCATCGCCTCCGACGCACCTTTCGAACGATGCGTTTCGAGCCGAGATACTGGAGCCGGGATGGCTGGCGAATGAAAAGCCGACCTCGCCGTCGCACAGCACTGAGGAGTTGCGGACATCAACAGACCCTCTCACATCGATTCCGAAGTGATGATCCCAGGATGACTCGAAGGTCAATGTAGTGTTGAAGATCTCGAGCTGGCCGGTCGGCGTCACGACAATGTTCCCACCGAGGGAAAGGGTCTCGTCCTCGACGATCTCCAGACCGGAAACCTCCCATGAGACGTCGGCTTCCACAGAAACCTCATCATTCGACTGCCACGAATCCGAGGCCAGGTTGGAGCGCACGGTCAGAACGGTCGGTCTGATGCTTGTGGGCATCCAGTCGAACTGTGCCTCGGCCACGCCTCCTGCTGGGATGTCAACATAAGATGTCGATACCAGAACGCCATCCGCCAGGAGTTCCACGGGGACGTCGGATTCGTACGCGCTGCCGAGATTCCTCACGAGGCTTGTCACGACGCACTGCTTGCCGACATAAGGTGAGCCGAACTCGGCATCGTTCACGCCGACGTCGTGTCCTCTGTCCTCGATGAAGTGAACGCTCGTTTCCGGGTCTCCGAGGAGGTTGATGCCCATGTAGCACCACCTCATAGAGCCGGTGCTCCCAATCGATGATATCAGGTCCTCTTTCGAATCCGCCAATGCCGAGCCGAGACTCCTGATGTGCTCGTTGAAGATTGCGTCAAAGAACTGGATATCGTAGTACTGGGACGGGCCATTCGTGCCACCAGGGGCGTACCATCCGTACCTCGAGTTCGCGATTATGGCGACGGCTGCATGTTCACTGCTCACGAAGTGCTCTGCGATCGATTCCTGTGGCCCGCTAGTTGCCTGGTCGAAGGCCCCGATGTTGCAGGCCTGAGAATACAGCACGAAATACTTCGTGTTCGTGAAGGAGTTGATGTCGCTGATCGTCAGGTCCGCGAACTCGCTCTTGCTGCCGTGGCCCATATGATTGACGACATTGACCCCGTCGTTGAGCGCCGACAGCAATGCGTTCTTTGAGAACGTCCCATCCCTTTCGTAGAGCCGCTGTATCTCCATATCTGGGTTCGAGGTCGGGAAGGTATCAGCGACCATCTCATCTTTGTAATCCCCACCCCACGTCGGACGGTCATCGAGCTTGTTCCCCACCATGAGCGACTTGTTCAGGTAGTTGCTGGAGTAGTCGCGTTCGTACGAAACGACCTTGTTGACGAAATTCCTCGCTTCTGTGACTGTGTCGACCGTCGCGCGGCCCACGCTGACCTCGCAGAGCAGGTCGGCCTCATCACCAGCCGCGCCTCCGCCCTGACCCGCTCCTTCCCCATAGATGCCATCGTTGTCTGTGTCCCATGTTCCGTCCAGCCCGGCATAGTATACGTCGGCCGGTATGTTCTCCGTGTACTGTCCGGTCACCCAGATAGTCCTAGCCGGTATGATCTCGTCGTCCCCTCCGAGGAGCACGAACTCGGTCCCCCAACTCGCGTGAGCATCCAATATGAAATTACGGACCTGGGTCTGGGTGTCATTCCCCTTTCTTCCGTGGGAGGCTGGTTCCCCCCAGTACGACGGATTCGACTTGATCCATTCGACCGTGACGGCCTCCGCACTGATGTTCGTCAGCAAGGGTTGTTGCGCCCCCCTGGATTCCTTCCATTCTGCGAGATCGGAGAACTCCTGAACGAGAGCGTCGGAGGTTATGATGACGTACCTGGCAGGACAATCGCTCCCTAAAGAGGTGCGTCCGGCATGATAACTCTCAATAACCTCGGGGTTGTCGACTTTCCAATACGCGGTTCCCGAATCCACGAAGGTTCGAGAGACAGAGGATTCCGACCCTTTCAGATGAATCGTGAGGTTCAACGATGGATAGTAGCAGAGACCGCCGACGACGTCGTACTTTACCGGGTAAAGCCTGAAAATGGCCACCTTCATCCCGTCGAGAACGTAAGTCCCAGTATACTCTACTTGATCGCCTGGGAAGCTTGCGAAAGGAACTGGAGAGGAGATACGCGCACTGGACCCTCGATTCGGATCCGCCTCAGGGTCCGAAGTGGGGGAGTATGTTCTGCCCGTCTCCAGATCGGTGGCCTCGCCAATCCAGACAGGTGAGCCGGTCTCCAGATTAACGCTGGAGAACTCTGTTCCCAGAGGGAGGAGCACCTTTGCGGTTCTGTAGGGCAACATCGGTTCCCCTTCGTCCCCTGTGTTCGCAAGTCCGTCCACGGCCACCCTCTTGTCGGTGCCTGTGCCCTCAATCCTCGGTCTGGGGAAGAGGAAGGAAAGATGCAAATCCGTCACGCTCTCCGAGCGTACAAGAACGTCTTGACCGGCTTCTACCATGCTCGGAAGCATCGATATGACAAGAAGAGAGACGAACACGAGCGCTCCGAGAGCGACCACTCGCGACCCCCACGGATTCTGAACGCCCATCGATAACCAGTAGGTCCAATCTTCATTAAATATGAATTGGTGTCGAAACGAGATATGGAAGAATACCGAATCTGCCCTTTCTCGATACCGTTCGCGAGGAGGTAGGTTAGAACGTTGAAACCCCTTACTTTCCTATTTTTCAGTGTATCCCATATAACTGTAGGAACTGTAAATCTGTCAGTCCAGATGTTACTGACAGTTCACTTACAGTTCGGAAACTGTCGGAAACTGTCAGTAAGAAAAGGATGTAATGTCTATGGAAGGTAACGAACCGAATTTAGAAAAAACCCCGCCTGGGGACTCTCTAGTTTCAGTAGGCCGGCGCTGCGCTCACGTAACGCGCTCAGGCGGCCAATGCAATGCCTACGCGGTATGGGGCGACCCAAGGCAGCTGTGCGTCCGTCATGGGGGAAAGGCGAGTAAGACCTCGCCTAATCAGCCCTTCGCCCCGCAGCGGCGCAGGAAGCGCGCTGTCTGTCATTGCGTTGCCTATCCCTTCCCTCACAGACCAGGGGGCGGATTATGCGAATGGCCGGACCCGCCAACCAGGCGCTTGAACATACGTCCCGACACGCACGCATGGCCCAGGTACAGAAGGCAGTGGTGATATCGAATCGCGTCGAGAATCCGCGCGGGGTGACGTTAAGATGAAGAAAAGGGCAGACTCCAGGACCCACTCACGGCGGGAGTCATGGCTACCAGAGCGAAAGCGCAGGGTGAATGTCGAGGAACCCCCAAGATGAGTGTGACGAGGAAGACGATGGGTCAACTTCCACTCTGGGGATGTCTCAGCATTCAATAGCAGGGAATAACTGAAAGGTGGTGCAAACAATGCAAGAGTCAAGACTGAAAAAAGACAGAGCGGTATCTTTCAGATGGGGATTGCCGAGGATGCGGTGGAGCAATGTCGAAAACATGGGATTAGGACCTACGATAGAGAGAATGCATAGACTGGGCCGCAGTGAAAGGGAAATTGCTTCGATTCTTTCGCTTAGCGCCAGTTCCGTGCATAGACATCTGGCAAAGAGGAAGAATCTTCGGAATACCGAATCAATGCCGAACATATCGGAGCTTAAGTGAAGCAGAAAGATTGCATCAATCGTCGAATCAAGCAAACATAAGCAAGATGTATGAAGGACGGATCAAACCCTTTTTTTCTTGATTTCTGCCCCCTTTTCGTTCAACATCGGGCAGGTTCTGGAGAAGTATCAGAAGGACAGGGCGTGGAGGAAGGCGGCGAGAGCCTACTATCTCTATCGATTCGGGAAGATGACGCAGGAGCAGATCGGCCGGGACCCGCATATCAAGGATACGCAGGGCCACGTTTCGGACAAGGTCTCGAAGATGCGCGGAGAGCTTTCGAGGCTCGCTGGACAGCACTACGAGGCATGGAAAGCGGAGCAGCTGCGGAAGAGAGGATACGAGGTCAAGGCGGATGGGAAAGTGGGCAAGCCTAGCCTAGTGGCGAAGAGCGAGCAGACTGGCGAGGTCAGAGTGTACTCGTCCAAATGCCTCGAGTTCACGAGGAAGATCATGCTGCCGATCAAGGAGATCCGGCCGGAGCTCCATGTAGCCCTGGGGCTGAAGGCCAAGCTGGTATTGAGTGTCTAGAATCTCGCGGACGACACGGAGCGGGAGCTCGTTCTCGACCCTCAGAATCTCCCGAAAGCGATAGAGCTGCGACCGACTAGCTAGGACTTTTATAAAGACTTAAGCTATACTTAAGCGTGGATAAAAACGAGCACATCTAATATCTCACAGGCGGTATCTGGCAAGACATACCTTGGGTAAAGCGCGTCCTTCAGCTGGCAATGCGGAAGGAGTTCTGGTTATGAGGGTTTTGTAACAAAGCCGACCATAACGGATTCACCGACACCGATCCACTGCTCTGATTCTCGTTGAGCAGTGTATGAGCCCGCAGGGCGATGTCGAGGGGCTTTCGAACGAAGTGAAGAACCTGCGAGCCGCTTAACACCGACCATATTGATTCCATTACAATAGGACAGGTACTTCTTATCGTTTCAATGACCCCCAACTGTATGAATCCGATATTGTATCAATCCAAATTCCCGCTGCAAAGTCAAAGAAATCCGCATTCGCGGATAACCTGGAGGAACCTATCTACAGCCCGTTCAATGTCCTTATCACTCCTCGCCCCAGTGACCACCATCTTCCCAGAGCCGAACACGAGGCAGACGACATCGGGATCTCTTACTCGATAGACGAGGCCCGGAAATTGCTCTGGCTCATACTCTATGTCTTCAAGGCCCAAAGATATTGTCAGATTTGTTAGATTCAAAGCGCAACCGACATCGTATACTGCAACCATATTTTGTACGGTGATCTCGGGATCTGAATCGACGGGGATGCCTGACTTGTTCAAAAGTTCAGCGAGCTTTCGTATTGCTCTTCGGGCTTCTTCTAGACTCTTACCACCGGTGCAATTCGCCTTCCCGCTTCCGAAAAGGAGAATCGCAGTCTTCGGGTCGCTGAGCCGGTAAATGAGGCCAGGGAATCTTTCAGGCTCGTATTCTGATCCTCTGAGTTTCTCGGCGACCGTGCATAAATCAAGTTCTTTCGCAAATTGCGTCGAAGCCACAATATTTTCTACTCGTGGTCTGGTTTCGATTGCATTCATGATATCCCAAGAGAATCCTTATTGACGGTACGACGAAATAGCTATGTGAAAAGCCTTATCGTTAGAAGTCAACCCAATCACAATTCACTCTCGGCACTTTGGCTCTTTCTTCGATCTAAAAGGGCGGCGCAAACGAACTTGAATTCCCAGTCAGATATGAATTAGTCTGCACGCTGTACGTCCCGTCGGTCGGGTTCATTCAATGAAGCGTATGCACAACGACTCCATCTGCTTCGCAAGGTTCTTCGATATCATGCCGGTCTCGAGCCAGCAGGCGTTGAAGACCGCGACAGGCACGAGGCAGGTAGGAGTCATGCCAGCCTCCTCGGCGAGCTCGATTATCTTCGACCCTTTGATCTTGGAGTATTCCTCTGGAGCGGCGGACCTGAGCAACTTCGCATAATGCTTGACGTCATCGCAGTCGGATTCGAACTTGAGCTCCACAGTCCCGTCCCCAATGTCCTTCGACTCGATCGTCGTCTCGTGGGAGCACAGGGTCATGTCGACCTTCACTTTTGAGGTCATCACATCACTGGAGCCCCCATGCAACAAGGCGTATAAGTAGAATCGCTGCGCGGATATCCTGAATGAATCCCGTACCAATCGCTGGAGAACTCTTCCGGGACCAGAATTGTCATCTGCAGCATTCGAGCGGCGTGACGGTATACGCTCCGAGGTGCTTATCGTAGGTGACTGCCGCCTTGACCCTGAAGACCGATTCGATGTTCTTCTCCGTCAGGACATCCTCCACCTTCCCGGAGGCGAGTATCTTGCCGGCGCTCATCAGGATCAACTTGTCGCAGTACCTGGCCGCGAGATTCAGGTCGTGGGAGACGACGATCACCGTCAGCTTCTCGCTCCTTGCGAGCTGACGGACAAGGTCCATTATCTCCAGCTGGTGGTTCACGTCGAGATGGAGCGTCGGCTCGTCCAGCAGGAGGATCCTCGGCCTTTGTGCGAGGGCTCTCGCTATGACCACGCGTTGCTTTTCCCCGCCGCTTATCTGGCCCATCGTCCTGTCGGCAAAGGCAACGACGTTCGTCATCTCCATGGCCTTCTCCACGATCTCGATGTCCTTCTCCGATTCCCTCTCGAACCTCTCCATGGCGGGCGTGCGCCCCATCATCACTATGTCCAGGACGGTGAAAGGGAAGCTCACGACAGAGTTCTGAGGTACGACCCCAATGTTCCCGGCTATCTCCCTCCGCGTCAGCTCGCTGTAGTCCTTGCCGTCGATGAGCACCGTCCCGACCCTCGGACTAAGCGCCCTGTTGACGCACTTCAGGAGCGTCGTCTTGCCGGATCCGTTTGGACCTATTACCCCGACGATCTCCCCGTCGTTCGCTTCAAATGTGACGTCGGCCAGCACGTCCGAACTGCCATAGGAGAAGCTGATCCCCTGGATCACCAGCCTCACCATCCCGTCACCCCCTTCCTCCGCTTTAGAAGGTAGAGGAAGAACGGTGCCCCGAGAAGGGCGGTTATTATCCCGACCGGCAGTTCCTCCGGGGCGATGATGGTCCTGGCCAGCGTGTCGGTCAATATCATGAACATAGCTCCGACGAGGCATGATACCGGCAGGAGTATCCTGTTGTCAGGTCCGACGAAGAGGCGCATCATGTGCGGCACTATAAGCCCGACGAAAGCGATCACGCCGCTGACCGACACCGCTGCCGCCGTCACGAGAGAAGAGGCCACCAGGATGACGTTCCTGACGAAGGGGACGTTGACCCCGAGGTTCACCGCGTGCTCCTCCCCGATCATCAGGACGTTCAGGTCACGGGAGTAGATGAGGATCATCGCGACCCCGGCGACGACCATGGGAAGCGCGAAGCCGAAGAAGCTCCACCGGCTGTCCCACAGACCGCCCATCATCCAGAAGACGATCGTGCTGAGTTTCTCCCCGGCTATGTACTTCATGAAGGAGACCAGGGCCGTGAAGAACGCTGCTATCGCTATTCCGGCAAGGAGCAGAGTGTCGACTGGCACCCGGCCGTTCGCCTTTGCGATGTTGTAGACGAGCAACAGGGTTATGAATGCGAATATGAAGGCCATTACCGGATTCGCGAACTGCCCGGTGACCAAGCTGAACCCAAGCACGATCGAAAGGGACGCCCCGAACGCCGCCCCGGACGATATACCGAGGACGTAGGGAGAGGCCATCGGGTTCCTGAACAGTCCCTGCATGGCTGCCCCCGCAATCGCCAGGGAAGTGCCGACGAGGCCTCCAAGCAGAACGCGAGGCAGCCTGATGTTCAGTATGATCGTCTTGTGCGACCATGAGGCATCCCCTCCGAAGAGGATGTTGAGTATCTCTCCCGCGGAGATCCCGACGGCCCCGATGCACAAGGCGAGCACGACCGTGGCGAAGAGCGCAAGAATGAGTACTACCGTGATGAGGAACCACAACGAAAGCTTCTTCGTGTGCAGTACTCCGATATCCGCATTCTCCATCGACTCACTCAACTAGGACGCATCTGTAAAGCGTCTGCTAGTCTTTTATGTTTATGATTGATGTTGCGACCTCGTTTGGCCCAGACCAGCATCACGGCGTGAACAGGTCGGGATGGAGCCACTGAGCGAACTGCTCCAAGGCGTCCACGACCCTCGGGCAGGCTGTTATCCAAGCTCCCTCGATCCTGTAGATCTTGCCTTCGTCCACCGCGTTTACACCGCTGCCGATCCAGTCGGCTATGTCGGCGTTCGTCTTCGAGCTCTGGTTCTCAACGATTACGATGTCGGGGTTCGACTCCACGATGAACTCGAGGCTCGGCGTGGGGTACTTCGATACGTTGGTCCCGTAGATGTTCACCCCTGCGGCCAAGGCGATGAGTTCGTCGGCCAATCCCCCCGGTCCGACGGTCTTGCCGCTCCTCAGTTCGAAGTAGACCTGTGGCTTGTCCTCCTGGTTGACGCCCGAAACGGTCTCGATGACGGCATCGACCCTATCCTGCATCTCTCCTACCAGGCTGTTCGCCGCATCGCTCTTCCCGGTCGCGTTCCCGATGGACTTGATGACCCTCATCGTGTCCGAGATGGACGTAGGATTATAGGCGATGACAGGGATCCCAAGCCCCTCCAAAGTGGAGACCGTGCTCGTGGCGAAGGTCCAGGTTATCACGCAGTCCGGCTCGAGCGCCGTGACGTTCTCGGCATTGAGGGTGTAGAAGCTCCCGACGTTGGTCTTCGACAACGCCCCTGCCGGGTACGTGCTAGTCTTGTCGACACCGACCACCTGGCTGTCCGCCCCGATCGCGAACAGGATCTCGGTGAACGAGGTGCCGAGAGAGACTATGCGCTGAGGATACTTCGGAATCGTGACGTTCTGCCCACGATCGTCCTTTATTGTGAGCGTCCCCGTTGTGTTGTCGTTCCCCTTGGACATCAAAACGAATGCTCCGATTATGCTTGCCAGTATGACCACTATGACGACTGCCATTATTGCGATGCCCTTTCTCGCTACCAGAAGATCTCCCCCTCGAAGAATAGCACTGAGGATATCTAACCACGGGATTGTTTAAAGAATTTTCTAGGACCGCAACTCGAATCTCGTCAGAATTGGAGACACATGAGGCAAAGTTTATTGACCCCCCATTCATAATAGACGAATCATGCGACAACTCCTCCGCGGGAAGATCCATAGAGCTGTCGTGACGGAGACAGACCCGAACTACATCGGAAGCATAACCATAGATCGAGATCTCCTGGTGAAGGCGGACATCTGGCCAGGAGAGCTGGTCCTCGTCTCGGATATTGACAACGGCGCTCGCTTCGAGACCTATGTGGTCGTTGCCGAACCTGGCTCGGGAACCGTCGCGGTGAATGGCTCCGCGGCGCACTTGGTCAGGAAAGGACACAAGGTCATAATCATGGCTTTTGAAATCACAGACTCACCGATAACCCCGAAGATAATCCTCGTCGACGAGAAGAACCGGTTCGTGAGATACCTCCACCGCGATTGAACCCTGAATTCTCGAGATGCGTTTGATCTTTGTCGTCCTGAATGGATGTGCGGAGAGGTTAGCTTCTTAGTCTCCGACCAACATCCAAGATGGCGAGGAGGACGATATCATCAGGGTGCGAGTCTATTCTGACGGCGGGGCGAGGGGAAATCCTGGACTGGCAGCTTTCGCCTTCATAATATGCTCGGAGGATGGTCGCGTCCTCAAGGAATCGGAGATGTACATCGGAACTGCGACGAACAACGAAGCAGAATACAGAGGCCTGATCGCAGCGCTCTCACAGGCAAAGGCAATGGGCGCAGACGAGATCGCGATCACGATGGACAGCGAACTCATAGTTAAGCAGATGACGGGCGAGTACCGGATCAAGGCAGAGAATCTCATACCCCTTGCTGAGGAGGCCAGGTGGCGACTTTCCGAATTCAAGAGCACCTCGATAACCCACGCCAGAAGAGACGACCCTATGATATCCAAGACCGATCGGCTGGTAAACGAGGAGCTGGACAGACGGGATTTGCTCCGCAAGTTGCGCTGAAGCGAGACCCATTCCAGTCACCAGTGGATGGATGTTGGAAGACTCCCCCGTCAAGACAAGTGATCATTGGGGAAGGCCTTTCGATACATGCCCTCTACGGTAAGGGCATACGCTAATACAGTGGGGATATGTAGGCTGTCTTAGGTGTCTGAGGTCGGTGGCTCAACTTTCCTCCTAAGCACTGTTTTGTAATCCCCACCACACCGGCCTTAGACACCGTTCCCCCCACATTTGACGAAGAAATCGGCGAGGTCGTCGATCTTGACAGCTCTCTGCTCCCCAGTCTCCATGTCCCTGACAACAACGGACTGGGTCTCGAGCTCTTTCTCCCCCACGATAATGGCCTTCCTGGCCTTGATGGAGTTTGCGTACTTCAAGTTCTTTGCGAGATTCCTGCGCATGAGGTCCACGTCCGCCGCTATCCCCTTGGCCCTCAGCATCGAGGTGATCCCGAGTGCCTTCTCCCGCATCCCCTCCGAGACCGGTATCACGTACGCCTCGACCGCCCTTCGCGGGGCTTTGAACCCTTCTTTCTCCAGGGCCAGAATGGTCCTGTCGAATCCTATAGCAAAGCCGGTGGAGAATACCGTCTCTCCTCCGAAAAGCTCTGATAATGAATACGAACCTCCACCGCACACCTGCTTCTCGGCGCCGAGCTTCGGAACATCGATCTCGAAGACTATGCCAGTATAGTAATCCAATCCCCTGATGACCCCCAGGTCGATCTGAGGGTTCTTGACTCGGCTCGCGTCGAGGATCCTTGCAACACCCTGGAGGTAATCCTTGGACTCCCCTTCGAAGTCGTCAAGAACCGAGACAGGGCCGGCGATGTTCGTTATCCCGACTACCTCATCTATCGATCCGTCGCTCATCTCGGCCTGCTCCATGATCGAGCGCGCTTCGTCGAAGAGCTTCTTGTCCAGTTTCTGGAGTATCGAAGGCACCATCTCTGGGGCGACACCCGCATCCTTCAGCTTCTTCCTCAGGATGCCGATGTGCCCGATCCTTATCCGGTAATCCTTCAACCCGGCCTTTTCCATGATTGACGCCGCGAGAGCAATTACCTCTGCGTCCGACTCCGGGTTCTGAGCCCCTATCAGCTCTGCTCCGAACTGATAGAACTCCCTGAAGCGTCCGCTCTGGGGGCGCTCGTACCTGAAACAGGGGCCGATGTAGAAGACCTTCAACGGGCGCGGGACGTCCGTTAGCTCATTGACGAAGAACCGCATGACAGGTGCGGTCAGCTCCGGCCTAAGGGTGATATCCCGTCCTCCCTTGTCCTTGAAGGCATACATCTCCTCCAGGATGTTCGGGCCGGACTTTATCGTGAAGAGCTTAGCGTACTCGAAGATCGGGGTCGAGATCTCCCTGAATCCGAAGGTCCCGGCCTGAAGGCGCATCAGACCCTCGAGATAGCGCCTCGTCTCCATCTCGTCGGGGCCGAAATCCCTAGTTCCCCTCGGACGCTGAATCATCCCGTCAGCAATAGGATGGCCGTTATTAATTCCTTTTCATGGAACGACCTAAGTTGGTCTGGCAGTGGGCAGGATCGTAGCCGAGACTAAGCCTGACTCAATGCCCGATTGACATCTTCCTTCAAATCCTCGATGTCCTCGATCCCGATCGACAGTCTGACCAGGGAGTCCTTGATGCCAAGCCTGGCCCTGTCCGAAGGCGATAGGGCCGAGTGTGAGGAGTTCAGCGGCATGCTCGCGAGGGAGTCGACGCCGCCGAGGCTTGTGGCCTTCTTTATGAGCGAAAATGATCTAAGCACGTTCTCTGCCGCGTCCCTTCCTCCCGCGACCTCGAAGCTGACCATCCCTCCGTATCCGCGCAGCAACCTGCTTGCCAGTTCGTGCTGGGGATGAGATTCCAATCCAGGATAGTAGACTCTCTCCACCCTCCCATGATCCTCCAAGTACTCGGCGATCACCTTCCCGTTCTCGTTGTGCTTCGCCATCCTGACGACGAGCGTCTTCATGCCCCTGAGAAGCAGGTATGCACCGATCGGGTCCAGGGAGCCGCCGAACACGACGCGCTTCTTCCAGACGGAATCGATTGTCGCACTCTTGCCGACGACAGCTCCCGCTACCAGGTCGGAGTGCCCGTTGAGATATTTCGTGCAGCTGTGGATGACCATGTCGACGCCCATCGCTATCGGATTCTGGTTGACCGGCGTGGCGAAGGTGTTGTCGATGACGACGGTCGCTCCCTTCTCGTGAGCGGCTTTGGCCACAACAGGGATATCCACCATCTTGAGCATCGGGTTCGTCGGAGATTCCAGATACACGACCTTGGTCTTGTCGGTGATCGCGGCGATGATCTCAGGCGTCTTTGTGGAATCGACGAATTCGATCCGGACCCCCAACCTGGGAAGCTCGTTCTTCATGAGGTTGAAGGTGCCCCCGTACACATCCTCGACCGAGACGAGCTGGTCCCCATCCCCGAGCAAGGTCGTGAGCGTGGTTGTGATGGCTGCCATCCCGGACGAGAAGATCAGGCCTTTCTCCGCGCCTTCCAGGTAGGCTATCTTGTCCTCAGCGGCCCTTACCGTCGGGTTCCCGTATCTCGTGTAGATGTACGACCCGTCCGGAACCTGGCCTTCCCACGTCCTTGGATCATCCGTCGGGAAGTAGAAGGTGGAGGTCTGGAATATCGGGACGTTCACTGACCCGAATTGCTCGTCCTTCGCCTCGCCCGAGTGCACGGCAGCCGTCGACATACCCTTGTATTTTCTCATCTTGAAGCACCACCAACAACATACCAGATGCTTGCGACGCGATGCGTCCTGATCGTCTATGGGAACACCTATCTCATTAATCCTATTCAAAATCCGCTGTCAGTAATTCAGATAGCCCTTCCCCGACTGACGACTATCGACAACACGTCACCGTCGACGAGCCGGTGCTCCAGCCCCACCATTTGTCCAGGGAACTTGGCGCTCTTCCCCCAAACCAAGGCATACCTGAAGTGCTTGCGGAAGGCACGGTGGATCTGATCGCAAACGTCCCCTACCGTGCTCCGGTTCCTGATAACCATCGGCTCCTTCATGTCCGCCTCGGCCCCCTGGCGCTTCATGTACACCCTTATCAAATCCAGCTTGTCGAATATTGCTTTCCTCAGATTCTCGATCCCACTATCCTTCTCCGCGGAGATGAAAACGGGCGACAGGCCCCGCAGGCTCTTCTTTATCACATTCAGGCGCTCCTTCTCAGCGAGGTCGATCTTGTTCACGACCGCTATCGCCTTCATGTACATGCGGTTCCCGGTCAGCGCGTCGATGAGCTGGTCCTCGGTTATGTCCTCCCTTATCACGACGTCCGCGTTTATGTATCCATATTCAGACACTATGGCCTTAGCCATCTCCTCGTCCATCTTCGTCAACTGAACCGTCGCTTTAATCAAGACCCCTCCCCTCTCGGTCCTCGTCACGACGACATCTGGGGGGTTCTGATTCAAGCGGATGCCTGCGATTTCCAACTCCCTAATCAGGACCTGGACCTTCGTCTCGAACACATCCAACATTAGAATGATCATGTCCGCCGACCGGACGACGGACAGCACTTCTCTCCCCCGCCCCCTGCCTTTCGAAGCATCCTTGATGAGGCCGGGGAGATCCAGGACCTGGATCTTCGCGCTCTCCTCGTACATTATGCCGGGGACGACATCAATTGTGGTGAATTTGTATTCCGCGACCAGGCTGTTCGCGCCGGTGAGCTTGTTCAGCAGGGTCGACTTCCCCACGCTCGGGAAACCGACAAGTGCGACTGTCGCATTCCCGGACTTCTTGACGCTGTATCCTTTGCCAGGGGCCGCAGTGGAGCGGCGCTTCTCAAGCTCGCCCTTCAGCCTCGCCAGCTTGGCCTTCAGTCTCCCGATGTGGAGCTGGGTGGCCTTGTTGTAGTTCGTCGACGAAATCTCTCCTTCGATGGCCTTTATCTGCTCCTCAATCGTCAGCGACATGTGTCCATCCTAGCGAGTTATGTGCGTGCCTGCCTTTCCGTCCAACGCGGCTTCGAGGAACTCAGGGGATGTTATTATCACCCTCTCTCCCCCGTGACGAAGGAACCTTGTCGCCGCCTTGACCTTCGGCCCCATGCTCCCCGGCGGGAAATGGCCTCCATTCTCGAAGCGCTCCAGCTCTTCGGTCGTGATGCGGTCGAGTGGCTTGGCATGGTCAGTACCGTAGTCCAAGTAGACGCGGTCGACATCGGTCAGCAATATGAGCAGCCTCTCCTGAATATCGCAGGCGAGTACGCACGCAGCTAAATCCTTATCGATGACGGCCTCGACGCCCTCATATTCCCCGTTCTTCATGACCACTGGAATCCCGCCCCCGCCAGCTGCTATGACGACCTCGGGCTGGGACTCCCCGCCGAAGACGAGGCGCCTTATGGCGCTCCTCTCAACTATCGAAACTGGCTCGGGGGAAGGCACGACCCTCCTGTAGCCCCCCCTCTTGATGTCCTCCACCAGGGTCCAGCCCCTCGTCCTCCTCAATTCGGCCGCTTCTTCTTCCGAGTAGTAGGGGCCGATCGGCTTCGTCGGGTTCTCAAAGGCGGGATCGTCTGGGTCCACGACGACTCTGGTAAGGACACAGGTGACCACCTTATCCAGACCCTCGTTCCGGACGGCCTCGGTGAGAGCCTGCTGGATCATGTAGCCGAGCTGCCCCTGGGATCCGCCGACGCAGACATCGAGGGGCATGGCCGGCACGTCTTCTCGACAGATCTCGTTCTGAAGGAGTATGTTCCCGACCTGCGGTCCGTTGCCATGGGTCAGGACCATGTCGTACCCGTTCCTTATCATCCTTGCCAGGTGCGCAGAGGTCCTTCGCAGATTTGCCATCTGATTCTCGAGGGTCGCTTCCTCACCCGCCCTGAGAACGGCATTTCCGCCTATCGCAACGACCGCGGTCTTCATCGAATCACGATACCTGGAGACCTTTGCATCCTTGTCGGTAGTATTTAATCCTTGTCGATGCGGTCATGACAGTGCCAACGGTGCCTCGCACGAGACCAGTTCGAGGAAGCATAAAAAGATTTAAACACGCCAGGGATATGGGGTTTCAATGTCTCCCGCAGGGGGTTTCAAGAAGGGCTTCGACGAATTCAGGGGAAAGAAGTACGCCATACCAATCGGTCTTGCATTGACCGTCGTCATAACGACATTGCTCCTCATATTCCTCTGGTATGAGTGCCTATCACTCATCCTGGTGGCCATTCTTGCATATGCGATTCCATTCTACTTCGGACTGAAGAACAGGAAGAAGCTAGCCCTGTTCGGCCTGGCGCTGTTCATCTACCTTGGACTTGCCTTTGCCGTATCGAGTTTCTACACGTACACGGAATACCCCGGTGACCACCTCAGCTCGAATAACAATATCTTGGTCAACGGCACTGTCGAACCATACAGAGGGGATGGTTCCACCACATTCATCTTCTCAGTGATGCTCGCCGGTGGCAACAGCTCTGGCCAGGTATGGGCGAACATCTCGGACATCTGGCCTGGGGACCTCCCTTCCGTCAACCAGACGATGGCACCTTACGAACCGGCGCCGGTTCCCGGCGGCCAGGTCTTCGTTCTTAACAAGACCCTCCCTGCTGGCATATATGCATACCATTTCACGACATTCGATGGCACGACCTGGTCCAGGACCTCTATCCAAGGTTTCGGACCTTTGACAATCTCGGACGGGGTCCTCTTCGAGCAGATGCTTTACACGAGGATGGTGCTCGTGTGGCTGCAGATTGGCACACTGTTCTACATGATCCTCGCGCTGACTTGGTGGATGGACAGCTCGAAGAAGCGCGCAGAGGAGGTCAGGAAGCAGCTGGAAGAGGACAAGAAGAAGAAAGACGCCGCGAAGCCGGGGAAGGGAAAAGAAGCGCAGACCGACGTGAAGAAGAAGATCGTCGAGAAGTTCGTCTGTTCCGAGTGCGGAGCAGAGGTCCCGGTCGACGCAAAGAAATGTCCACGTTGCGGCGAGCCTTTCGAGGAAGAGGCCGAGCTCATCTGCACGTCGTGCGGGGCGAAAGTGAAGGAGTCCGACAAAAAGTGCTGGAACTGCGGGAAGGAGTTCGAGAACTGACAATTCCAGTGATCTTTCGACAACCTTTATCTACGATACCGCAAATATCGCCATCGGGATGCACCCAGTCGGATTGAGAAACCATTGAGATGTTGTTATGGCCTCGATAGCGGAGCAGCTAGCAAAAAAGCAAAAGGAAATCTCGGTCTCGGAGTTCTTTGAGAGGAACCGTCAGATACTGGGGTTCGACAGCGCCACCAAGTCTCTCATCATGGGGGTCAAAGAGGCAGTAGACAACTCGCTCGATGCGTGTGAGGAGGCGTCGATGCTTCCAGAGATCATCGTCAAGATAGACAAGATCGATCAGAACGAGTACAAGGTCACGGTCGAGGACAACGGACCCGGAATCATACCTCGCGTCGTCCCGAACGTCTTCGGACGACTTCTGTACGGCTCGAGATTCCACTCGCTTAGACAGTCCAGAGGACAACAGGGGATCGGCATATCGGCAACGGTCATGTACGGCCAGATCACGACCGGAAAGCCAGCCACCGTCATTTCGAAGACGGAGAAGAACGGCGCGGCCGTCAAGATGGATATCATGGTGAACACGAAGAAGAACGCGCCCGACGTGCTCAAAGAGGACTTCGTCATCTGGGACGAGAAGGAGCACGGGACGAAGATCGAGTTCTACATGAACGGCCGCTACGTGGTGGGAAAGCAGTCGGTCCTCGAGTATCTGAGGGAGACCGCGATCGTCAACCCGCATGCGACCATCGCTTTCACGGATCCGGATGGCAAGAAGTTCATATTCGAGAGGGCGACGGACAATATGCCGCCGCCCACCAAAGAGACAAAGCCCCATCCAGAGGGCATCGAACTGGGCGTCCTCATGAACATGACGAAGGTCACGACGTCGAACAAGCTGTCGAAGTTCCTGAGGAGTGATTTCAACAGGATCAGCGAGAGAGTGGCGAGGGAGATATGCGAGAAGGCGTGGCTGTCCGAGGATATGAAGCCCCAGGACCTCACCCTGGAGCAGTACAAGCAGCTCCTCGGCGCCATGTCCTCCGTCAAGATAATGGCGCCGCAGACCGACTGCCTCTCTCCCATAGGCGAGGCGCTCATCCGAAAGGGGCTCAAGAACGTCTTGGACGAAGCGAAGCCAGAATTCTACGCGCCCCCGGTCACGAGAGAACCGAGCGTGTACCAAGGGAATCCGTTCCTCGTCGAGGTCGGCATCGTGTACGGCGGGAATATTCCGAAAGACCAGCAGGTCACGATCCTGCGCTTCGCTAACCGCGTGCCGCTGCTTTACCAGCAGGGCGCCTGCGTCATCACGAAAGCTATCGAGCACATGGACTGGCGGAGGTACGGCCTGGAGCAGCGCGGAGGCGAGGGCATACCCTACGGCCCGGCGATTGTCCTAGTCCACGTTGCTTCGACCAAGATCCCATTCACTTCCGAGGCCAAGGAGGCCATCGCCAACATCCCGGAGATACAGGAGGAGGTGGAACTGGCCCTGAAAGCGTGCGGCAGGAGGCTGAAGACCCACCTCAATAAGAAGGAGACCAAAGGGAAGACGAAGGCGAAGTTCGAGATCGTCCAAGAGATACTGCCGCTCATAGCCCAGAAGTCCGCGAAGATCGTCGGGAAAGAGGTCCCGGCGCTCAGCGGGGCGATAACGAAGATCATGAACGTAGTCTGGATAGACGACTCGATCCAGTACGAGAGTAAGAAGCACAAGGTCCGGATCACGGTCTACAACTACACCCCGAAGTCCCAGAGCCTCAATCTGCACCTCGTAGTGCCGCAGGGGTCGCTGGACGAGAAGAACGTTAAGCCCATGCCAGCCGAGATGAAGGATGGCCAGAAGGTGACCTGGGAATTGAGGCGCCTGTCCTCGACCGCCAAGGCTGAGATCTCGTTCGATCTGAACGGTCTTGATGCCGAGGCATACGAGGAGAATGAACTCTACGTGAGCGGCATCAACCCAGTCTTCGTGATCGGCGCCGATCCTCTGCCTGGCGACTGGGATGTGGACGCGCTCGCCGTGACTGAGGTGGAGGCTCCGGAAGCGGCCGAAGAGACCGAGGAGGAAGAGGTGGACTACGACGAGCAGGTGGAGGTGCTGAATGACGAGCAATGAGCATGGCACCGGGGAGAAGCTCGACAACGACGCGGTCGCGCGGCTGTACGAAATCGCGAACTCGATATACGACCAGTTGTCCGCCGGGAAGGTCCCGAAGATGGTGATCCCCCTCAGGACGAAGAGCAACATAAGATTCGACCCGAAGCTCGGGGTCTGGAAGTACGGGAAGGCCGCAGGCGCCCGCTCGGCCAAGAAGACCAAAGGAGCCCAGATGCTCCTGCGGACGATGTTCGTCCTCGAATTCATCGAGGACATGATCGCGCAGAATAAGTCCTCCACATTGAGGGAGATGTACTACATATCCGAGGGCTGGGGGAAGGGGAAGTTCAGCTCCCAGGACGAATCGAACCTGCTGGCGGAGGATCTCGAGATCGTCACGAAGTGCGTGAGGGAGGATTTCAAGCTCAGGCCCGAGGAGAACGGGGCCAGCGTCATGGGGGATCTCGTTCTGACCGAGACGGACAGGAAGGGGAAGGTGAAGAAGATCAACTGCCGGGACGACGTCGGGGATTCCGGATACGGGATACCATATAATGTCGAGAAGGACAAGATCAAGCTCGTGGAATCGAACGCGAAGTTCATTCTGGCGATCGAGACCGGCGGTATGTTCGACAGGCTGGTCGAGAACGGCTTCGACGAGAGCGCAGGTGCACTGCTCGTACATCTGAAGGGGCAGCCGGCCAGGAGCACGAGGAGGTTCATCAAGCGGTTGAACGAGGAGATGAACCTGCCCGTGGTCGCCTTCACCGATGGGGACCCATGGTCCTTCAGGATATACGCCTCGCTCGCATACGGAGCGATCAAGACCGCTCACATCTCCGAGTACCTCGCCACGCCGACTGCAGAGTTCGTTGGCATAACGGCCTCGGACATAGTGAATTACAAGCTGCCAACCGACAAGCTGACCGAGATGGACATCCGCGCTTTGAACGCGGAGCTCAAGGACCCGAGGTTCAACGACGAGTTCTGGAGGGGGGAGATCGAGACGATGCTGCAGCTGAACAAGAAGGCGGAGCAGCAGGCGCTGGCAAAGTACGGTCTCGACTATGTGACGGACACCTATCTGCCAGAGAAGCTGACGGAGCTCGGGGTAATGAGGTAATAGCTCGGGGTCCGCAGCAGACAATGATCAGGACGCGCTCTCACATCTGCGCAGCCTGATTTATCCGTTTCATGACAAATTCCCTGTCAAGGGTCGACAGGAAGTAACCCAGGCGCGGTCCGGAGCGCCTGTTCACGAAGACCTGGTACAGAGCCTGGAAGCCCTTACCAGCGCCGAGACCGCTCGACTTCGCGCACTCGTACACCGCGTCGTGGATCAGATTGCCCTCCCATGCAACGTTCGCGAGGGACGATGAGAGACATTTCATGAACGCAATCTCTTGCTCCGTGAGCTTCACCTCGGGCATCTCCATCACAATGCAGAACTTCACTTCGTCAGGAGCGAAATGGTCGAGCCAGTACCTGACGCAATCGGCCCTCTGTTTGAGCAACCCCAGATCCCTGGCATCGATGCTCTCCATGTGCTCCGTCCTCTTCAGCACCTCGATGACGCCGTCGAAGGAATCGGTACACTGGACGACGCTGACGAGATGCCTATAAGGGACCTGGAACGGCATCGTCCGCCTGGGGCCATCGGGCTGGGCCAGCGCATAGGCGCGAAGGAGATCTTCCTCCTTCTCTCCAGCGCCACCGGTGTAGTACATCTTCTCTACGCGGTCGTACTCGTCCACGGTGTCCAGGATCCCAAGGCCGGGGTCATAATCGATGTGGCGGTCCGGGTTGTAGCGCAACACCTCGTAGTTGAGGACCGGCGCGGGAGTGATCTTGAGCGCATCGACGCCAGTCACGACCGATCCGGACGACTTGTGCATCTGGCCCTTTCCTTTGAGCTGTATGAACTCGTAGGGGATCGGATACGGGGGTTCGATGCCGAATATCTCCCGAGCGAATCTCACGCCGGTGTCGTACGAACCGCCGGCGGCGGCATGGTCTTTGCCGAACGGCTCGCATGTCACCCCGAGAATCTTCCATTTTGCGGCCCACTCTATCCGCCAGGGGAGCTTGCCGTCGTCCTTCCGTACGTCCGCCTTCCCCTCGTGGCCGCAGGCGCACTTGTATGAGACGTAAGGGAACTCGTAACCAGTTACCGCGACCTCGGCGAACCGGCCGCACGCGGGACAACGCGGGTTATATGGGAAGAAATCCGCGGGTACGTCCCTTCCCGTCACCTCCCTGAGGATGTTGGCGACCTTCTCGCTCTCCTTGATCACGTTATCGATCGCTCCGGCGAGCTTCCCGGTCGAATACAGTTCGTGGGTCCAGAACACCTCGGGCTTCACTCCGAGTTCGCGGATAGCGTCGAGAAAGGGCTGGATGAAGTGATGAGCGTAGTTCATGTGCTCGCCGCACGGACAGGGAATGCTGCAGAGCGGCTTCCCTACCTCCTGTTCGTAGGACTCCGACAGGAACGCGTACCTCTTTCGGAGCGGATCGAAGGAATCGACCAGGTAGATCAGCTTGGCATCGGCATCGAGTTCATTGACGGCCTTGTGGACCGCCTCGGCGGTGATCGCCTCGCGCAGGCTCCCGACGTGTATGAAACCCGAGGGGCTGATGCCGGTGGATATGAGATGCTTGGTGTCTCTCGAAACGAGCGTCTTGGCTATCACGTCCGCCCAATGCATGGTATCAAACTGGTGCAAACAGGCAGCCGAAATATAAATCTATGTAGCTCGCCGGCCTCGACATCCTCATTTGTTGACGTGTCGGGAGGCCCGCACCGGATTGCCGGAAACGTATTTATATCGCGACACGCGATGAGAGGGGCGGTAGGGACATGCCAAAGAAGAAGAACGAAGGATTTCAATCCGCGGCTGGTCTTATAAGATACTTCGACTCCGAGGACGAGAAAGCGCTCAGGATAAATCCATGGTTCGTCATCGGAATCGCCATCGGACTGATAGTCCTGGTGAAAATAATGAGTCAACTCTTCCCCACGTGAGGCTCTTTGCTCAGTGAAGAGCTGCGATTTCCGGAGCCCTTTCTCACATGAAGTCCTCGCGCGGAGGCGCGAAGACGTCGATGGCGATCGAATCCTCGAGAACCTCGACGCTGTGATCGACGTTCGGCTCTATCCAGTAGCCATCCCCTTCGCCGAGCGTGTACTCCTTGTCACCGATGACGATCTTGAACTTGCCTTTTTCCAGGAAGCCGATCTGCTCATGGGGATGCTTATGTCCGGGTATCTTAGCGCCCTTGCTGAGCTTGAACTCGATGATCTGGCAGCGCTTGCCGCACGCGAGCATCCTGCGGAGTATCCCCTCAACCGGCTTCGCAACCTTAGTGTCCTTTCCTCGGAATATCACCGTTACACCCGGCGGGAGAACGTACTTGACGTGTATAAATCAGATTTGCCCGTACCGTAAGAGCGTCGCACGCATCGAGCGGCGAGGCTCATCTGGACGCAAACCACCAACAGATATATACACGATGTCACGTAATTCCCCGCGTAACCGCCCAGTTGCAATGGGAGCTGAACACGATGATGAACGGCAAGCAGTACCTTGAAAGCCTGCGGAAGATGAGGACCGAGGCATACGTTTTCGGGGAGAGAATCGAGAGCGTTGCGGACCATCCGTTCACGTGGGAGCACGCCAACGCCGTAGCGATGACCTACGAGCTCGCGCATGACCCGCAATACGCGGACCTGATGACAGCGACCTCGCACCTGACCGGAAAGAGTATCAACCGTTTTACCCACATTCACCAGAGCTCCGAGGACCTTGTCAAAAAGGTCAAGATGCTGAGGATGATCGGGAGGAAGACTGGGTCCTGCTTCCAGAG